>Ga0209417_1001486_pt1 | contig 42607 bp, 33 predicted proteins | sample RifGroF2_FD_184002 | JGI IMG/M metagenome (GOLD analysis project Ga0209417, IMG submission 184002) | Groundwater microbial communities from Rifle, Colorado, USA - Groundwater F2 (SPAdes) (version 2) | ecosystem: Environmental > Aquatic > Deep subsurface > Groundwater | place: Rifle, Colorado... | reverse complement strand
TGTTGTGGGAGCGCAATGTTTCAACCGATCCGAGAACCATTTATACCGGTTATAACTCCACCTTCGGCAATGAGCCGCAAAAATTCAGCAATCTTGCTGTTGACGGGTATTTTAATACCTGGCCCAATACCTGGAATATTTTGCAGATTCCTGCAGGAACAAATGCGGAGCGCGAGGCTCTGGCCACAAAGCTGATCGCGTTTACCCATGGCACGGATCAGGCAACTGATAGCGCAGCCCCTTGCCTGAACAGCGATTGCAAATACCGTTCTCGCAAGGTGACCCTGCTTGACTGTAACACCGGTATCAATTCAGGCCGTGTGCCGGACGGAGTATGCAATCGTGAGTGGAAGCTTGGAGATATTATTTCATCCACTCCAAAGCTTATCTCCAATGTAGCGCTTAACCAGTACAATCTTTCTCCGCCACGAGGTTACAACGACACCAGCTACAAGATGTTTACGGAGAACAGTATCTATAAGCACCGTGGGATGGTTGTTGTAGGTGGGAACGACGGTATGCTACATGCTTTCAGGCTTGGAGTTTTGAAGGAACTAAATTCAAAATATGACAAGGCTCAGATGAATGATGCGACCGATAATCTGGCTGATGCAGCGGATAAACTGGGTCGTGAAGAGTGGGCTTTCATCCCAAAAAATACGCTTCCCTACCTGCGTTATCTCAGCGAAACCGGTTACAGTCATCTTTATTATGTTGACCGGACTCCGACCGTTTTTGATGCCAGCATTGGAAAGCCGGCAACATGTGCCACGGATTACTCGGCTTGTGCAAAGTCCGCCGACGGTTCCACCTGGCGGACGATCGTAATCGGCGGTATGGGGATAGGGGGAGCTTCGCGAGATACGGCCAATGCATGCTCTTCATCTACTGATTGCGTTAAAAACCCCCTTGCTGGAAGCGGTTATTCATCATATTTTGCACTCGATGTGACTGACCCGGCAAATCCCAAGTACCTTTGGGAGTTCGCAGGCGACCCTGCCGGCCTGGGTTCACTGGGGTACAGCACTACAGGGCCAGCTATTGTGCGTATTTCGAAGAAAGATGCTGCCGGTAAACCGGATAATTTCAAAAATGGCAAATGGTTTGCGGTTTTTGCTTCAGGTCCGACCGGACCGATCGATACCACCGCGCACCAATTCAAGGGGCAGTCGGATCAGAACCTGAAAATTTTTATCGTCGATATCGGGACCGGGGCTTTAGTCAAAACCATTGATACCGGTTTGGCAAATGCATATGCCGGATCACTTGCCTCAAGCTGGATAGATGCTGACAGGTCCAGTCCTGTTTCAAACGGATACTACAGTGATGATGCAATTTATATCGGATATGTGCAGAAGGATACCAGTGTGACTCCCAATACCTGGACGAAGGGAGGCGTTTTGAGGCTTCTGACACGAGAGAGTGACGAGCCGGACAGCGCAACTGTTGCAAAACAATGGTCTGTTAGCACCCTGATATCCGGTACCGGACCGGTTACCACGTCTGTCACCAAGCTTCAGGACAGAAACAACAAGACAATGTGGGTATATTTCGGCACGGGACGCTTTTTCTACAAGGCGGATGACCCGTCTACCGGAACCAGCCAGAAACTCTACGGCGTCAAGGAACCATGCTACTCCACCTCCACAAGGTCGATGATGACAGCAGTTGCTGGCGGGACAATTAACGATATCGACCAGACTTGTACAGACACGGTGCCATCCGGGATCGTTGATCAGAGCGGTGATGCGTCTACCGCTCCGGCTGCAACACTTGCTGCTTCTGCTCCGGGATGGTTCATCTCCTTGGATGCGGCCAACAGCAGTTATCTTTCTGAAAGAGTTATTACCGATTCTGTGGCATCAACTGCTGGAGCGGTATTCTTTACTACTTTCAAGCCAAGTGCGGATATTTGCAAGTTCGGTGGAGATTCTCTCATATGGGCGGTTAACTATGCCACCGGAGGTTTGCCTCCGGCAAAATCCATGCAAGGCAAGGCGCTCATGCAGGTGTCCACCGGTGCCTTTGCTGAGATTTCCCTGAGCGATGCCTTCAATAGTGCCTCAGGCAACAAGCGTGAGCACGGCAGGCGCTTGAATACGCCTATATCCGGCGTGCCGCCGACCGCGCAGGGATTGTCGGTCATAACCAATCCGCCTCCGGTGAAAAAGTTTTTGCATGTCCGTGAAAAGTAACAGTAATAATGAGGCCTGCAATGAATAAACATGGTTTTTCACTGACGGAACTTATCGTTACAATGGCGATAATCGGTGTTTTGCTGGGGATTGCCGGCATCAATTTCTTCGATTGGCAGCGCAAATCTCAGATTGAAAGGCAGGCGAGGGAACTGCATACAGACCTGAATTCTGCCAGAATGGATTCTATATTTCGAAAGGCCAGGCACAGGATTACTTTTCAGCCATCAAGTTATGTCTTACGTCGCTACAGCAGTGATAATGAAGCTTATACGGCGGGGACAATAACTAATACAAAAAACGTTACTTATCAGTTGACCCGTGAAACCGGTGGAGATATTTCTGATGTTTCAGTCGAATTTGATTCCAGAGGGTTGCTTACCGGTGCAAACTTTTCAAGCTCCAACCTGGTGTTACGTATCAATCCTGTAGCCAGTGGCGCGGCTTTTGATTGTCTGATAATCCATGTTGCCAGATCAAATATGGGGAAAATGAAAGATGATGGAACTTCCTGTGAAACGAGATAATAGCGGCTTTACGTTGATCGAATTTCTGGTTTCGATCGTGATACTGATGGTCGGTCTGCTTGGCCTGCTGCAGGCAGTTAACCTTTCCTACAGCCACAATCTTCAGACTCAGCTTCGCAATGAAGCCGTTACAGTTGCGGATAGCGTAATGGCGGGTGAAATTGCCAAGGGATACGACAATGCTTCCACAAGTTCAAGAGCAATTAATGTCAGCAGAAAGATCCTGAGCGGAATGAAAAACTATTCTGTTGTCCGCACCGGTTCATCTTTGCAGAACTCTAAAGAGATTACATACGAAGTTAGTTGGAAATATAAAGGCACCCGCTATATACACAATGCTTCCGGTGTTATATCCAAAACCAACCAATAGAAGGCAATATGCCATGATCCGCGATAATAAGGGTTTTACACTTGTAGAGATGCTGGTGACAATGGCTGTATTTGTTGTTGTAATTGCCATTGCCGGCAATTCATTCAATGCCATCTTAAGCCATACTTCGAAACTATTCCGCAGTGAAGAGAGTAACATAGAGGGAATGGTCGGGCTTGAAATCATGCGCCATGATATCCAGCAGGCAGGGTTTGGTCTGTTTACAGAACCTATGACGTCAAACTATAACGAGGCTGGCGCTGCTCCTGCCAGCGCCTACAATGATGCCCCTACTAATGTTCCACGCCCGATTGTGGTCGGAAACAATATTGCATCTGCAACCGACACAAGTGATACAGCAAGTCTAAAATATGATCTGCTGGCAGGAACAGATTATTTGGCAATAAAGGCTGCTAATGTTGGGCGCAACAGAGTTTCCCAGAAGTGGACTTACCTGCATTACACATCGAATGATGTCTACCCGAATACCTGGCGCTCAGCTGCGGAAAACTTTTCTACCAATGATCGGGTTGTGCTTCTTCGTCGCCAGATGAGCGCTTCAAATCAGACTGTTACAGTACAACCTGACAGGAATGGCGATTACTACCATGCCTACAGTAATTCCGCATTTTCTCACCTGACTTCTTCAGGTTCATCGATGTTCACTGTTTATGGACTTGACAACAGTCCGACAACACCAAGAATGCCATTTAATCGCAGCGATTATTTTGTGTCCCGCCCCCAAGATTCCAGCCAGGTGCCTCCGGTGTGCGCACCAAATAGCGGCATACTTTATAAAACAACTGTCAATCAATCTGATGGAAAGTTGAATTATGTGCCTATACTAGACTGTGTGGCAGATATGCAGATTGTCTTAGGTTGGGACATAAACGGTGATTCGATGATAGATACCTATTCAAGTGCCGATGGGAGCCAGGTCAGTGGTACTGGAACTACGGCCCAGGTCCAGGCAGCAATCGCCCAGTCAGCTAACAATTCTTCTACGATAATCCCCAATATCCGCAACAGCCTGAAAATGATCAAGGTGTATATTCTTGCACAACAGGGGAGGCTAGATCCCGGATATACCAGTACTTCACCAATTACAGTTGGAGATTTAAACGAGTCTTCTCTTACAAGAAACTTCGATGTTGCCGCTGCGGGCTGGCTCAATTACCACTGGAAACTCTACCGAATAGTTTCCCGGCCAAAGAACCTGCCGGCCAACCAGTAAAGTAAGGTGATGAATATGAATATGAATATGTTGCGAAAACAAGACGGCATTGCTTTGGTTACTTCGCTTATGTTGACGCTTGTTTCAATGACCATCGTTATGGCCCTGATGTATATGATTACCTATGGTACGCAAGCGTCTGGCCAGTTCAAACGCTATAAAACCGCATTGGATGCATCCTATGGTGGTACAGAGATACTTACCAAGGATATTCTGCCCATGGTGTTGAGGAACTATTCCAGTTCAACCCTGGTGTCAGACCTTGTGAGTAGTACTACAGGATTCGGTGCAATCGGGCTTCAGGTGAACACTACACAGAATTGTCTTCAAAGCAAACTGACAAAGGCAACCGCCAATTGGCCCGCTGGTTGTGATAATTCTCCTTTTGCCGCAAAAAATTCTGATATGAATTTCAATCTTCAGGCATCAACTGGTAACCCGTATACCGTATATTCAAAAATTGTTGATACAACAGTAGGGAATTCCGATGTGAGTGGATTGCAGCTGGAGGGAGCTGGCGTTGCCGAGGGGTCTACTGTTTTGACACCACAGCATTTTCCATATATTTATAGAGTAGAAATACAGGGGCAACGTCAGAACAGTCAGGGCGCTCAAGGTAACGTTGAGGTCCTTTATGCATATTAATTAATAAGCGAGGATTTGTAGTTGGTATTGAAACCCATTTTCTGCGCTCCGATTGTTATAATTATATAAAATTATCTTGACTTAAAATCCAGTTGTAGTAAATGTTGCTAAACATATGCTAAAAGCGGATATAAATCTATGAAAAGCAAAAACAAAGTTAAATCCATACGTGAGTCGCGGTTAATGAGCAAGTCTGAGCTCGCCCGTAAATCAGGAGTTTCTGCTTTGACTATTGACAGGGTTGAACGTGGCGAAATTTGCCGTATGGAAACCATGAGAAAAATTATCCTTGCATTGGGTTATAGTCTTGAAGAAAAAAACAAAGTGTTTCAGGATCAAGCTTAACGGGGCCGGGTATGTTTCTTTTCAAGAAGAAAAAAGAGGTGATCGGCATCGATGTCGGCTCCAGTTCAGTTAAGCTGGTGCAGTTAAAGGACAACAAGGGCTCGTATCAATTGCTCAATGCCGGTATTATCGCTTTGCCGCCTGAAGCAATAGTCGATAACAGCCTTATGGACAGTGCTTCAATAGCAGCAACAATCAAGAACCTGGTGTCCAGTATGGGAATAAAGGTCAAGGATGTTGCCTGTTCTATATCAGGAAATTCAGTTATCATCAGAAAAATCATATTACCAGCTATGCCCCAGGAAGAACTTGAAGACCAGATTACTTGGGAGGCCGAGCAGTACATACCTTTTGATATAAACGATGTGAACATGGATTTTCAAATACTTTCGCCAGACAGTCATGATCCATCAAAAATGAATGTTCTGCTGGTTGCAAGTAAAAAGGATATTATCAACGACTATGTTTCAGTATTCAACGAAGCGGGACTCCACCTTTGCGTAGTTGACGTTGATTCCTTTTCTGTCCAAAACGCATTTGAAATCAATCATGATGTTGGTGCTGATGCAATTGTCTCTTTAATAAACATCGGCGCAAGTGTCATGAATATCAATGTAGTCAAGGACGGTATTACTCTGTTTACAAGAGATGTGCAGATGGGAGGCAACCTCTATACCGAGGAAATACAAAAACAGCTTGGAATAAGTGGCCATGACGCCGAGTCCGGTAAAATGCTCGCGAATGAAACCAATAATAAACCCTTGCTGGATGTACTGATAAAAGTCAATGAAACAATAATCCAGGAAATACGTCGCTCTCTGGACTTTTATAACTCAACTGCCAGTGACGATCGGATAACAAGCATCTATGTCAGCGGGGGAGGGTCGAAAGTATATAAATTAATTGATATGATCACGGAAAAAACCGGGCTGCCGGTTGAAACGATCAATCCTTTTGCGACGCTTAAGTACAATGAAAAAGACTTTGACCCTGAATACCTGCAGGAAATCGGCCCACTTATGGCTGTACCGGTTGGGCTCGCGATCAGGAGGGTCGGGGACAAATGATTAAAATAAATCTTCTACCTGTTCGTGCGGCCAAAAAGAAAGAAACTGCAGTTCAGCAGATCATAATATTTTGTATTGTTGTTTCCGTAGTAGCAGTGATTGTGATGTCGCTTTATTTTGTAAAACGTGTTCAAGTTTCTGCCGCAAAAAATGACATTACGGCTGCCAATAATAAAATAAATGAATTGAAAAATAAAATTGGCAAGTTGGAAGAATTGAAGACACTTAAAGAACAGGTTAAGAAAAAGCTTGATGTTCTTTCTCAGTTACGTAAAAACAAAACCGGACCTGCCCAGCGATTAGCATCGATTAGCGATCTTACACCCGATCAGCTATGGCTTACCGGCTATAGTGAAGCTGGAAGTGAAGTTAGAATATCAGGAATAGCATTTACTGAAGATTTGATTGCTCAGTTTATGAGGGTTCTTGAAGCGTCTAAAGATTTCATGGCTGTGGAGTTGACCGTTTCCGAACAGACTGAAATGGCAGGAACCAAACTGAAGAAATTTGACATAACCATGAAGCTTGAGTCGGAAATGACTCCGCAGTAGCCTGCTACTTCAGAAAATATATAGCGACTATAATACAGGGCGGTCAGGGTATGGATCCTCAAGTAGAAAAAATACTTAAATTACCGACAAAACAGAAAATCCTTATTGTGGCTCTGATAGCAATTCTCGAAGCAGCAGCTTTGGTTTGGTTTGTCTATCTACCAAAGCACAATGAACTTAATGGACTTAAGGCTGAACTTTCGAAACTACAGAGTGAGATTGACGAAAAAACCAGGATAGCAAACAATTTACCTAAGCTTAAAGCTGAATACGATCAACTTAATGTCGAACTTGCTAAGGCATTGACAGAACTGCCAAACTCAAAAGAAATCCCTTCATTACTTACAAGTATTACCTCTTTAGGCAAAAACGCTGGTCTGGACTTTCTAGTTTTTCGTCCAAAAGGAGAGGTGCTAAAGGATTTTTATGCTGAAGTCCCGGTTGATATTGTGGTGTCCGGTTCATACTATAGCGTAGCTAATTTCTTTGCAGCGGTAGCCAATTTGCCCCGCATTGTCAACATAACCAGCGTTGCATTTACAGATATAAAAAGCGTCAGTAATCGTATGATGACCAAGGTGACATGTCTTGCAACAACATTCCGCTTCCTTGATAAGAAAGAGATTAAGGATGATAAAAAAAAGTAAGATAATAGGGGCGTTATGTACTGTTCTTGCTTGCATGCTTATATTTCAGGCCTGCAAGAAAGATCAGCCATCTCAGTCAGTCCCTGCTCCCGTTCAGATGGCTAATGTCGCAACAAATCAAGCCAAACCTATACAGAAGGCGGTTAGCTCTTCATTGTTTCAAGCGACTGCTTTAAATCAATTTGACTTCAGCAATAAGAAAGATCCATTCAAGCCTTATGTTCTTGCAAGGCCCACACGGAATACTCCTAATGAAACTAATAAGAAAATTCAACGGGATGCTTTGCCGATTCACAGTTTTGACGTCAGTAAATTCAAACTAATTGGCATAATAACTGGTGGTAGAGAAAATCAAGCAATGGTTATCGACCCCAATGGTAAAGGTTATGTCATCAAGGTTGGTATGACCATTGGAAACAGTAATGGCAAAATCACTTCGATAACATCCAGTGGCGTAGATGTCCTGGAGCAGTTTACTGATGACAACGGAAGGGTTCGCAAGGAAAATATCAAAATAACTCTTCCCAGGAAACAATAAGGAGTTCCGCATGAAGTGGATGACAAAAGCAATGATGATGTCAGCCTTTGCCTTCGTTATTATGAACATATCTTTATGTATTATGCCTGTAACCAGAGCATATGCTATTACTGAAACTGCCAAAAATAGTCTTTCCGCAATAGAATTAATTAAATCTTCTGGCGATGGCGACTCTTCTGAATTGATCATCAAGCTTTCTTCACCTGCGACATATACAAGTTATAAAACTACCGCGCCATTAAGGCTTGTCATAGATTTATCCCAGACAACATCCGGAAAAATAACTACACCTATAATTATTAACAAAGGAAACTTCAAGACTGTAACTGTCAGTCAGTTTGATACCGATGCGGGAGTGTTGACCCGAATAGATGTTGAACTTGTCAAAGACAGTGAGGCTGTATTAACTACAATACCAGACAGTCCTAGCGCGTTGCGCGTTGCTTTTCCTTCGCTGATGGGTAGTATGACGGAAATGACAGCTCCGCCGGTGCCTGATTTAAAACCTATAGTTGCCGAACAGATTGTGCCCGTGTCAGATTCTACAAATATGTCTACAACCGCAGAAATTTCCAATCCTAGGCTTAAATCAATTAAAACGGTAAATAATACGATCGTTCTTGAACTGGATGGAGCAATCAAGGACTTTAAAACCTTCCGCTTGAGTAAACCTGAACGTTATGTAGTAGATCTGATGGATGTACAAAGCGACTTGACAACCAGATTGTTGTCATTGAATTCAGCTGGTGTCGCGTCAGCTAGAATTGGCCTCTACCCGGATAAAGTCCGAGTTGTGCTGGATGCCGTTAACGGGACTTTCCCGGAAGCCAACACAATTAAAACCGCTGAAGGGGTAATAATAACACTCAACAGCAAAGTGGCTGATGAGAATTCTAACACCAAGCTGTCAGCAACTCACTCTGGAAAGTTAGATGATTCGCGTGTAACACATGAGACACCTGTTCCGGTAATTTCCAAGACCCCATCGGAATCCTTGAATTCACATGTGGAGAAGACTTCAAATAAAGCAAATAGACATAGAAGTATATCAACCGTTGAAATGATCGATTTTCAGGTCGTTGACGGTATCTCGAGGATAGCGATAAAAATAAATGGTGAAATAACTGCGGATCTGCCAGTTAAATCAGCTGGTTTCATTACTATTACTCTTAAGAACACAGTGCTTCCAAAAAATCTTCAGCGATCAATTGAAACCCGGGCATTTGTTACCCCGGTGCTTCGTGTTACACCATTAATGGTCAAGATGAAATCTGGAACTGATACGAAAGTGCGTATTGCATTGCGGACTCCTGCACCTGCTGACACTCGTCAAGAGGGAGATATGTTCTTTGTTGACATTAAAAATCCGGAGGGCATTACTGCCGACAAACTAGGTATCGAAGCCGTCGATTCTAAATCAAAAACTGCCAGGAAGGCTGCTGCCAATTCAAGTGATGAAGAATTGTCTACAGAATTTGCTTCTGATTCAGATTCAACAACTAAGCCACTAGAATCAGCTAAAAGATATAAAGGTCGTAAAGTAACGCTTGAGTTTGCTGATGCAGAAGTACGAAAAATATTCCAACTATTATCAGAAGTCAGTAACAAAAACTTCGTCCTTGGTGATGATGTTACCGGTGCTATCAGCCTAAAGCTTGTTAACGTACCGTGGGATCAGGCATTGGATATTATCCTGGATACAAAGGGTCTTGATAAGCGAGAAGATGGTAATATTATTTTGATCAAAGGTAAAGGTAAGTTCAAGTCACAAGCGGAAGAAGAACAGGAAATCAAAAAAGCACTGATTAAGGCAATAGAATTAAAAACTGAAACATTCAATATCAATTATGCTGATATTACAACTATATCTGCACAATTCAATGGTCTTAAAAGTGAACGAGGCATAATTTCTCAAGATGCACGTACAAATAAGGTTATTGTAAAAGACATACCGGAAAATCTTAATGACATGCGCAAATTGTTGGTACAACTAGATGTGCCAGAAAAACAGGTTATGATCGAGGCGCGAATAGTTGAAGCCAGTTCCTCTTTTACTCGTAATCTAGGTGTTAACTGGGGAGTCCATTATCGTGATGGCTCAGCTTCTTTTCTCGGGATCAACTCTCTGGACACTGGATTTGGCGGGTTGACATCTGCCCCACCTACAACAGGCACCGGTTCTAGCGCCGGTGGAAGCATGGGAATATCTTTTGGTACTCTCTCAAGCAATATTCAGCTTGATATGAGACTGAATGCCGCAGCCAGCGCAGGAATGATAAAAATAGTTTCTACGCCCAAAGTTGCTACGCTGAATAATAAGTCTGCAAAAATAACACAAGGGCAGCAGATTCCGTACACCTCATCAACATCCGACAAGGTTGAGACCAAGTTCATCGAGGCTGCTCTTTCACTTGAAGTAACTCCACATATAAATGCCAATGGTACAATTGGAATGAAGATTGATGCAAAAAATGATTCGCCCGGCCAGGTTCCTGTCGGTTCAACCGCTCCTGCAATAAACAAGAAACAGGCAACAACAGAGATGTTGCTGCGTGATGGTGAAACAACAGTAATTGGAGGAATCTACGTTGATTCTGATAACACATCAGATGATGGTGTTCCATACCTGATGGATATTCCGTTGTTAGGCAAATTATTTAAAACAAATAATAAAACTAAGTCTAAGACAGAACTGCTGATATTTATAACCCCAAGAATTTTAGGATCAATCTAAGTTTTTCAGTATGTGCTATTTGAAAAATTACTGTGATTTCAGTTGAAGATTGATAATATTCCCCGTCGCTTGCGTCGGGGAATTTAAATTGTTGCTTTAATGAATTATCTGCTGTTAATGATATGACATTTTACGAGTGCAGCTTCAAGAATGATAATTAAGCATAAATCAAATAACTATTAGGAGTTGCTAAATGTCTAAGAAACTTTTGCTCGGCATATTTATGAGCGCATTATTGTCAGGTTGCGGCAGTTCTGATGGTGGCGGAACAGTTATGTTCAACACAGTTAATATAACTGCCAGTGCTGAATCAGCTAAAAATCCTTTATTGGCTGATCTGGCAACCTGGAGTGATGAGACCAACAGGTGTACTTCAGCAACTGCTACGATCTCAAATGAGATAGTCAACTTCAATGTAGTATCTACTAAATCAATATCTACAGGTACTGCCTCAAACCTGATGTTACAGAAAGCAACTATTATATTTACACCTGGTGATACGCTTACACCAGCGTTACCTGCTCAGTTGGCAACAACATATCAAGATCTTGTCGGTCAAACTGTGCTTCCGGGATCTACTCTATCAGTGCCAGTTGAGGTCGTTACACATAATCTCAAGTTGAACTTCAATCCATGCTCTGTTGTTCCTGTATACACTTATAATGTTAAAGTGCTCTTCGATGCTATAGAGGCTGGTACTGGCAAATCCGGCACGATTCAAGCGGGGATGACGGTTAGAATCGCCGATTTTGCAGATTAGGTTCTGGCTTAAAAAATATGATTCCATTATCTGAATCTGCGAGGTGTCTACAATGAGAAACGTTGTCAAAATAATTGTCTTATTGCTAATCAGTGTAAGTTTGCTGTCATGTTCAGGCTCTCAATATAACGATCAGGCAGCGGCTAGTGGCAAAGGTGTCGTGGCAAAACTGGTTGGTGGTGAGGTACAGGTTTCTGTTGCCTCAGACGACCAGCAGAATCCACAGGTAATGTATCTCTCCGATAAAGGAATCTATTTTGTTGTTTGGGAAGATTGGCGCAACAGGAATCAGTCAACAACAGACTTTCCCGCTGATGCGGCAAAGTTTGCCGGTGCTGATATCTGGGGTCAATTCATTAATCCTGATGGAACTTCCTGTGGCACTGCCTTTGCTATAACTAACAAGTTAGCTGGAAATCAAACCGCACCCTCTGCAGCATATCGCCCCGGAGACAAAATTCTGGTAGCCTGGCAGGATGCGTCCGGGTCTGCAACTGGCGGGTATGTACGTTATGCTTCAATTATTTCAATCCCACTTACAACTTCTTGTTCCACTGCAGTTCCGGTAGTCTCCGCCCCAGTTCAGGTTGGTTTTACTCATTTTGAACAATACGACCCTAATGCCACAACTCCCGGTACAACTACCTTTACTATTGTAGGTGATGGTACCGGTGGTACTGATGTTACCGGGGGGGCTGTTCTGACTCCATATATCCAACCCCGTTCAATTACAATCACAGGTACGTATCCTGCTGAAGACACCAACTCATTGACATCAGGACCTCCTACGCCTGTTAATATTCAAGATGACGGTTTAGGTAAACTGATAGGATCCGGCGCATCAGGTACTATTAATTATATGACCGGTAAACTTGATGTTACTTTAATTAACGAGGTCGATACCGGAGCGACAGCGACATTTACTATAAATTATAATACATTGAGCGGTACGACAACGCAAATGCCTGAAACACTCTTGTCTCGCAAGTCGCCTAAAGCAAACTATGATGCAGGCAAGGATCAGTTTTCTTTGACCTGGGTAGAATCCAGAAATGTTAATTCTTATGCTTCAGTTCTCTGTTTTGGAGTAGCACCTTTTACCTGGGTAACCGGTGACAGTACATTTCTGGGATACCTGTATCTGAGCCCCTCACTAACGCCTAAAGCCAACCCCTTGGCAATTGTTGCCCCGGATGTAATGAGAAGTGAACGCACTAGTACTATGAAGTTGGTTGCAACTTCACGTGCGGCAACTGAAGAAACATACTTATATGACTTCTGATCTAATATGAACAATCCAAACCTTGCATCAGACGATACTTCTCCAGAGACTCTGTTTGTTTGGGAGGGGGAGCGCAACAAAGCTACACTTACCTGTACTCTGGATATTTCTACCGGTACAATCACATCTACCTTTGCAACAGCACCAAAAGATGATGGCATGGTGCATGTATATGGCATATTCGATAAGGAACTAATTCTTAACACCGTCACGAAATGGATTGATTACGAGAACACCGGTACGGGTACAAACCCCTCACTGGCGGTAGATAACATAAGCATTCCGCGTAAGTTCCTGGTAGCATGGGAAGATATGCGTGGCGGCCAAAATACTAAAGTGTTCGGCCAGTTGATAAACTCCGGTGGCGGCCTTTACAACAATAACCGTATGTTGTCTTTTCAGGATAGCGCAGGCACCGGTTCTAATGATGCCGTGATTACAAATTCACGTCAAACAAGGCCATTTGTAAGTTACGATGCTGTAAATCAACGTTATTTCGTCATCTGGCAGGATGAACGTAAAAGATCTACATCGGCAGCCAATATAGATCTTTACGGGCAATACGTAAACCTTGATGGTTCATTGAGCGGTGCAAACTATGCAATTTCATCAAATCCCAGCAATCAGCTGGCTCCATCGATAGCGTATAATCCCGATCCCAACTTCAAGCAGTTCTTGGCAGTATGGAAGGATGCGCGCGGAATCAATACAACTCCGTCTACAGCTTCAGACGTGTATGGTCAGAGGTTTACGATTGGACAGCCACAGTTGACTTTGCTGACAGCTACCACACCACCTGCTCAACTTGTTCCGGCGGTGATAGATTTTGGATCAGTTAGCACTGGTACGACAGTCACACGCCAGTTCGTGGTGAAAAATACCGGTGATGCCTCACTTAACATAGATGCAATTACTGTCTTGCCAACTAGTCCGTTTTCAATTGCGCCAACCAATGCATCGATTCTTGCACCTGGTGCTTCAACAACTTATACCGTTACATATGCACCTACATCGTCGGGTAGTTATAACAGCTCTTTTACGATCACTTCGGATGGTGGCAGCCAGGTAATCGCGTTGAGCGCAACCGGATCCGGACTGAATACATTAAATATTACATCACCCAGTACATCAGCTTTGCCTGATGCAAACACAGTAGGAGCATACAGTGTCCAGATTGAGGCTGCAGGTGGATTTACACCTTTTAAGTGGAGTGCTACCGGTTTGCCGGCAGCGCTTTCAATTAATACATCTACTGGTCTTATAACCGGTACAAATCCTGCCGCAGGTAATTACACCGTTGTAATTACCGTTGCCGATGGTACCTCGCCGACCCCTGTAACTGCCACTCGCACTTATACGCTTCGGGTAGGTTCGATTTCGATTAACACAACACCGCTGAGTGCATGGACGGAAGGAGTCAGCTATATTCTATCTCCATCACATACACTCAGTGCTACTGGTGGTACTGGATCATTCACATGGTTGCTGCTTGCAAATTCCGGGACTCTTCCGCCTGGCATCACTTTAGGGGCAAACGGAGTGTTTACCGGCACTGCTACCGGAAGCGGACAATATGCTTTCAGTGTTACCGCTACTGATGGTGCATCTCAGACTGCCCAGGCCCAGTTCTCGATCACTATCAATCCAGCACCGGTTATTCTCACCACCAGTCTTCAAACCGGTATCATTGGGCTTCCGTATACGCAGACTTTGACTAAAACCGGAGGTACTTTGCCGATCGTCTGGTCAATCACTTCTGGCGGTCTTCCTCCCGGACTTACGTTCAATACCGCTACCGGTGAAATAAGCGGAACCCCCACAAACTCCGGTACATATAACATTACGGCCAATATTACCGATTCTACTGGAGCGGCCTATGGTAAAGCGTTGAGCATTATAATAAATCCGGCATTGGATATTGCAACTGCAACCACCGGCAGTGCGGCTCCTACCGGTGCAACACTCAACGCATCATATTCATTTGCACTCAGAACAAACAACGGTGGCATTGCTCCATATACTTGGGCAGTTAAAAACGGTGTGTTGCCTACAGGTCTGGTGCTTGATACCAATTCAGGTGTAATCAGTGGAACTCCAACTGCTTTGGGAAATTATACATTTGTGATCGAGTTGTCTGATCTGAATGGCACAAAGGTTTCCAAAACCTTCACCATAACTGTAGCTACCAGGACAACCGCATTAAATGTGGTATTGACTGGGGGCACCGGTAATGTAACTTCCTTCTCTTCGGTTGCAACAACCGCACTTACCGGAACTCCTGCTAACTTTACTCCTGCAAGTGCCGCAAGCATGACTATTAACGGCGTACCGGCTGGTGGAACTGTTACCCTTTCAGTAACTTTCCCCAGTCTTCCCACCAATCCGTTGTTTTACAAGGTATCCGGTACCCAGTGGACTCTTCTGACCCCCGATACCATATCCGGAACAACTATTACATATCAGGTAAAAGATCGTATCTCCGCAACCGATACTGACCCGCTAGCTTTGAGGGATTCCAACATAACACCGGGTGTCATAGATGATCCCATTGTTGTTGGGACCGCTGGAAGTACTACTACTGATCCTGGCACAAGCATTGCTCCTGCCAGTGGTGGAGGCGGAGGTGGAGGTTGCTTCATAGCTACCGCAGCATATGGTAGTTACCTTGATCCCCATGTTATGGTATTGCGAAATTTCCGTGATGATGTGCTTCTTCAAAACGAAATAGGAACTGCATTTGTAAAATTATATTATAAATATAGTCCTCCAATAGCTGATTATATTGCACAGCATGATACACTGCGTATGTTGTTCAGATTTGCGTTGACTCCTGTGATATTTGCAGTCAAGTATCCATTTGTTGCCGGTGTTTTCATTCTGTTGGGTCTGTGTCTGTTTATAACTCGAAGGATTCATGCCAAGGAAATGCGAGAATTGGCTGCGACTGACTAATGAACTGTTATTTTCAAAATCTTACTTTCTAAACTGAAAGGGCGCGTATAGAACGCGCCCTTTCAGTTTAGAAAGTAACTACATTTAGTAATAATTGGTTTGTTTGGTAAATAAAAACCGGCACTTGCGAAATATCACAAGTGCCGGTATATTTGGCTGGGGCGCCAGGGATCGAACCTGGGAATGTCGGAATCAAAATCCGATGCCTTACCGCTTGGCGACGCCCCAATATGAAGTTAGTATTGAAAACTCAGAGTGTCTCTACTACTGCAGAATACCAGTCAGTGCCGGTGGAAATAAGTTTGCCGGCATTTTCTGCTTCCTTCTTGTTACTGAAAATCCCAAATACTGTCGAACCACTGCCTGACATCATTGAACCTGTTGAACCATACTGAATCATAAGCTTTTTAATGTCCGCTATTACAGGAAAAGCCGGAATGGTTACAGATTCCAGGTCATTATTAAAGATTGAACAAATGTCTTCAGCTGTTCTGTAAAACTGTGGCAATGTACTCAGAACTCTTTCGTTTGTCAACTCCAAACTTCTATAAACCCAGGCAGTAGATACGTGTACCCCTGGATTGATGATCAGTATCCACATTTTTGGCATTTCAGGCATTACAGAGAGCTTTTCACCGATGCCTTCGGCAAGTGCGGTGTTTTTGAAAATGAAAAAAGGGACGTCTGCTCCAAGAGTAACGCCGATCTCCATCAGACGTTTATCAGGAAGTGAGAGATTTAACAGTTCATTAAACCCCATCAGTACTGTTGCAGCATCACTGCTTCCTCCGCCCAGCCCGGCCGCTACAGGGATGTTTTTAGTAATTACGATATCAGCGCCCTGATTGGAACCTGACAGATCGAGCATGATACGTGCGGCTTTCCAGGCAATATTATCCGGTCCATCGGGTACACCATTTTTGTCACAGGTAACTGTCAATGCAGGTGAGTCGGTCAGGGAAATTGAAATCTCATCGCAGAGGTTTATGCGCTGCATCACCATGCGGAGTTCATGATAGCCATCGGGGCGTCTTCGGATTACGTCCAGCAAGTAGTTGACCTTGGCAGGTGCTTTCAGGTTAAGAGTTTGCACGTTTTCTCCCGTTGTTGATTTGTATTCTGGTTATAGGAAAAATTGGCAGGTTTGTCGAGCGCGAAGTTGATTCCATTATGGAAATGAATTTGACAGAATTACTAGTAGTATGTTACGTGTAAAGTACGGTTATTTAGTGACAATATTGGAGTGTCGTCATGTTTAAAGAAATTCGTGAAGATATAAATTCTGTTTTTGAACGTGATCCTGCCGCAAGAAATGTCATGGAGATTATCTTTTGTTACCCCGGACTTCATGCTCTTTGGATTTATCGTGTTGCTCACTGGTTCTGGGTAAATGAGTTTTATTTCCTTGGCCGATTCACTTCACATCTTGGCCGCTTTCTAACTGGTGTTGAAATCCATCCCGGAGCCAAAATCGGCAAAAAATTCTTCATTGATCACGGCATGGGGGTTGTGATCGGAGAAACGGCTGAAATTGGTAATAATGTTACTCTATATCACGGTGTGACTCTGGGTGGAGTTACTTGGGATAAAGTCAAAAGACATCCGACTTTGGAAGACAATGTCGTGATCGGTTCAGGATCCAAGGTTTTGGGACCCTTTACCGTCGGCAAAGGCGCCAAGATTGGCTCAAACTCGGTTGTTGTAAAGGAGGTGCCTGAGAATGCAACCGTTGTGGGTATACCCGGACGGGTAGTAATGTCACAGGAGAAACAGCCGGAATCCCGTCCTGACTTGGAACATGGTAAATTGCCTGATCCTGAAGCCAAGGCCATATCATGTCTATTTGACCAGATCAGGGAGCTCGAACGAAAATATGCAACACTCGCCGAAGAACATGCGGAACTGAAAAAAAGGCTTGATAATGCTCAACAATAGAGCGTTGACGCTTAACTGCAAATCTGGCATATTCTAGCCATGATAAAGCGTCAGACAACAATAAATCGTATTTTCAAAGTATCCGGCATCGGTTTGCACAGTGGACGTGAAGTTACACTGGAATTTCTACCGCGGCGCGAGTTCGGTATCGCTTTCGTACATAACGGTGTCACTATCCCGGCTCGATACGACATGGTTGCTGATACCAGACTTTCCACATTGATATCTAAAGATGGTGCCTCGGTATCCACCATTGAACACCTCATGGCGGCTTTTTATTTTTCAGGCATTACCAACTGTCTGGTTTATATTGACGGCCCGGAGGTGCCGATTCTGGATGGGTCTGCCTGGGAGTTCTATCAGGGGATGTGGAAAGCCGGGGTTTATGAATTTCCCGAGTCGGGCGTATACCTGAAAGTGCAGCGTCCGGTGGAGGTCTGTCACAAGGAGGCATTTGTAAGAATCAAGCCTCTAAACATGCTCGACATTACCATGTCAATCGAGTTTCGCGCACCGGTCGGCAGGCAGAAAAAACGGGTTACAGATGTGGAAAACGCATTCTCAATCATCAATTCACGCACTTTCACGATGGTTGAAGAGATCGAAGCCATAAAGAAAGCCGGCTTGGCCAAGGGCGGTTCTCTTGATAACGCCGTGGTCATTGGCGAGGATGATGTGATTAATCCACAAGGGTTGCGCTACAAGAAAGAATTGGTCAATCACAAAATATTAGACCTGATCGGGGATCTCTACACTAGCGGATATCGTATCCTTGGCAAGGTTGAAGCCAGTAAGACCGGCCATCACCTCAACAACCTCTTTCTGAAGGAGCTCTTTTCCGACCCCCAGAATTACAGCATTTATTGACCAAGTATTACCTCTCCGGTATCCGTAAACAATCTTACCGGCAGTTCAAATACTCTTCTGAATATGTTCAGCACTCCCGTTCCTATTGATTTGACCGGTATGGCGCTTACCTGCGGGTCTGCCCACTTTCCCTTGGCTTCAAAATATGCTGTCAAAAAATCCTTGTCTTTTCCGGTTAATAACCAGCCGACAATTGGAATCCGGTTGACGACTTTATCAACTGTCTGAAGCGGTTGTACTCCAATCATAAAATCGAGTTCTTCCTTGACTATATCGGCGCTACCAATGATTGAGATATTGATGGCGTCGCTACTGATAAACATGTCCTTACTCGAAATTGTGCCGTCTTTGACCGCTATGCTCCCTTTTATGTTGTTATAGGGCATTCCGCCCGAAACCATGTCCGGTAACTGGAATTTGAGTAATTGAGATATATTCAAAATGGAGAATACTTTTGATAGTGTGTTGAATTTGCGGAGCGTGCCATCCTTCATCTGTAAACGTATGTTTCCAAGAACACTCTTTTTGATATCGGACAGATTGCTTCCGCTTGCAGTCAAGTTGCCATGCAATGTTAAGCTGCCAGTTATCTCCTTTGAAACATCTAGGGAAGTCAGCAGCTTTTCGCAGTTCACCTTGTTGAGATCAATGGTCAGATCATAACGGCTGCCTTGTGAGCCATTTTGGGCAATTCTGCCTTTTGCGGAAACTTTACCCCCGAAAACGCCGGCGTTAAAATCTTGTACATATATGTTCCCGTTTTCCATCTGTGCTGACGCATTCAGTTTATTGAAATGAAGTTTCTTGTAATGTCCGGCGTCTGCCTGGAGTTTGATCTTATAGTTTGCACCGGTATTTGTTGTGGGCTGAGTTGTTGCTTCAATCGGGGCTATTGAAACAAGATCATCAATATCCAGTTTGGTGGATGCTATTGTAAGTGATGCTTCGGGTGATCTGCCGGAGAGATATACTCCGCTGATATTGAAATTGGACGAGTTCAGGAGCCCTGAGACGCTTTTAAATGTGTATGTACCATTCCGGATGGATAGGGCGGCGTTAAATCGTCTGATGCTTGTTTCCGGGCGCTTTTGAGCCATGTTGATGTCACGCAGGAATAACTCCGGTGATTTAATTAATATTTCCGCTTCAGGATCCTGGAGACTTTTTATCTTTCCTTTAATGTTAATCAAAGAATTTCCATAGCGGGCAGAGATACTGGAAGTTTCCATGCTGTTGCCGCGAAAAGTAAAAATGCCGTTGATTCCGCTTATCGTTTTCAACTTTTCATCGGGTTGTACGGAAAATGCGTTCAGGAAGATGGTGCCATCATATCCCATGGCGCTGAAGTCTTCAGGATTGCCGTTACCCTTGATATGTGCCTGTATTTTCCCGCGTGGCTTATATTTCTGCCACATGGACAGGATCGGCAGAGATTCACCCAATTGAAAAGGATTTGTCTGCAAGTCAAATCCCAGATATGGCTGACTGCCATATCTGAACAGAGCTTTGCCGGATAAAATCAGTGGCGACAGATTGTAGGAAAGGCTGGATAGCCTGGTCTCGTCTTTTCCGATTATGGAGCTGAAGGTTAAATCGTTTGGTAAGCCGGCCGGTTTACGAACAGCGCCTGGAAATGAATAAGATGCCTGTTTAAGATCCCATTCACCACTGAGGCGGTAGGCTGAGTGGTGTCCGCTTCCTGTCAGTTTAAGAGAAGATGAACTGCTGTAATCCAGTTTTGAGGCACCCACGATACCGGCCAGCCAAGCTATTTCCGGCCCCCGCGGCAATATATCCATTCGAACCGGATAATCGGAGCGTTTGTCCGTATTGTATTCGGTGATAGAGCCATCCAGCTTGAATGGTGATGTCCCGAAAAGGCCCGACATTCCGATCAGATTGAAGTTCTTTCCCTTTAGTTCGATGATCCCCTTGATATTGTTAAATGTCGGCGCTTTGGGGCCGTAACTCAGAACCGCATTTTCCACCGGTCCTCGAATAACAAGAGTGTTGTAGTTCTGGCCGATTTCCATATGGGTGATCTGACTGATTCGGCCGTCAAGGATGCCGGTGTCAAGTTTGAAAACTCCGGACTTTATCTTGTTTTCAACGTAATCCGCGGCATCTTTTTCAATGATACCGTACGGCACATAGTTTCTGATCTCCTCGTATTTGAATGTTTTGGGGGTCGATGCTTTGGCGATGATGCGGGGATCTTTAGATGTGTAATCATGAATCTGTACGTTGCCTTTTATACTGAATACTTCATCGATTGTAACTTCAACCGCGGAAATATCTATGACTTGTTTAGTCAGTTTCATCGAATAATCAACCTGCAGCAAACGTGGAGAAAGCGCCGCATGAAAAATGGACGGCCAGTTCAATGTAGCGTTATTTATCTGTATTTTGCCCTTGGCTGTAAATTGTTGCAGTTTCCCCTTGAAGCTGGTCAGAAAACTGAGTCTGCCACCAGGATCGGAAAATGGAATGTAACGGCCAAAATAAGGCCAGAACCGGCCAATTTCAGCCTGTTTGATGTCGGCGTCACAGTTAAGTTCCGTTTCAAGCAATGATGACTCGGAGTCCGGAAGACGTATTGACCCGGAAATAAGTATACCGGTTGCCGGGCCTTTTAATGCCGGCAGGTTTGCGGACAGTTTGATATGACCTTTTCGGCCTCGTGCAAGGTGATCCATCGTAAGCTGTAGATTGACAAGTTGCGCGGAAAACCCGTCTTTATGAAGAAAGAAGTCATGCCATTTGATGGTACTATTCTTCATGACCAAACGCTTGAATTGAACCTGAACAGCATCCTTATCCGGTTTCAGCAGGTCTTCGATGTTGAGGGTTCCATCTGCATTTCGGACCAATGTCATGGATGCGCCGTTTAAATTGATACTTTTAAGCTCTATTTTTTTATTCAGCAGTGGCATAAGGGCCAGGTGAACCGAAATCTGCCCGGCGGAGAGCAGATCCGACTTGCCATCTGGTTCTTTGACTACGAAGTCGTTGAATACAAAGGATGGCCCGAACCGCCAGGCAAAAGTTCCGGTCTTGAAGCTAACCTGGCGCTTCAGACTTTTCTGGAGTGATCCCAAAATTTCTTCACGATACGCATTGACATCCAGCAGGTAAGGCAGGAAAAACGCCAGTCCGGTGACAAATGTGATTACCGACATCAAAAAAATGCCGGAAAATTTGATATAGCGGGTTTTTATTCGCATTCGGCAGGCTTTATCCGAGACATTCTGATGCGTCGGATCCTCCGTCTGTCAATGCTTTCAACTGTAAAAAGTGAGTCCATGAAGGATATGTTTTCCCCTTGGTTCATCAGGTGGCCGGCCTGTGCGAGCAAAAAACCGCCAATTGTGGTATAGGACGCGTCTTCAGGTATCTGAAGACCAAGCACGTGATTTGCTTCGCGTACGGTCAGCATACCGTCAAGCAGATAGCAGCCATTATCTTCGACAATCTGAGATGGTGACACATCGTCAAATTCATCATCAATTTCACCGACTATTTCCTCAAGCAGGTCTTCCAGTGTGACAATGCCCTCAAAACCGCCGTATTCATCAACCACAAAAACCATGTGCGCACGTGATGATTGCATCTGTTTGAGCGTAACACTGAGTTGGGCATTTGAAGGTATAAAGCGGGGAGGGTGGAGCAGCAATTCCAGGTTAAACCCGCCCGAATCCGGTTGTGACAAGAACGGTTCCAGGTCTCTTCTGACAACAATTCCCGCAATGTTGTCAAGCTGATCGCGATAGACCGGAATGCGAGAATAACCCAGTGAATTGAAGGCCTGTCGTGTTTCTTCCAGTGTTGCGGTAATCGGCAACGCAGCAACGGCATGTCGTGGTATCATTATATCCTGGACTTCGGAATCCGAAAATTCGAATACGCGGTGCAGCAGGCGTTGCTCATCGGCTTCCAGGGCTCCGCTGGTATGTGAAATGTCTATTATCTGCCGCAATTCCGCTACTGTATATACACTGGCATGTTCAGCTGACGAATGGAGTCCAAACAGTCTGACCGTCAGCCTCCCTGCATGGTCGAGCAGTATGATCGGCCAATGGAATATTTTATGAAACAGACGCAGAGGCCAGGCGATAATCAGCGCTACCTGCTCGGCACGTTCCAGTGCCAGTGTTTTTGGTGCCAGTTCACCCAATACAATATGAAGGAATGTAATCGCGGTAAATGCAATTGTAAAAGATATTGTATGCCGCACAGCGTCGGTCAAAATACCTGAAAGTGGTATTTCAAGCAGACGTGCTATTGCAGGTTCGCCGACCCAGCCAAGCGCAAGAGAAGCGATTGTGATGCCAAGCTGAGTAGCTGATATGTATGAGTTGAGATTATCAAGCAGTTCAAGCAGCACAGAAGCTCGCCGGTTACCCTCAACGTTAAGGGCTTCGATTCGTGAACGACGTACAGCAACCAGAGCAAACTCCGATGCAACAAAAAAACCATTGGCGGCAACCAGCAGACATACAAGTAATAGGTACGGTAATGAAGAAATCATGGCTCTATTCTCCATGCAAGAATGTTGATTGTCAACCGCGACGTTAAAAATCGCATCATTTAATAGTCAAAATAGAAGCAAATGTGATATGTAATTCGAGTAACTCATTAAAATTCAGGGTGTCAGAATGCTTAATGGTAAAAAGATCATCGTCATATTGCCTGCCTACAACGCAGCCAAGACTCTTGAACAGACATGGAAGGAAATTCCTTTTGAATACGTGGATGATTTGATTCTGGTGGATGATGCTTCACGGGATAATACGGTGGAAGAGGCGCACCGGCTCGGAATCAGAACAATTGTGCATACCGCCAATCGCGGGTATGGAGGGAATCAGAAAACTTGTTACAGGGAAGCCTTGGCTCTGGGGGCCGACATTGTCGTGATGCTCCATCCCGATTACCAGTACACACCGCGCTTGATACCCGCGATTGCATCAATGATTGCATGGGGTGAATTCGATGTTGTTCTGGCATCACGTATTCTTGGTGTAGGAGCGCTTAAAGGCGGCATGCCGCTTTATAAGTATGTATTCAACAGAGTGCTGACGTTGGCCGAAAATCTGTTGCTTGGACAGAAATTATCCGAGTATCATACCGGATACCGTGCCTTTTCGAGGCAGGTTCTGGAAAAACTTCCACTTGAAAAAAACTCCGACGATTTCGTTTTTGACAACCAGATGCTGGCTCAGGTTACATGGAACGGGTTCCGTATCGGCGAGGTGAGTTGTCCTACCAGGTATTTCACGGATGCTTCATCGATAAACTTCCGGCGAAGTGTGATATATGGCTTGGGTGTATTGGCTACATCTTTACAGTACAGGCTTAGCAAACTGGGGATCATCCATTTCGATATTTTCTCTGATAAATAGAAAACAACATGAAAAAAGCCCGTCAACTTCTCGGTTGACGGGCTTTTTTTGTATCAACAGTTTAATCTCAAGCGGCCGAAACGGTCACCTTGATTGTAGCGGTCACTTCAGGGTGAATTTTCACGGTTGCAGTGAAGTCTCCGGTGTGCTTGATTGCATCTTCGAGTACAATCTTCTTGCGATCAATTTCAAAACCTTTGTCTTTCAAAAAGGCGGCTATTTCCATATTGGTAACGGAACCGAACAGTTTGCCTTCTTCACCACACTTGTGAGTCAGGGTTACAGCTTGAGCTCCCAGTTTTTCGGCAAGCATTTTGGCTGATTCAAGAGCTTTGTTTTTCTTATAGGCCATCTGTCGTTTGGCATGTTCCAGTGCCTTGGCGTTCTTCTCGGTGGCGGGAACCGCAAGTTTCTTGGGGAGCAGGTAGTTGCGGGCATAACCGGGAGCTACCTTGACGATATCGCCAATGTGTCCAAGAGTTTCAATGTTTTCGTTCAGAATTACTTTCATCTTCTTTCTCCTTTCAAGCCTGTCAAGTAGTTACAGGTTTTCCTGTGTTTTAGGTGTTCTAAAATCCAGCCACAAATCGCATAATCCAATTCCGGCAACAAGAACAGCCAGATAGGGCTGTACCAACAACATGATGTATAAGACAATCCTGAGAACTCCTGAAATCGATTGCCTGGATATCAGCACGCTGACTATTGCCATACCTTGAACAAAATACATGAGAGCAACCAGCAAAAGTATGTTCAAGGCCGGTGTTGTTACAAGTGGCGAAGGCAGCAGCATCGAAAAGCCGGATGAAATCAGAACCCAGACCAACAGGTCCGGATTTCTGAATGTGATAAATTCTCCAACATTCAGGTTCAATTGAAAAACTGTGGCTGCTTTCTTTAAAAGAGCAAGATTGCATCCTGCCATAATTGCAAATATGATGGTGATCAAGGCCGGATAAAGGCGAACCAGCAGATCGGACACCGTCTTCATGGTCTGTTTTACCAGGTCAAGTTCTTCACCCTTAACGCCACTTTTTTCATAAATTGCAGCAGCTTGGTTCATGCTGGATGTAATTTCGGCAGAAATCAGTTGCTGCAGGTTGATGCCGCTCGATGCACTGTAGAGTAAAACACCTGAAAATAGTACCGCCAGATTTGCTGCCGTGGTCCAGTATATCGTCCGGCTTCCACTGTATCTTCGAGCTAGAAGTTCCGGCATGAATATCCCGGTTACAGCGCACATTCCAAGATAAATACAACCTGCAAAAAGCCCGAACAGCGCGGTTGTCAAGGCGGTCGCGCCCAGTGTTACGATAAATGCCGGCATCCGGCCATGTATCAATCTGTTGAATGCAGCTGGAAATGGAGCAAGTATTCCGGAAAAAATGCCTATCGGCGGTACAGCCAGATAGGCGGCAAAAAGAATAAACGAGCCGATCATGCCAATCAGCGCTGATTTAACGCTGGAAACTGTGGCAGGACCGGCTTGTGGTATAAGGCTCATCGAGCTGGATTAACCGATAGCGTGATTGGCTGCAATCGGAAGAAGCGCAATGTTTCGTGCGCGTTTGATCGCCTCGGTAATTTCTCTCTGGTGAGCTGCGCAGTTGCCGGAAATACGTCGCGGAACGATCTTTCCGCGCTCGGTAACAAAAAAACGAAGTGTGCGCGGCTCTTTGTAATCGATGGTCAGGTTTTTCTCGGCGCAGAAACGGCATACTTTACGACGCTGGAAAGGGCGTCTTTTGCGAGGGCCGCCGGGGCCGCCAGTCGGGCGCTGGCCAGGGCCGCCAGCCGGGCGCTGATATGAAGATGGGGTTGGTCTTTCGTCGCTCATTTTTATATATCCTCCAAGTAATTATTCAGCTGCTGCTTCAGTGGTTGCTACTTCTTCCACGTTCTCAACCGTTTCCACATCCGGTGTGACAACTTTCTTTTCGGGTACGGAACGCTCCGGCAGATCAGTTATGTTGATGCTCTGATAGCGCAGAACCTTCTCGTCAAGCCGCAGACGCCGTTCAAGTTCGGCGATCAACGCGCTGTTTCCATCAAAACGGAGGTAATAGTAGCGTCCTCTGGCGGACTTTTTGATTGGGTATGCCAGTTTTCTGATACCCCAGTCGTCCATCCTGAAACACTCGCCTTTGTAAGACGAAATTACGTCCTGAGCCTTGGTGGTGACGGACTTGATGTCGTCTTCACTAAGCTCGGGTTGGAGGATGAAAATTGTTTCGTACTTCCTCATGTTATAAATCCTCCTCACGGATTCTAGCTCCGGTCCTACCCGGAACAAGGAGATTTCGGCACTGGTGCCGTCTTTAAAAGAACGATCTTTATACAACTACCTGGAGTAAAGTGCAACAAAATCTTTATGATCGAATACATGATGCTCGATATTTCTTTATCAACTCAACCGGATGATACGAAAGTTTGCTGTTGCGCAACCCGGCATCGCCCAGGTCCTGTTCGCGGTTGATATAGCGGCAGTCATTGAATAACTGTCTTGCGAACTCCCGGTTAACAAGTTGTGACAGCCCCTCTTTGAACGGATCGGCCTTCTCAAAATGGCAAACTGCGGTGTCACTGTTCAGTTTTTCACCAATTGCAAAGGCTTCGACTACGCCATCCACAGTGATAACAATACCGCTCAGGCCCAACTCGGAAAAGTTGCGCAGAGCTTCCGATGTTGCCGACACCTCCAGTACAAGCGATGGATTCGTTCTGTCACGAATAGCCATAAGCCATCTGTCCAGCAGTTCCTGGCATGCACTGAGGAATTGGCCTGAATATTCAAACAACTGGTAATGATGACGGCTGGTAAAGTAATTAATCCGGTTGTTTTTTTTGTGAAAGCGGTTTCCCGGCAGTAGCGCCAGTTCCTGGCGCAGGTAAAGGTAGTCGAAGGAATCCCGGTCTTCCGAAACGCTTATATTGCCGGCAGAAAAGTACTTTTTTGAAAACCGGTCATCGGCGCCGTATATGGTCCAATTGTCATCGAAAAGTATCTTAAGTGCATTTTCAATATTTCCGCTCAGTGGCGGAAGGCAATAGCGGGTGCCGTCATAACCTTTGCCATGTACCGTGACCGCATCCCCGATCATGGTCAAACGATATTCATGTGCAATCCGAAACAGGTACAAGCCAGCAAAAGTCAGTTCTGAAACCAGTGGCTGAAGGTCTGTAAATATCCTGTCCAGCAATTTCTTGTCCGTTATCTCCAGGGCTCTGGAGCCAGGATAAAGAGGAATTTTCATTGAGTTCTCCGGGATTTGTTGTAGAATTCCGAGCTGACTAACTTAACAGAAAACTTATCACGGAGGGAACTGTTATGGCTATTGCCATGAAGATTGCCAGTCACATATCCAAATCATCCTGGATTCGCAGGATGTTCGAAGAGGGTGAACGCCTGCGCCAGGAAGTCGGCGCGGACAAGGTCTATGATTTCACTCTTGGAAACCCGGACGTTGAACCACCGGAAGCTTTTGGCCGTGAACTGCTGGCGCTTGCACAGAGCCCTCTTCCGGGCATGCACCGCTACATGAACAACGCCGGTTATGCCGAGACACGTTCGGCAGTCGCAAGTAAACTCTCCGGGGATTCAGGATTAGCGGTCGGCGCCGAGCACGTGATAATGACCTGTGGCGCGGGCGGGGCACTCAACGTAGTCCTGAAAACCATATTGAACCCCGGTGAAGAAGTTATTATCCTGGCGCCATACTTCGTCGAGTACAAGTTCTACATTGATAACCATGGCGGTGTTCCGGTAGCGGTCTGGACCGATCATGATACTTTTCAGCTTGATATCGATGCCATTGAAAAAGCGATCACAACCAAAACCCGCGCCATTATCATCTGTTCACCCAACAATCCGACAGGTGTGATCTATCCGGCCGAAAGCCTGAAGCGCCTGGGTGATGTTTTGAAAAATATCCATCAGCGCAGCGGTCACCTGATTTATGTTATCTCTGACGAACCCTATGCCCGCATTGCATTTGATGGCAAGCATGTACCCAATATCTTTCCGCTGGTGGAAAGCTCTGTGATAGTCACATCACACAGTAAGGATTTGGCTTTGCCCGGCGAGCGAATCGGATATCTGGCGGCCAATCCGAGTATGGCGACCGCGTTACAGTTCATGGAGGGGGCCGTTTTCAGCAACCGTGTGCTTGGGTTTGTCAACGCGCCGGCTCTGATGCAGCGTTTGGTGGCAAAGTTGCAGGATGAGTCAGTTGATATTGCGGATTATCAGGACAAACGTGACCTGCTGGTGAACTCGCTGACAGGCATGGGCTTCAATATGGTCAAGCCGGACGGCGCCTTCTACCTTTTCCCCAAATCCCCATTGGCCGATGATGTGGAGTTTGTTAAACTGGCCCAGAAGCACCACATTCTGCTGGTGCCCGGCGCCGGCTTCGGGGCGCCCGGGTTCTTCCGCATCGCATACTGTGTGGACAAGGCTATGATTGAACGGAGCCTGCCTGCCTGGAGCACGCTTGCCAAAGAGGCCGGGTTGTCCGGTTAAATTGCCGGGAAGTTTTCAGCTGTTCAAGCAACAAAGAAGCTGGCGCTCAAACAATTTGTTGTGTTATAAACATTAACACTACACCAAACCACGGAGGAAACATGACTAAGGCAGAATTGGTAGCAAAAATGGCAGAAAGCGCGGAACTAACCAAGACTCAGGCTGAAAAGGCTCTTAATGCCTTTGTTGAGGAAGTGACCACAGCCATCAAGTCCGGCGATAAGGTAACCATGGTAGGTTTCGGCGTATTCAGCGCCGTGACTCGTGCCGCAAGAACCGGCAGGAATCCCAAAACCGGCGAAGAGATGCAGATCGCTGCAAAAACAAGCGGTAAATTTACTCCAGGCAAATCACTGAAGGATCTTTCCGCATAAGCCGGTCAAAATGACTCAAACAGAGAAGGCCTGTTTCCGTTAACGGAAACAGGCCTTCTCTGTTTATACGGAGATACACGGCTTATTTGCGGGCAAGATGGTTGGCGAGAAAGATGAACTCATCAATATAGTCATGCACACCATCGTTGTTGAAGTCATACAGCAGCTTCTGCGATGAAGCTGCTTCCTTCATAAGAGCATTCCACCCCGTCTGATCCGGCTTCAGGGCATTGCCAAGCGGGGGAGCCACAGTCAGAGGAAATTCAAAGCTATCCACTCCCGCAATGATGTTCAAGGTTGCTTTCCAGGCATGAACTTCCGGTATTGCTTCAATAATCCAGCGGCGATTATCTTTGCCATCCTTTTTAACCGATAGAACAGTTGCGTTATCCATTGCAAAATTTGGCGATGTTGCATTGCTTGCAGGAAGATCAACGACGATCCTGACCCGTGATTTCCCGTCGCTGATAACCACTGCGGGTTCCTGGTGGATGAATTTTGAAACTTCCTTGCTGAACAGCGCCGTCATGATCGTCAGGCTCTTGTCACCCATGTAGGTTTTAAAACGGTCGGCAACACTCTTGAAGATCATATGCTGCCCGGTTTCTTCGGTCTTGCTCTCAACGACCGCTTTGCCTGCTGAAGCTGTTGGCAGCGGTGCGGCATCAACAGGTTCGGTCTGTTGTTGAGGAGCAGCTTCGTCGGATATCGGGTTTGGGGTATCAGTGGGCTGAGGTTCAGGTTTTGTTTGCAGGGTGTCGGTCTGCACTGTGACCGTGCCGCCATATCCGGTTGTTGAAGCCGGAGTCGTTGTTGTCGATGATGAAGTTGATGATGATGTCGAAGTTGAATCAGAATTTGAAGTTGAAGCTGGTGTAGATGAAGATGAAATATCGGGGGTAGTAATTGTTGTGGATACGGGAGGATCGTTTGTTGTTGGTGTTATGGATGATCCGGTTGTTGGTGCGCCAACAAATGCCTGCAACGGCATGCTAGCTCCCTTGATATCTATAATAGAGTGAACTGGAATTGATTTTATACCGTTTTCACCGGTTTTAGAGGCAAAACTAATAATTGCAATCTGACCGTTGCCGGAAAAGGACGTGTCAGGTGGGTTGCTGATAATAGCTATTCTAATAATTCCTGTCGAAGCCGTGTTGGTCGTGAACATGCTGTTGGATACTAGGCTGCCTTTCGTTACGGTCGGCGACGCCAATATCGTAGTATCATAAGTAATGGTCAGGTCAATCCCGGCTACGCCGTCCATTCCGCTTCCATTTATGACGCCTGATTGCTCAACGACTATTGTCGCGGCAGCTTGAGAAAGCTGAACTGTTAATGCTACTAAAAAAAGTGCGGACACAATCTGTTTGAAGTTGCGAAACATGGACATGGGATGCTCCTTTACTGCTGCTGTAGATGCAATGGCAATAGGGCAGTGCATGCGACTGTAAATTATTAGCACGATATGGAGGGAAGTTCGATAGGAAAAATATCAGAAACGAGAACTGCCGTTTAGCATTGCGCTAAACGGCAGTTCTTTTCAACGGATTAACAGCTTTTGATTACATGGAGACGCGATCGAATGTTACAGAGCCTCCACTGAATGTAATGGCACCAATTGTTGTGAATGCGCAATTGGCGGTATACGCTGCATCATAACCACCTTTAAGTGTCACGGAGATGGGCCGGTTAAGATTTAATGCGCCTGCCTGTGATCCACCCTTGAGCATGATGGTCTCGCCGTTCTGTGCTGCCGTGTAGGCATCCTGGAGCGTGGCGAAATCAAGTGTTGTAGCACCCCTTACGATCCTGGCAGCGGCAGTGGTGCCGACAGGATTCACGGTGTAAGTTGCAGTGATAACCTGATTGCCGGTCACACCGGTTGCATAGGTGTAGCTTGAACCGGTCAGCGTGATCGGTGTGCCGTTAATCTGGGCCGTAACATTAAAGCCGTTGGTGTTGAAGTTGTAGGTCGGCATGTCACCGGAGGAAACAATGGTCGGTCCGGTAACGCACTGATCCAGTGACACCGCATAGGAAGTAAGGGCAAAGTGGGCGGTGTAGTTGTGAGCCGCAGTTACGTTGGTTATGGTCAGGTCTGGCAGCAGACTGACCTGCGTAGCCCCTTCCATCCAGTTGACGAAGTGATAGTTGACATCCGGGATGGCGCTTACCGTGACCGCATTGGCGCCATAGTTGATCGTCTGGTTGACAAGCGGCAGTCCTGTGCTTGCGCCAAACGTCAATGTACCGTGTTCGCCGGTTGCAACCGCGTAATCCACCGCGAATGTGTCAATCGCGAAGTTGGCGGTGTAGGTATGATTTGCGGTTACATTGTTCACGGTCAGTGCGGCGGTTGTACTTACTACAGCTGCGCCTTCAGTCCAGTTGACGAAGTGGTATCCAAGGTTCGGCACTGCCGTAACCGTTGTTGCGCTAGTGAAGTAAGGAATAACCTGGCTGGTTACACCAGTCAATGTGCCGTTGAGTCCGGCGACGAAGTCGACGGTAAAGGTGTCAATGGCAAAGTTGGCCGTATAGGTGTGGTCAGCCAGAACGTTGGTTACTGTCAGCGCCGGAGTAGTACTTACTACAGTAGCTCCTTCGGTCCAGTTGACGAAGTGGTAACCGGTGATCGGTGCGGCGGTAACCGTGGTTGCATCAAGTGCGTATGTTACAGTCTGGGATACGGATACTGTTCCGTTCACAGTGCCGTTGGTTCCGGCAATGAAGTTGACGGTATAGGTTGGTATGGTTGCGCTGCAGACATCGTTGATGGTCGAGTTGATGCCGGTGCAACTCCAGGTAAGAATTCCTGAATTGTTGGTTACGATAGATTCCGTACCGGAAGCACACAGACCGGTGGTCGGTACAAACGAGAAATTCTGGCCGTTACTGGTGCCGCAAACTCCGTCAATAATATCGAAGCTCTGTGTATTGACAAAAGTCGGAGCAGCTGATTCGCCGGCGGCATTGTAGGCTTTTACGCGGTAGCTGTAGCGGTCGCTGGACAGCACGGTTTCCGTGTAGGAGGTCGCATTGGCGAGGGCGGTGCCGACGAGAACGAAATCTGTGCAATTCAGACCGGCACAGCGTTCGACCCGGAAACCGATTTCATTTTTGGGGTTACCCGGAGTGTTCACGTCCAGTGCCGGGGTCGGATCGGTCCAGTTTAATGTGACAATGCCACCGGTAAATGTAGCCGGAGTAGTAAGGCCGGTTACCGGGTCTGGAACCACGCTGGTTACATTCAGTACGATCGGACGCATCATGTCCATCTCCTCATGGCTGAGGATGTGGCAATGCCAGACGTATTCCCAGGCGAAGTCATAAAGGATGTTTGTTACCGGTGTGGGTCTTGCCTCTCCGGTCTGCCAGTCAACACTGTTGAAGCCCATCGGCGAGCCGATCGGAATGGCCGGGTTGAGCGGACGCAGGCTGTTGGTGATGCCGAATGGAAGCGCCGGAGCCCGTGGACGAACGGCAACGATGGTGTCCATCAGCGGGCTGATCTTGACAGTGTCCTTCCAGCCCAGTTCGTTTGCTTCCGGCAGTGCGATCTGGCCATCCCAACCTACACGGTTGATCAGCTGTACATCGAAGATGTGGAAGTGGATCGGATGTGTATCGACGCCGTTGTGCGAAATTTTCCAGATCTGGGTGCCGTCGGTTACCTGCCAGGGTATCGGGGTTGGGACACTTCCCAGAACCTGTACATCCACGGTTGGTGAATTGTTGATGGTCTCGGTCGGCAGATCGGAGAATCCGTACAGGATCAGCAGCGCGTTAAGCGTGGTCGGATTAGGCAGCTGCATGGCCAAGTTGCCGCTCATACGGCCATAGACCGGGTCGAAGGATGCTCCCATTTCGTCATGAATACCCTTGGGCTCAGTGATCATCTCTACCGGTTGCCCTGCCAGCGTCACGAATTTAAGGAACTGGTCATTGATCTGATTGATGCCTTCCCACGGAAAGTTGGGCGGGAAGTAGGAATTGGGATAGGCCGAGCTGTATGCTGCCTGGCCGACGATGATCGGATCCTGTGACCGCTCGAACAAGGTTTTTACCGGAGCCGGATTCAGTGCGGTTGGTGCTGCCGCCGAAGTGAACTCGGCTTCCAGAGCTGCCTGGTTGAAGGTATAGGATGGGTCTACGGCAGGCAGACCTGATGTTCCGCCTGTTACGATGATCTGCATTACTGTGCGGGTGTTAGGTGCATAACCTACTAAAGGACCTGTGCCGCCATCCCAGAAACCTGTGATCGGATTGAATGTTCCACCGGTGCCGTAACCGCCGGAATCACGCATGTCGGCTGCGCCGGTGAAATAGTCATAACCTGGTACCCTGGCTGGCCAGGCAGCCGGAGCGTCATTGTAGAGGATCAGTGTTTTGCCTGCATATGCGCTGAAATCAACGATAACGTCAGCACGCTCTGCAGGTCCAAGAGCCAGACCGGTTTTGTCGACTACGCCGACCCAGAATGCGGTTGGGTCAGTAATGTAAGTTACCGGTTGCGGAACCCTGATGTCCGGTTTCGGCAGAAATCCGCCTTCAGTTCCAATCTGGAAGAAGCTTGGGCCGCTTAATGCAGGATCGGGAACGCCGCCATCACGGCCGTCAACAGGCCAGTCCGCCGGCCAGTTGTTAAGTGTGGCAAGCTCCGCCGATGCAGGCAGCATCTTTACTTCAGTCAGGTTGGACTTGCCGGGGGCCAGTAGTCTTGTGTCCGGGCTTGGCTGCGCCGGGTCGGCTTCATAGAAAGACAGGTTCCAGAATCGGTCGCTGGCTGCATTCAGAATGCGGAAACGATAGGCGCGTGGATCTACGGTCAAGGAAGGGAAAACCGTGCCGTTGACAACGGCGCTATCCTGGAAGGCTTCCATACCCATGGAAACATTAGGTGTTCCAGGGATCATGGTCGGCTGACCAGGGGTAGTGCAATTGGCGTACACATCCGGGAACGGACTGCTGCAGTCCGCATCGTAGTAGGGGTTGGCTACCGGACCTTTGGTTACCGCCGTGGCCGGATAGAACCAGGGGCCGTACATCCAGCGGCCGAAGGGGTTGACACCACCGGAACCTGCCAGAGAGTTTTGGGCCGGCATGTAGACATGCGGCAACCAGAGGTCACCGGTCACAGGGGGGCGGACACCGTTGATGTCGGGAGTGCCGCTGCCCCAGTTCCAGAGCGGGTCGGTTGCACGTACGCTTGGAACCGTTATGGGAATGTCAAAAAGGCCGGTTGTCTCATTGAACAGGTACTTGGTCGTATCCGCTGCATTAACAAAAGTTTTGTCCTGAATGATCAGCGGAATCTGGTCGGCTGGTAACAGTCCGCGGGTGACGAGATCCTGCTCGTATTGATCCGTAATCACGTATCCGGCAGCTTCACCGGCATACACATTGAGCCTGGTAATGCCGAATGCATGGTCGTGATAGAACATTAAACGGGCGCTCTGCTGGTTGGTGTAGTAATAGGTCATAGCACCGTCGCCCGGATCGGGCATGTCGGGCACGTTCTGGAAACTCACGCCTTTGGTAAAGGGGGTGATTTCATTGGCGGGGGTGATCCACTGGTGTGGCGTTCCATCACTGATCCAGGGGGTTCTGCCGCCATGCAGGTGAAGGTCTGCGCGGTTCTGGGTATAACTGGCGCAGGTGTTTGGTTCAATGGTGTTGTCGCAGGGAGTGCCTTCTCCACGGACGGAACCCATGTAGGCCGGTCCGGTGCCAGCGCCCATAACCGATGTATCCACCGGGATGAAAAGATCGCCACCCGAGCCTGCAGGGAGGCTGTTGGTGAACTTTATCCTGACCGGTCGATCACGCTCGGCAATGATGTTCGGTCCCAGGTAATGAACCGGATCGGGAGCGACTGTGTTAAAGTTGGCGTCACAGGGGGGCTGTAACTGACCTCCGCAAGCAGAGGTGTCGGTTCCGAAATTGGTCTGACGGTATCCGCGCAGCTTGGTGCCGGGGAGTGGCAGGTCGGAATGCATGCGTTCATTAAATTCCACCAGTTCGATCTCATAATAGTCCGAACCCGGGTAGGTTACTATGTCAGGCTTTGCAACGGAGAGGTATTGTCCCAGATTGTTTGCCTTGGTGCTACCCAGACCGGGGAGCGTGTCGACAAACTTGGCAAGAGGCGGACTGTTTGCCCAGTTGGCCGTGGTATAGTAGTCTGGCGTTGCCGGCTGTAAATTGGCGTCAAGCGGTCCGATCGGGATCGGAGGCGCCGTTCCCGCTCCAGCAATTCCGGAGATTGAGCAGATGCACAAGAGTACAAGCATCAACCCGTATCTCCATGTTTTCATAGTGCCTTGAATTTTCATAACTCCTCCTTGTACGGTATGGCGGACTATTTGATGTTTATGGTAGCTGGAGTTGATTTTTTGACAGCTTGTCTGGCATTGTAAACTTTAATCCGCTCGGCTTTGAGCGCTTCCGCGGCAAGTTTTCGCTTCTCCGGGGTAATCTGTTGTTCCTTCTGTTTGCGGTAGTTTTCCTTCTTTGCCGCCAATTCCGGCTTCATTGGCGCCGCTACGGCAAACCCGCCTGCCAGTGACAGCAGGCCTGCGATCATAAAAACCAATGCGAATGTACCCAATCTTCTGCTCTTCATTCTGATCTCCTTTCTCAACTCTGATTTTGATTCTCAGGTTCACGTGCTCAGATAATATTAGGTGTCTTGGAGACTATTCGATTTAAATATGTTGATGGTAATGAAAGCAGATATCATGCCAAACAATGGAATTTGGTATGTTGTTAAAATATAAGGAAATTGTGAAGGGGTCTCAGCTGCTGATCTTTCTGTCTTGTCGAAATATTTAATGTCTTGTCGTAATGTACGACAACTCCAGTCGGGAAATGGCGGGTGGGGTATACAAATTTTTCAATACATGACCCAATTGCTTCTTTGCAACAGGGGAGGGTCAAGTCCCGGCCCAAGCTGGATGATATAGCATCCTTTGGAAACATAGCGCTGTCCTGGGCCAAAACTGAACCGTTCGTAGTCTCGAACGGTTACGTCCATCTGCATGCTCATTATGTCCAGCAGATGATCGCGGTACAGGTTGTCATAAATCAGGTTCAGCCCTTGCAAGGTCGTCTGCTGCAGCATGGCTATACTGCGCGAGGTAATCCTGCGGTTACCGAAATCTTTGGAGCTGGCCAGAATCGGAACCTTGGCGTCAAATCCGCCGACTTTCGAGCCGACATAGGGTGTCAGGCGGTAGGGATAAGTGATGTAAACCCTGTCCCGAACATTCTCCGGAATTGTAGCGGTTTTTTTACCAAGGTATCCCGATGATACGAAAACAATCCCATTGGCTGGCAGTTTTGCAACCAGTGCCGGCAAATTTGGAAGCAGTTCGGCATCGGTCCAGAGTATCAGCACTTCCGGCTTATGTTTTGTCAGGAGTTTGTCCAATGCAGCCTGGTCGAGAAGTTGTTGTGATGATAGTGTCAGCGTGGTTACTTCCTGTTGTTCACATTCTTTCCAAACCTTTCGAAAACCGGCCGCCAGCGCCTTGCCGACCTGAGAATCCTGTATTATCTGCAGAACAGGAGTCTCGGTAGATATGGTCTCCAGGCGATTGAGATAGCGGGCGACCGCCTCTCCCTCCTGGGTGTAGCCTTTATTGAAATAATAAGTGTACCAATCCGTTTCAGAGACCACGGGGAAATCGGTGATCGGGAAGAGGCAGGGAAGGCGCTGGGCTTCGCAGAATTCATGGATGGGCCTCCAGTCGCTGTTGGATATGCCACCAAGTACCGCAAATACCGGATTGGCGTTGTAGTACGCAGCCAATTGCCCGGGCCAGCTTTCCGGAGGCCCCTTCAGCTCCCAGATGTCCAGGGTCGCGGAACGAAATGCAAATTGCATATCTATCGTCGGACTATAGCCGAATTTTATGAAGTCATTAAACATTCCCATCTGCTGGTTTTTCTGGGCAATGAACGTTTGCAGCGGCAGCAGCAGTGCCTGGCGATCTTCCTGGCTGACATCGTCGGTAATGATGGTAGCAAATTTGAATTGCTTGCTGCTGGCTCCCGGTGAGGGTTCCGAGGAAAGCGCTTCCAGATAGCTTATCAGAATTGACATGTCACGGTCTGTAAGCGGGTAGCGCGGCATGACATCATTAAAAACCTGGCCGGTCGGGTCGGTGCCGAATCGCAGAGCGGTTGCCAGGGTTTCGCGCGTGTACGGGGGGCGTTCCACCGCGGTCTTGGTCCTTCGGTGACGCCCGGCCCGGTCCGCAACGTCACCGAAGGATGGAGGTCGTCGATAAGGTTTGTAGAGCTTGTTACCGGTGGTTGGAGGTGTGACCACCCCACCCTCGAAAGATCCGAGACCGGCACGGAGATGGCAGCTGGAACAGGAAAATGCACTGCTGTCAACCGCGACGTCACCACGGATGAAAGTCTCCATCACTTTTCCGGACGGAAGAATGCCTTCCCGATACATGCGTTCGCCCAGACGCATTATCTCCGCATGCGAAAGGTCATTCGGTGGAACTGACTCCGCATGGCCAAATGTCGAAAATAGCAAGGGAATCATAACTGTGAGCAGGGCATGCCCAAAATTCACACGGAAAAAATGTTTGAATTTATTCCTGATTAAATCTTTCATTTAGCTGTGGCCAACAGGTACTCATTCATGAACTCTTTGGTGCTCATCAAGCCGAATAGCCGCACCCAACTGCCACCTTTGGGCATGCGGATCAGGTTTAACGGATAGTGTGACATTTTATCCGGTATGTAGGCGTTAAAGGCTCTCATGACGGTGTCGATATCAGCCCTGCTCCCGGTCAGAAAATCCCAACCGGGCTTGGCCCGGAAACGTTTAAGATACTCTTTCATAACCTTGGGAGAATCGTTTTCAGGGTCGATGGTGATCGATATCAACCTTACTTTCTTGCTGTCGGCGTCAAGTTTTCTCTGGAGATTGACATATCCGGCGGATAGGACCGGGCAAATCGTGGTACAGGTGCCGTATATGAAATCCACGATGACCGGAACATCACTGTTCAATAACGATTGGAGCCGTACCTTCTTACCGTCCTGGTTGATGAGTACCACATCGGGAACGTTGTATCTTTCCACTGATCGTTTGTATTTGATATCAGCTGCTTGGGCCGGGCGGGCAGGCAAAATACAAACACAGAGGAGAATCGCAACCAATGCTGATTTTAGATGAAATGGTATTCTCATATATATTGAACTCCTTGTTTTCAGCGGTTACTGAACACTTATACATTTTATCGCTATTTTGTCGCCTTGGGAGCAGGTTTTGAAGGAGTTTTAGGCGCTGGTGGCGCTACCGCTTTGGCGGGAAGAACTGGCGCACGCTTGACATCGAGAAGCTCTACATCGAAACTCAGGGTGGCGCCTGGAAGTATCAACTCACCAGCGCCTTTATCTCCATAAGCAAGATCGGCAGGGCAGACAAGCTTTGCCTTGCCGCCCGGCTTCATTTTCTGCAATCCCTCTGTCCAGCATTTGATCACGTTGTCAAGACGGAACTCCAGCGGTTTGCCGCGTTTATAGGTGCTGTCGAACTCTTTGCCGTCGATAAGAGTGCCCTGATAGTTGACCTTGACCGTATCGGCTGCTTTAGGTGGTTCTCCCTTGCCTTCGGTTATCGGGATATAGACTATACCGGATTGGGTTTTGATCGCTCCCTTTTCCTTGGCTGATTTAGCCAGATATTCTTTACCCGCTTCAGCCTGCTTGTCACCCAGTGCTTTGCGCCGGGCGCGGGCGAGTTCCTGTATTTTAATGTTGTAGGAAGCGACGTCGAAATCTGGTTTTTTCGCGGCCTGGGTGTCCTGAAGGCCTTGCAGGACCAGTTCGAATTCTTTGGGCGTCAGATTAAATACCGAGATGGAACGGGCCATGTTGACTCCCACGGCATAGAGGGTTTTTTCATCTTCATTTTTCTGTGTTTCCGCGGCATGGGATAGAGAGGAAAACATAATTCCGGCGGCAAAAATTACTAGCAATTTTTTCATGGTGTACTTTCCTTTCTTCAAATGTTTTATGGTGAAATCAATTTTGCATAAATAATCATATAAAACAAAATAAAATCAACCAATATTTAATAATCAATGAATTACCCAGTTGCTTTTTTTTACGAGTTCAGGGCGGCTCCCTTTGCCCAATTGCACGATATAACATCCTTTTGAAGCATAACGTTGCCCCGGTCCGAAACTCATCCGTTCATACAGTGGAACATCCAGGTCCTTGCCCATGCTGATGATGTCGAGCAGGTAATCGCGGTAGAAATTTTCCTTCATTTCCCGAAGCGCCCGTTCCAGAACCTTGATCAGTGGATAGGTCTGCTTGGCGGACTTGCTTATTCCATCGCCTATTTTCAGACCCTGTGGTTTTGCACCGAAAAAGTACGCTTCAAGCAGTTTTTCATCCATCGGCAGTCGTTCCGGATAGGTTATGTAAGTGATATCACGAATATTATCGTTCAGTTCCATGAACTTCAAGTCCAGGAAGCCTGATGAGACAATTATTTTATTCGGTGGTTCAATGCCAGGGGCAGTCAGGGAATTGATTGCTTCCGGCAGCGCGGTATTATCCCATATTACCACTGCATCCGGTTTTTCTGTCTTTACCAGCAGAGCAAGCCGTTCCGGAGAAAGAAACTCTTTCTCCGCAATCCGTACAGTGAACGGTTCAGCGCGTCCAAAGGCGCGCCATGTATCCCGGAAGCCGTCGTTCAGCATTATTCCTTCCCGCGATTCCCGGGTGATCATAAGTATCTTGCCGGAATCGGGAAAATCGTCGCAGCGGTTCAGGAAACGGGCGGCTGTTTCACCCTCTTGATAGTATCCCTTCGATGGGTACAGTGTGTACCAGTCCGTTTCAGAAATTACCGGAAAGTCGGTCTGCGGGAACAAGCAGGGCAGATGGTTGGATTCACAGAAGTCGTGGACAGGTTTCCAGGCAGTGCCGCTGACGCCGCCGATCAGGGCGAACACGGGCTCTTTGCGGTAGTACTCCTCCAGCTGGGAACGCCAGGTTTCAGGCGCTCCCTTCAGCATCCATCGTGAGAGGGATAGCTTTCGGTAAGCCACGCGCCCCGAAACCATCAGCTGTCTCTTGACTCGCGGATTCCTGACTTCATTTTCAATGTGGTTGGTGCGTTCGTTGGTTCTCCTGATGAAATTATCCAGCAGATTCAGGTGCTCCTGATAGCGGTCGGGAGTGAGGTCGTCAGTGATTACCGTGGCAAAACGGAGCGTTGCAGCGTCCACTCCCGGCGAAAATTCGGAAGAGAGTGACTTGAGATACGAAATCAAAATTGCCATATCATCGTCTTGGAGCTTGTAGCGCGGCATGACAGGATCCCAGACTCTTCCGGACGGATCGACGCCGCCTCTCAGGGCAGCGGCAAGTGATTCGTCGGTATAGGCGGGTCTGGCCGGCGGTGGTTGCGGCGAAGGCGGCCCTTTGTCGGCAACACCCATGGCGCTCATTCCGGGTCGAAGAGTGGGTGGATTCGATCGAGGGGCATACAGGGATCTGCCGTTGGTGGGTGTTGTCAGAACAGAGCCTTCGACGGAGCCGAGGCCGCTGCGCATGTGGCAGCTGATACATGTGAAGGAGTTTCCGGGCGCCGGAAGGTCGCCTTTGATGTAGCCGATCAAAGGCTTCCCAGACGGCAGCAATCCATCTCGATAAAGTCGCTCACCCAGAGTGTCGGAAGCCGGAGGGGCAAGCCGTGACGGCTCTTGCTGACCATAAACGTCACTGAGGACGAGTGAAACGCAGATAAACACAATGCATATAAAAAAGCTGAATACTCTATTCATGATAACCGTGTGAATATTATATTGGTTTCAGGGCCGGCAGATCCACCGGCGGAATGCTTCATCTTCCAGACATCATTTGGCGCCTGGCACAACCGGTGACGCCAGGGACGTGGCGTTGGTCAGAACGGCGGTATTTCGTAATGCATGCGCCTTGCGTTTTGCCAGATGTTCGGTCGCGGTTTCACGATGCTTTGGAGACGCCGCTTCGGGAACCGGCGGAGTCGCTGTGTAAGCCGCTTGTGTTTTTGCAGGAGCAGGAGGTGTTACTGGCGTCGCAGCGATGGGATCCCGCTGCACCGCAGGATGAACTATTGCTCGCGTAGCCGTGGAAGAAGCTTTCCGGTCAGGAACTGATTTCTCGTCACCGTTACAGATCACTTCGGTATGGTCCGGATAATCAACCGTTCGACAGGCTGTTTCTCCCCAGGCTACGGAGCTTGCCAGCAACATCAGAGCCGAAAGAGTTATGACTTTCATGGTAAACACCTTTCGTATATTAAGTAGGTTCAGTATGTCACAATTCCTATTTCACAACAATGCCATCCATGATTACAGTGCCCTGCTGTAGCGTTACAGTGCCTTGAATCGTTGTCGTGTTAGCCGGGACCGGAGTGAAAGTACTGGTGTAGCCTCCCTTGATGGTAACGGTCGTAGACGGTTTGTTTGCAGTAAGATTACCGGGAACATTGGTGCCGATAACTTCGATCACGTCATTGTTGACAGCTGCATTGTAGGCCGCCTGGATGGATGAATAGGGAGGGGCGGCGCCGATTTTGGCCACGGATGTTGCTCCGGCGACGGTAATCTGGGTTACGGACGCGGTGGCTGTCGTGTAATTTGAGGTGCTGGTAGGCGTAAATGTCACCGATAGCGTAGCGCTGCTGGTGTTCAGTACGGTTCCGGCGGCCGGGCTGTATGTAAATGTGCCGGACACGCTGGCAGTCGCATTTAGCTGTGTGCTTGAAAGCGGAGTGCCGAAAGTTATCGCCGCCGGCGTGCCCCAGGTGATCACTGGGGTTGCCTTGATTACGGTCATCGCGCCATTTACATAGCTGATGTTGTAGTTTCCGAGCCCGGTGCCGAAAGACGTGCTGGGAACGATCGGGTAGGGTGATCCGGCAACGGTCGCGTAGCCCGGGGCGCCATTGCTGGTCATTGCCACGTAGTTCACCTGGTCGGCATTGAGCAGGCCGGTAGTGGTGAACTCGCTGCCGTTGAAGGTGAATGCCGTTCCGTAGGTTTTGGTCTGGTTGTTGATTGTGATGGTCAATGGAGCCCTGGTGATCCTCAGCAGTCCGTTGACATAGGTTATGGCATAATTTCCGATTGATCCGGTCGAGAACACTGCGGTGCCCGGGGTGATGCTGTGTGTCGTGCCGGCAAAGGCGGTTGCTGTCGCACTGTTCTGATAGGTATAGCTGACAGAGGCGATGCTGTCTCCGGTTGCCAGAGTCCCGCTGGTGATTGAATAACCGGGATTGGGTGGATTGAGCGCGCCGTAAAGGCGGGTGGTATTGTTGGCCGCGATGGTCACCGCTCTCGGCGAAACCACGATGCTGACCGGAACGTCGGGCGCCGCGCTGTAGGTGGCGTCGCCGGCCTGGCTTGCGGTGACCACGATGGTTCCGGCTCCGGTGATGTTAAGGGTGTTACCGCCGGTAATATTGCCTGGTCCGCTGGTTACCGCGAAGGTGACCGGATTTCCGGAAGCGCCGCCGGTGGCGGAGAGAAGAATCGGCGCATCACCGAAGGTTGCTGTTGTCGGCGGTGTAAAGGTAATGGTTTGCGTTGCATTTGCGACGGTATATGTGACTGACGCGGTCTGCACT
>Ga0209417_1001483_pt1 | contig 42668 bp, 45 predicted proteins | sample RifGroF2_FD_184002 | JGI IMG/M metagenome (GOLD analysis project Ga0209417, IMG submission 184002) | Groundwater microbial communities from Rifle, Colorado, USA - Groundwater F2 (SPAdes) (version 2) | ecosystem: Environmental > Aquatic > Deep subsurface > Groundwater | place: Rifle, Colorado... | reverse complement strand
AGACAAAAGCCATGAAATCAGTCGCAGGTAAAATGCGTATCGAGCTTGCACAGTATCGTGAGTTGGAAGCATTCGCGCAATTCTCAGGAGACCTTGATGAAGATACCAAAAAACGACTTGATAAAGGCGCTCGGCTTGTCGAGGTGTTGAAGCAACCACATTCCTCCCCACTTGGAGTAGAGAAACAAGTTGCCATAATTGTTGCTGCAAACGAAGGTTTTTTTAAAACTGTTTCAGTAGAGCAAACAGCTGAGGTCTCCGTTAAGCTCGCAACATTCCTTGAAAATCAGTATGCCGAGACACTTGCAAAAATACGTGCAAGTGGTGAAGTCTCTGACGAAACCAAGGCATCACTGGTGAAGGCGTACGAACAATTTACAAACGCCCATCCGGAACACTTCACCGTATAGTACACCCACTATGTCGCTTAAAGATGTAAAAATAAAAATACGAGCAATTTCCAAGATCCATCAAGTGACCAAAGCGATGGAGGCTGTTTCTGCGGTAAAAATGCGCCGGAGCCAAGCAGTCGCTATCGAGATGCGCCCTTTTGCCCTCCATGCTGTCGGACTTTTGCGACGACTTACCCAACTCGGTACGACCAAAAATCACCCACTGGTAAAAGCACACAACGAAAAGAGAAACGAGCTCATGATAGTAATAACCAGTGACCGAGGACTTGCGGGATCATTGAACAATTATGTGTTAAAAGCAGCACATGACCACCTTGTAAAAAAGGGGTGGGATAAGAAGAAAGACCATGTCAGTATTATTACTATCGGGAAAAAGGGTCACGAGTATTTTGAAAAAAGAGGATACGTTGTTATTCAACATTTGGAAAAATGGGGAGAAGGTGTGCCTATGGGAGACCCGAGCGCACTCGCAGAAATGCTTATCAAAGATTACACCAGAGAGATGTATGACAGAGTCATGTTGGTGTATGGAAACTTTGAATCCACGTTTAGTCAAAAACCTGTAGTACGCCGACTGCTTCCTATTTCTTTCGCTGCGGTAGATGAACTTATTGAAGGTATTGTTCCTGCGCGAGGGAAATATAGCGAACTTCGAAACGATACGAAGGGTGACGCAAATATTGAATACCTTTTCGAGCCAAATGCACGAGCGGTGTTGGATGAGCTTTTGCCGTATCTTATAGGAGTGCTTTTGTATCATGCGGTACTGCAGGCAAATGCAAGTGAGCACAGCGCACGCATGGTTGCGATGAAGAGTGCGAGTGATCGTGCACGCGACTTGACCCGAGAGTTAACTTTAGTCTTTAACAAAGAACGGCAAACAAGTATTACAGCCGAAGTGTCGGAAATTACAAGCGGTATTGAGGCAATGCGTTAATAGAATTATTTATTACAATCATTAGTAACCAAACAAGTATGAAAGGTATAATCTCACAAGTAATCGGAACTGTTGTAGACGTTGAATTCAAAAACGGCCTCCCAGCAATACGAAATGCACTCTTGGTGCGCAACCCTGAAAGAGAAGGAGAATCTATGACTCTTGAGGTGGCGCAACATTTAGGTTTAGGACAGGTACGTTGCATTGCTATGGCGAGTACCGATGGACTCAAGCGAGGCGATGAAGTATCCGACTCCGGTGCGCCTATCTCAGTACCTGTCGGTGAGAGTGTACTTGGACGAATGTTTGACGTCGTTGGTCGACCTATTGACGGGCTTGGTGAGGTCAAGAGCGAAGCTCGTTGGTCTATTCACCGTGAACCTCCACTCTTCAAGGACCAGTCCTCAAAGACTGAAGTGTTTGAAACGGGTATAAAAGTGGTAGACCTCTTGGTGCCTTTTATTAAGGGAGGAAAGGTTGGTCTCTTCGGAGGAGCGGGTGTGGGCAAAACGGTACTCATTCAGGAGCTTATACGTAACATTGCAGCGGAACACGGAGGTTACTCTTGTTTTGCTGGGGTGGGTGAGCGAGTGCGTGAGGGAAATGACCTCTATCACGAAATGAAAGACTCAGGTGTGTTGGATAAAACGGCACTTGTGTTTGGACAAATGAATGAGGTACCGGGAGCTCGAGCTCGTGTCGCACTTACCGGACTTACCCTTGCTGAGTACTACCGAGACGAACTAGGAAAGGATGTGCTTTTCTTTATGGATAACGTTTTTCGCTTTACACAAGCTGGATCTGAGGTATCTGCACTCCTCGGGCGTGTGCCGAGTGCTGTGGGATATCAGCCAACGCTTGCTGAGGAGATGGGGCAGCTTCAAGAGCGAATCACCTCTACGAGTAAAGGTTCTATTACTTCAGTACAGGCAGTGTATGTACCAGCGGATGACCTTACCGACCCCGCACCTGCTACAACCTTCTCACACCTGGACTCTACAGTGGTACTTTCTCGTGAGATGGCAGCGCTTGCTATTTATCCTGCCGTTGACCCACTTGGCTCATCATCGACAGCGCTTGATCCCACCATTATTGGAGAGGAGCATTACCGAGTTGCCAATGAGGTGAAGCGTATTTTGCAACGATACAAAGATTTACAGGATATCATTGCTATTCTCGGAACAGAGGAACTTTCAGATGAGGATAAGCTCCTCGTGAATCGGGCACGAAAGATTCAAAAGTTCCTTTCCCAACCATTCTTCGTAGGCGAGGTCTTCACCGGTACTCCAGGTGCCTATGTGTCACTTGAGGACACGATACGCTCTTTTAAGGAAATTGCAGAAGGTAAACATGACGACAAACCTGAAAATGCATTTTACATGAAAGGAAGTATTGACGACGTGCTCAAGGAAAAAGAGTAATTACCATGCAAATAAATATTGTAAAAGTAAACGGAATTCTATGGAGTGGGGAAGCAGACTCAGTCACTGCACCGGGTGCTGAAGGTGAACTCACGATTCTTCCTCATCACGTACCGCTTGTAACAGCACTTAACCATGGCAGACTCGTGGTCAAAAAGGATACGAAAGAAGTCTTTACACATGATGTTGATGGAGGCGTCCTTGAGGTGACAGGGAAGAATGTTACGATGCTTCTCTAGACATGTTTTCCAAGGCTAATTCGTATTCTCGATTTTGTTTGTATGCATAAACAAGAGTTTGTATATTTCCTCTACCTTACGGTTAACCGTAAGGTAGAGGAAATAGGTTACGTACAGTATAGAAGACAAGTGAAAAACCTTTGCGCATTTGATGGTCGAATTCACATACCACCATTACTACTTCAATGAGTGGAAATGTTGTGCTACACTTAGCACCTACTTCAAATAAACGTAAGTATTATGTCAATAAAAAACTTTCTTATTAAAAAAGCGGCGGAGCGACAGCTTAAAAACATGCCCAAGGATCAGCAGGCGATGATTATGAAGCTTCTCGACAATAACCCAGACCTGTTTATGAAGATGTCAAAAGAAATGGAGCATAAGATTAAAAAGGAGGGAAAGGATCAAATGCTCGCAATGATGGAGGTGAGCAAGAAATATCAAAAAGAGCTTCAAGAAGCATTAAAATAAAAACACAAAGGACCCGTCAAGGGTCCTTGTAAAAAAACAAAACAGAAATGTTTTCAATCATAATGCACAAGAGTTTCTTCTGTTGCATCCTGCGCGTCATGTAGCATGGTATTAAGGTGAACAATGTTCGATTTGTCATATATTCCAATGGTGCCAAATCGACAACTGTCAGGACATTTTCGTTTCTCATCTCCAAATCGTAATGTTCTTTTGGTTGAGTAGCAAAAATTGGGAATATCTGCTTCCCATGTACCCTCGTTAAGATCTACTGAAAGTACTCCATCTGGAAGTTTGTCGAGTTCAAGCTTTACAAGTTCTGTATAGCAGATGTTTGACGCATATTGGAGAACTACAAGATTTTCAATTTTGTAAACAGGTTTCTTAGTTGTCACAGTACACCTCCATTCTTTGTTTTAGTGTTCGTATTTTGCCTCAGAAAACAGTACCATACGTACTTGTTCAGTCAATGTTCGCTTATTTCGCCTGTTACTGCTACTATTCTCGTCATGTCATTATCTATAGGTATTGTTGGGTTACCCAATGTAGGCAAGAGTACGCTCTTTAATGCGCTTACGGAAAAAGCTGTTGCTGCGGAAAACTTTCCTTTTTGCACCATCGATCCTTCGGTCGGTGTTGTCGCCGTTCCTGATGTGCGTCTCGACCGCTTGAGTGAAATGAGTAAATCGAAGAAGACAATTCCTGCTATCGTGGAGTTTGTCGATATTGCAGGATTGGTGAAGGGTGCGAGCACTGGGGAGGGACTTGGTAATAAGTTTTTAAGTAACATTCGCGAGACTGATGCTATTGCTGAGGTGGTGCGAATATTTGATGATTCAAATATTACCCATGTAAGTGGGGCGGTAGATCCACTACAAGATATCGAGGTTATCAACCTTGAGCTTGTGCTCGCTGATCTACAGACGGTAATGAAGCGTCTCGGTACACTTGAGCGTGATGTTAAAAAAGGTGATAAAGATGCAATTTATGAAAAAGAGGTGTTACTTAATGCATCGCAAATACTTGAAGCAGGAAAACTTCTTTTAGGAAATGTCTCAGATGACGCCATTGCGCTTTTGAAACTTTTGGGTCTCATAACTATTAAACCTATCGTTTATGTTCTTAACAAGAAAGCCGGTGGTTTTAATTTTGATGAGCAAAATGACGAACGATGGCACACACTCATGTCTTTCTTTGAAGAAACAAAAGCAAAGTATGTTTGTGTAGATGCGAGTGTTGAAGGAGAACTCAACGAGCTAGCGCTCGAGGACAGAGACATGTTCCGCCAAGAGTACGGTGTGCTCGATAACGGTATCAACGACCTCATACGCACAGGATACGACATCCTCGGTCTCATTACGTACTTTACGACAGGGGAACCCGAGACGAGGGCGTGGACTATTAAACGAGGTTCGACAGCACCAGTTGCGGGCATGGCAATACACACAGATTTTAAAGACAAGTTTATTCGAGCAGAAGTGATAGGGTGGGAGGAGTTGCTGACCGCGGGTTCGTACGGAGTGGCGAGGGAGAAGGGGATACTGCGGTTGGAAGGAAAAGAGTATGTAGTCCAAGATGGGGACGTCATCATTTTTAAAATATAATTTTTGGCATATTTCATCGTTGTTCTTCACGAAATGTCTCTCGAAGTATTATTCATACATCTCGTTCCATTTCGTTCGAACGCCTCGAACTATGCTCAAAAATTAAATTTTAACTACTGTGGTTTTTGGCGTATTTCTGCGTTGCTCTGCATAAAATATTGTTCGCAGTATTATTCATACAGCTCACAATATTTTACTTGAGCGCCTTGAACTGCACTCAAGAATCAAATCTTAACCATTAAGAATTTTTGACGCATTTCGGCGTTGCTCATCGAAAAAAAATTCTCAAAGTATTATTCACACGTTTTAAATTATTTTTTTTCGAGCGCCTCCTCCTTCGCTCCTAAGGGAGCTACGGCGGGACAAGTTTAACTGCACTAGAAAATTATATTTTAACCACCAAGCATTTTTGGTATATTTCTGTTGCTCCGCCTTGTACTGAAGATTTGCTCTAGTATAGGGCTCTCGTAAAATATTACTCGCAGTATTACTCCTATAAAAAAGTCACCCCGTCATGTTGACAGGGTGGTTTCCTTGTTAAGGAGTATATTCCTCGTTTTTTTCTTTTTTTGATTCCGCCTTATCTCTGAATACAAAAGAACAGTAGAAAGAGAATAATGCGACAATAGTGAATCCTATTCCCAAGCCAGTTTCGTCATTTATGAATAAACTTATTGCGACTGTAAGGCACAAAAGTCCTATTACCACTACGGACAGTCCGTAGTGTTCCGCATAATTCGGCATTTTCCCTCCAGAGTAAAATGTTTTTTAAATACAAAGGGTTCTAATTTTCTGAGATGGAGATTAAATTATTAAATGGACAATGTCAACGCACACGTTATGGTTCAATAGCTTGGAAACACCTCTTAAGGTACTGTTCATTCATATGGCATATACAAATAATCCACAAGCACCGAAAGTACGTCGTGACGCAGCGCTGTTTGCTAAGAGACATGGTATACGTACTGCAGCACGTCGCTTTGGAGTGTCCCCTGGAACTATCACGAAATGGGTAAGGAAGTTAGAGCGATATGGTATTCACCCTATACCCACACGCTCATCGCGACCGCGTTCACATCCAAAACGCATTCCTCGGATACTTGAGGACAAGATTGCTCAAAAGCGTCTTACTATACGACGGAGTGCAGAAGTAGTTCATAAAGAGTTAGAAAACGAAGGAGTGATTGTGTCGCTTTCAACAGTGAAGCGGACACTCAGTAGACGGTTGTTGTTGAACAAACGAAGTCCTTGGAAACGAGTACACCTTTCTATCCCTCGTCCTGACGTAAAAACAGCGGGAGATTTAGTTCAAATAGATACTATTCACCTCATACGATCAGACGGGTCACGAGTATACGTATTTACGTTACTTGATGTCCATTCTCGATTTGCCTACGCACGAGCGTACGAACGTGCAAATACGCATTCCGCGATTTCATTTGTTCGTCGTGCACAAGCACACGCACCATTTCAATTCCATGTTCTTCAAAGTGATAATGGACCTGAGTGGAGTACACACTTCACAAACCATATTCGTATCACCCATCGACATACTCGTGTACGAAGACCAAACGACAACGCACATCTTGAACGATTTAATCGTACCATTCAAGAAGAATGTATTAAAAACACTTCACGTACAGTATCTGAACTCAATAAAGTACTTGTTCCATACTTGCGATACTACAACGAAAAACGTTTGCATTTCGGCATAGATTTGCAAACACCAAGACAATTATTAGCAAAGTGTTTCCAAGGTATTGATTAGATTACGGACATGCGTAGAAGTTTATTTCAAAATTACCACTCGAATACTAGTATTTTTAGAAACTCACAGTACGGTCAGCCTTAATAGGAGGCTTAAAATGAGTCAATCAAACTTCCTATCGAGATAAAGCTGCTGTTCCACGATTAAGCAAAAAATCCAAAAATGTTAATCGGCAGTGATGTCAAAATCACAGTAAAAGATATTGATATATAAGCGCGATGGAAGAGAGATTTCCGTCGCTCAAAAGTAGCTTCATATAAAAATAAAATTATATAACTAAAAGCTGAAATTAGTGATATAATGTCAAAATGAATCCAGTATTGATTGAAACAATACGTAAAGCGGTAGAAGCAAGAAGACCTATTTCGTTTGAATATGAAAAAGAAGGGAAGGTGTGCGGCGAACGCATTGGTAATCCGCATGTAGTTTTTGCAGGTAAGACACGAGATGGTATTCCTCGCGTATGGATTCATGTTGTTCAGACAGGTGGCGTTTCTGATACATTAGATGATTTTCCAGAATGGAGGATGTTTATAGGCGAATTTATACGCAATGTAGTTGTTTTGGAAGATGAACGGCAGTTTGAAGTATTTGACGGCTATAACCCAGATAGTCATATATACACTGGCACTGAAATACTCGCAAAAATTTAAAGTATGGATAAGGTAAGTATAGATTTTGAAAATTGCTATGGAATATCTTCGCTCAAGCACGATTTTGATTTTTCTGATTATCGCTCACACTTGATTTACGCTCCTAATGGCATTATGAAGTCATCCTTGGCGAGAGTTTTTGACGCATATCAAAAAGGAAACAAAGCCAATATTAGAGACAGAATTTTTCTAAACAAGAACACCAATCATCGAATTGAGGTGGACAGCTAAGAAATCAACCCTGAAGCAATATTCGTCATTAAACCGTTTGAAGATAGTTTCCATTCGGAAAATATTTCTGAGATTTTACTTAAAGAGGAGCACAAGAAAGAGTATGAGAAAATTGTTTCAGATTTAAAGCACAGTAAGCGTGATTTTTTGTTAAGGGTCCTTAGATATTTCACTTACATACAAAAAACAGGTGATGATTTGATTAGTACAGATATGGCAAAAATCAATCACATCTCTAATCCAGAGGATATTGAAAGATTGCTCGTAGAATTGTTTGCAAAAAAAGAGTACAACTCTGAACTTGATTTCTATGAGACTATTCTAAATATAAGTAAAAATCTAGAAACAAATGAAAAAGTCGGAAGTTTTTCTCAAATAAAATATGGTGTTATTTTTAATGAAAAAATAACAGGAAAAGGTGGGTTTTTGCTTGACTCAAGAAATAGATCTTTATTGAAAAAATACGTTGAAAGATACAAGCAATTGATTGAAGAATCGAAGTATTTCAATCTTAACTTCACTCATACGAGCGCAGAAAAAGTCGTTTCTCAAATGGAGGAAGCTCATTATTTTGACACTCAAAGCAAAAAAGAAACCAAAGCAGAACAAAATGGATTTCAGCTTTACAACAAGCAAAGCAAAGAGCGTGACCCTAAAGAGAAAGAGGAGTTAATCGAAGAAATTAGAAAGCTGAGATCTGAACTTTTAAATGACCTTGAATTTTCGGCGCATTTGGCTGCAATTGATAAGGTGTTGGATGCTAAATCAACAAAAATTACAAAAAAGTTTAAGGAATACATTTTTGATCCAGACGTAGTTGATTTTTTATCTTTTCTAGGCAAATCAGATTTGAGTTTTGCAAAAAGAGAACTCATTTATTCTTATTTAGTTGATAGTGGCGACAGCTTTACGATATTTATTAATCAAACAGCAGCAGCTTATAAAGCAATAGAAGGCCTAGTTCACAGAGTCCGGGCTGATGAGAGTAGTGTTTGGCATAAAGCAGTTGATGAGTTCAATAGTCGATTTAGAGTCCCGTTTATTGTGAGTGTTTCGAATGAAGAAAAAGATAAGGTATTGTTGAACGGTTTAAAGTTGCAGTCGTTGGAGTATTGGTTCTGCTCAATTTGTGGAGCTGACGCAAATAGAATATGTGAACATAAAAAAGAAGAGATGGTTCAAGTCAGCGAGAGAAATTTAACCGGAGGAAATGAAAATTCAATTTTAAGCCAAGGCGAGAGAAGGGCTTTCTATTTGTTAAACATAATATTCGAAATAAAATATCGTAAGGAGAACAAAATACCAACAATTTTTGTTATTGATGATATTGCTGACTCATTCGATTATCAAAACAAATATGCAATTGCAGAGTACCTTAAAGAAATATCGGACACCTCTTTTTTTCGTTCAATTATACTTACACATAATTTTGATTTTTTTCGTACTCTAAAACAGAGACTGGAAATTAAAGCTCCTGAAGAAGAGGGAGATTGGTACTTCCTTGCAGAAAAGAGAGGTGATCAAATTTGTCTAGTTTCTCAGAAAGATACAAATATAATTGACCCTTTTGAGTTTAGAGGACAAGATAGTTGTTTCTTTATATATCAGAACTGTAACCGAGATTTATCTTAGAAAAATACTTGGTCTTGAGAAAACATCAAACACATCTCCTCGTGAGCTGGTACAAAACGCAGTGACTGTTATTCCTGATGTGGTTAATGATTTACGGAGGGTGAATTTAATTACTCCGGAACACATACACATTAACTCTTTTATGTATGAACCCTTGATTGATCTTGATAAAAACCAGATCGTTGACCTTTATGAAAAAGTAAAATCTATTACTGAGTAACCATACAAAAACAGCTCAATTGTGGCTGTTTTTGTATGGTTCTCGTGCTAACACGAATTGGTGACCCTATTGTGCCTCGCTTGGAGCTTGAAGAACTATACATGAGTAGAACAGTTTCTTTGATGTCTATGAGTTCGAAATTTATGATTAAAGATGAGTGGTACTGCACCTCTGTGCTAACTAAAATCACAAAAACCTCTTGTCTCCAAGAAGTTTTTGCTTTGGGTCATTAAAAGCCGATTTTCTAGTACATTCACAATCGTTAAAGCAACATACTCTTCCTCTTGCGAAAGGACTTGGTGGGCGATAACCCACCTCCTCTTTTTCATATTCACTTACTGTACTGACTTACAATCACCCACAGTGTCTAATTGTAGTTTGCAACTAGCGGCTCAGGGTAACGCTCAATAAGTTTGTCATAACAAGTATGATTAGCCTATTTAACTATTGTATGCAGCCCCTTGCTACATAACAATAGTATTATATCGCTAGTTTTTTTAAGGTCAATTAATTATTTCGATAAAATTTGAAATGGAATTCCTCCACTGAGCTAATCGAACTCTGATTACCGCCTTGTCCTCCCGCAGGAGGATCCGCCCGCGGGCGGAAGAACCCGAAGACGTGAGAAGTGCATAATCATTTTCTACATATCCTATGCTATTATTTTTTAGTGGCGAAAACAAACATTTATATTGATGGAAATAATCTCTACAGATCAGCGAAAGAACTTGCTTTTGAAATTGATTATAGAAAATTTCGAGGGTGGTTAAGACAAAAGTACGAACCCCAGAACGTGTATCTTTTTATTGGTCTGGTTCCAGAAAGAGTAAAGTTCTACGAATATCTGCAAAAAAGTGGTTACATTCTTGTTTTTAAACAAACAGTATCAGTTGGAGAAAAGATTAAAGGAAACTGTGATGCGGAGTTGGTTTTAAAAACTGTTTCAGATTTTTATGAAAAAGAATTTGATTCAGCAATCATAATAACTGGGGACGGTGATTTCGGTTGTCTTGTTGAATTCTTAAAAGAAAGAAACATGTCTCTTGAGGTTATAGCACCAGACGAAGGTAAGTGTTCTATTTTGATAAAAAACAAAAATATAAAAATCACATTTTTAAATAACTTGTATCATAAATTTTCCAACAAAACCTAAAGAAAAAACCCCCAACATGGACGTATCCATGTCAGGGTTTTTTTCGTAGTGATACGTATATACTATCACAGTCTTAAAATTGATCAACCAACTTATTGCTCGTCAATTACTAAAATTAAAGTGTAATTCCTCGAACTCTGATTACCGCCTGCTTGCCATGCATGCCTGCGCATGCAGGCCTTGTTTGCACGCCGTAGCTTTGAGCGAAGGCTGTGAGAACCGAAGACGTGCCCAAGTACGTCTATCGGACTTTGTACACTCAATACTTTGCACTAAAAAACCAGAACCTTATCACTTTCCTCAACAATCGTGAGCAAATCTGACATCGTAGAGATGGGACACACTCCCGCGTCTTCTTTGCCTCTCAGCTTGATGCAAGTTCCACAAGCATACAGAACACCACTCAATTCTTTGAATTCTGAAACTTTTTTTGAGATATCAAAATGTTCAGTATCTTGTATACCATCAAGCTCTGAGCCCTCGCTCATGAGGAATATAGATACACTGTGACTCGCTTTGAGAGAGGTGAGAGCAAAACGAAACGTGTTCCAAACACGTTCAGGACTATTTGACTGCAATACGATGCCTATTTTCATTGTGTGATAGGTTAGATTTGTAAGGTTGTGTAATTATAACAGAACGATAGAGTAAAGAATTTTATGATCCTGCAGAGAATTACCTTTCTCTTAATGTTTCCTCTGATTACCGCCTGCCTGCCATGCCTGCGCATGCAGGCCTTGCTTGCACGCCGTAGCTTTAGCGAAGGAGGAGCGAAGGCTGTGAGAACCCGAAGACGTGCCCAAGCACGTCTATCGGACCTTGTGTAGGTAGTTTCGGATCCGCCCGCTGGCGGAGAACGAAAGTACCACACAAGGAGGACCGTCTGTAGGACAGTCCAATGGCATCACTTCTCAAGAGGTAATCAGTTCGTTTCTCAATGTATGCTTCCGCATGCTTTTTATATTATGTGGTCACGAGTTGCTTAGTAAATTTTTTCACTACGTTCGAATTTTACTAAGCACTCTTGACCAATTTTTCTTATGACTGAAAGGAATTAGAAAAATGGAAATACCCTCGTGGCACAACCTCGTCTCGCTATTTACTGCTTTAGGAAAGAGCAGAAAATATGCTCCGACCTCACAAAAGGCACGAAAGCAAAGTAGTTTGCTTTCTATAACAAAACACACTGCTTGCTCGCAGTGTGTTTTGTTATACCTTTTGTGACCCTACAGAGAATCGAACTCTGATTACCGCCTTGAGAAGGCGATGTCCTAACCGTTAGACGATAGGGCCATAATTTTTGTAAATAACTCTTGTCTTAATCTTTTGTTTTTTTAATGTCCTAACCTCCGCCCGCTGGCGGAAGACGACCCTCCTTCGCGGTGCTCCGCTACTGCGGGCAAGTAGGGCCATTTGAAACCGATTGTACTATAAAAGTCATAAAACGTAAAACCAACAGTTTTCAATATTCTCAAGTATGGTATCGTGGGGGAAGAATCCAAATTACAGCCCTCGTGTATTTTACTTAGGGTTGAACACAAATGAAAAAGGAGGTGCCTTGTGAGTATTGGAAACTGGGAAGAGGATAGGAGATTTGCTGAGTTATTTGACCCAAAATTTGCGCACAAGTATTACAAAAACCCGGAAGAACATTTGTCCCAGATGGCAGCCATCATCGAAAGAAATGCCGTATGTGGGAAGTGTGGCAAAAAAGAGATGAAGGTGGTGTCTGTTACGGAAAAAAAGATGGTGTGCAAGTCGTGTGGTCATACACCTGAATAATCCAAAGGATCTGCCCCATTTAGTTCTACTGTACAAAAGTCAAGACCTTGCAGTTCGGATGCAAGGTCTTTAGTTTGTCATCGCTAGTGAATAGTGTGGAGGAGTCATCTAATGAAGTAGACTTCATACGGACCAGTCTCATTATTCGTTGGATCAAAGTCGAGCAAGACTGTGGTGAACTCTGGATTTTGAATCACTTCAGCAAGACATGACCATTCATACTCGATAACCTTACACATTTCTGGTGAGTATGCTATTGCGATTGGCAGATACTTATTCACATTTTCTAAACTTGTGAAGGCTAATATACATCCATTGTGCACAGAGAAGCTTTTTTCCTCGTCATCCCAAATGGTACATACCATTGCAGGTGCTTTTTTACAAGGCTTTTCAGAAAGAGGAATCCCAGGAGCAAAAGGACTAAATACATATTCCATATGTACCTCTTTGAATAAAAGTTTAGAGTAAGTTTCTAATTCATTTATAGCATACTAAATAATTAGAATCCATTTTATCTGACTTTTTCTTTGTATAAATTTTAAAAGCAAAAGAAAGGAATTATATATATCAGTGAGTTGACTTTATTACTGTATAAAGATACTCTGCATGCAGAATTTTAGGTGGGGTACATGCCCTGTGAAGGTAAAACAAAACGAAAGGAGGACTCGTGAAAACTCTATTGGAAAAAAATCTGCTTAATCTGCGTCGTTGTTCTTATCCTGGCCGTGGTCTTATTCTCGGTGTAGATGAGACAGGGGAGAATGCAGTGCAGGTGTACTGGATTATGGGCAGGGGTGAAAACAGCCGCAACCGGGTGTTCGGTTTGGAAGGCGATCGCCTCTTTACCGAGGCTCAAGACCCCGCAAAAGTGGAAGACCCGAGTCTGATTATCTACAATGCAATGGGTCGAGCTCGGTATTCCTTCGTGGTGAGTAATGGCAATCAAACCGATACGGTACTTGAGTCGATCTCCGAAATTGGGGGAATGCCTTTAAGCATTGCTTTACATACTACAAGGTATGAGCCGGATAAACCAAATTTCACACCTCGTATTACGGGCTGTTCCTCTATTGTAGATGGCAAATGCTATATGGAACTCGCCTTGTTGCGAAAATCAAACTTTGCCCGCGAGGGCGATGATTGTATACGCTTCTACTACGTATACGAAAGTATTCGAGAAGGTATTGGCCTTTGCCTCACGACGTATATGGGTGACGGTAACCCGTTGCCACCCTTCGTCGGAGAGCCGGTACTGATGCCTCTTCAAGGTAGTGCAGAGGACATTCTGAATACGTACTGGGATGCGCTCGACGCAGAAAACCGCGTTTCGCTCGCCGTGAAGTTCATTGATCTTAAGACAACTGTGTCAAAAACCTTGGTCCGCAACCGCTTCGTCAAGGTCGGGTAACATCTTGCAAGTTTGATACACAGTATTCTGATTTTATCGCCGATAATCCAATTATCGGCGATTCTGTTTTAGAAGAAAGTTTTTTGTGGATAACTTTTTTGACACATTTGAATGCCCAGCTATACTACTACTTAGTACTGAATAAGTTCTTTACCCAAAAAATCGTGTAGCTTGCTACACACCAAATATAAAAGGCCGACTGTACGCAGTCGGTTTTCTTTTTGTAATAAAATTTTTATATTGATACTAAAACAAACATAAACATAAACAAACAACCGCCAGCAACTGATTCCGTTGCTTGCGGCTGTTAAAGTACCGTTCACTGATTAGTTTGGAAGGGCCCCCTCCTCAACGCGGATATTGTGAAAGAATTTTATTTCCTCTTGCCCATCCTCTTTCGGCCGACAACTGGGACAGAGAACAGTTTGTGTTTCGAGATTAAGAGCCGTGATGGTGAAATCGAAGGGCATTGCACATTCCATACCCCTTCCACCTTGTTGCACATAATGTTGCTTGAATAACGTGGGCATATTCATTGCGTTCTCCTCTATATGATTGTCGCTTAGTCTCTCTAAATGAAAGATACCGTTATCTTTCCAATTCGTCAATAAGTTACGAAATTGAGATTATAGTGATGTTGTGACAATAGCGCAGGGCGTCAGTGAAACACGACGCCCTGTAATACTAATTCCTACTCATTATTATGTTCACGATTGCAACCTCAATCATCATCTCCTCGACAACCGCAACCCCCACAAGTACTTCTGGAAAACGCGGAGGTATCGAAGTACGGTGAGTATGTTTCGAAGCGAAAACGCTCCCTAATTTTAAGCATTTGTTCTGTAATCAGAAGTTCTTTCTTATCAGCACCAGATGCGTAGTATGCGATCTGTGCGTCTAAATCTTCATGTGTAAAGGTCTTCAATCGAAGTTCGTATTCCTCGGTGATATACTTTTTTGCAACCGTAATGAACCTTGTGGTGAAATCCGTAAGACTTTCTACCGTCTGCTTCTCTTTAGGGTGAAGAGCAAGTAATATTGAGTCGTACGAATCTTTAGCAAATCCCTCAATATTTTCAAGATTTTCTGTAAATTCACCCTTGAGGGTGAGTAATAAGGATATCTTCTCTCTTTTTGTCATTTTTGTCATGTCTGGACCTCCATATTTTCGAGAATATTCTTACAAACAACCTCTCTGAAAAGCAATGTACCTTTTTTTTCACGAAAGTCAATAAATTACATAATATATACCTGTTCCTGTTGATAACTTTTTGACTATGTAAGTTTGGTGTGTATACTAATTCTTAGACCTGCTCCACCCCTCCTGTCTCAGGCCTCGGGTGAACAGTTTGTGTTCTATATTTTTCATTTCTTCCTCCTTTCCGTGGTGAATCGTCGACTGCTTGCAGCCGGCGATTTTCTTTTACATTACCCCAAGAAATACTAGAATTAAAACTAGTATTTATTACTGCGTAAGGAACCTATAGTTTACTTTTGCCAATCGCGGTTCAAGTGGTATGGTATGCACAAGTAAGCACATGAAAATTAAAGCTGTACTATTTGATTTTGACGGAACACTTGTGAACAGTGTGGAGCAGGTATATCTCGGTTCGAGAAATGTATTGATAGAGAGTGGGGTGCAGGTGCCGACATTTCCAGAATTTTGTGAGGAGTACGAAGCGCCTTATGCAACCTACTTTAAAAAACGTGGAGTCACTGCTTCAAATAGCGACATTCTTAGATGGTATTTTGACGTAGCACGTGCAGATGAACAACCATTTTTCGATGATGTTTGTGATGTGTTGCAACAGCTGAGAGAGCAAGGAATCTTACTTGGTATTATTAGTGCACATTACAAGGGCAAGATTCAAAAACGATTAAAGGAGTCTAATCTTGCGCATCATATGCAGGTGGTTGTTGGAAGAGCTCATACCAAGGTTCGGCCGATACAGCAGTTTTGCCATAAAAGTAATATTTCTTTTGAAGATGCGTGTTATGTCGGGGATTTTGCATCAGATGTTCGTGATGCACGAAAAGCGGGAGTTGTCTCAATCGGTATAACAAGAGGGAATGAAACAAGAGATATGTTACTTCGAAACGGTGCCGACTATTGCATCGATGATCTTTACGGACTTATGTCACTTTTTAAGTAACATTGTTTATTTCTCAAAACTGCCCCTATGAATATCGTAACAAAATACGACATGCTTCGTCGTCTAGCTTAAAATATACCTATTTTGTTTAAGGCGTGACAAATTCAAAATTTGGTATAGTATAACACCATAAGAAGTAGAAAAAGGGAAGTAATGGTACATACTTGCATACGTCTTTGTATGTAGGTACAGCACGTATGGATTACAATTCCTAATTGTTATTAGAAGTAAAAAATACTATGAAAACTAAAACTTTATTGGTCACATTTTTGTCTGCTGTAGTACTACTTACAGCAGTCAGTGTAGCTTCACAAGCTGATGCTGCACAAACGTATGCATATGCAAACGCATACAGTTATTCTAATGCATATTCTTATCCTGGGAATTCACTTTACGGAAGGATGCACAACCCGCACTTTTTCTACAAGTGGGGAAATCATTCCTTTGGAAGTATTGAAGAAGCAATCAATTTTGCGCGTAACAACATGTACCAGTCTCTCAACAAGCATGGCAAAAAAATTACTTGGATAGAAACAGGAAACAGATACTCTACAGCAGATGTTGATGTCACGACTCGTCCAGCAACGGGGATAGATGAGGATGGTGCGACACTTCGAGGAACTGTTGATCTTAATGACGAGGAGGATGCTCTTGTGTGGTTTGAGTACGGAACTAGTCCTTCTTACCTAAGTGAGAGAACTAGTAAAACGGCAATCGATGAAGACGATGATGAGGATTTCTCTAAAGCAGTCACAGGTCTAGATTCTGATACCCGATACTACTACCGAGCTGTGATAGAGAATGATAGCGATCGCGAGTACGGATCTTTGCTCAGTTTCTTTACCGAAGATGATGATGATAGTGATTCAGAAGAAGACACCCCTGAAGCTAAGACCCTTACTGCAGATAGCATTGACGAAGACTCTGCGGACATACGAGGAAGTGTTAACATGAATGACTATAAGAATGGAACAGTCTTCTTCGTATATGGTGAAGACGAAGATATGGTTGAAGATGTCGATGATGAGGACACGTTTGAAGGTATCGACGAGGAGGGAGAAGATGTTGCTACATTCCGTGTAGACTCAGATTTAGACAAGAGTGGTACGTACATTGGTGAGTTACGTGGACTTGATGAGGACACAGTCTACTATTACCGAATTGGTGTTGAGTATGAAGATGACGATGATAACGAAACGCTTGAACTAGGTTCAGTACGAAACTTTAGGACTGACTAAAGTGTAGATACACTTATGAAAAAAGAAAAGGGACCGTGTGGTCCCTTTTCTTTTTAAAAAGTAAATTTATCTGCAAACTGCCCAATAAACGGCAATGGTTCTTTTTTTCTGTGAAGTACATTTATGATACCTATAAAAAAAAGTATAACCAGACCGAACTGAAGTAAAATTCCTACCAAGTGAAATGGTGAGATTGAAATAATATGTGTAATAACTGCACTTAGAAACAATACAAATCCTTGCTTCACATGATATTTAACAAACGTATCATTTTTTGCTTCTGTTAAAAGAGGTACAAAAAAGATAAGATATGCAATCAGTGCCATACCGGAGTGCTTTTCTTTTAGGGGGGTAAATTCTTTTTTTGCTTCTGTTTCAATTGAATCTTGTTTTTGATTTTCCATATACATACAGACTAATACGGCTTAATATTCGTGCGCAAGCATTATATACAGCACTAAAAAGTTCTGTTCTGGGGTATACTAGCTTGATGCAACAGGTACGAACCCTTGAAATTGACAATCAAACTATCGAGTACACGCTTCGAAAGAGGAGAAAACAAAAAAACTATTCGCTTGCCGTACAGAGAGAAGGAAGGATAACTCTTACTGTTCCATATTGGATTTCATTACGAGGGGCGGAGAAATTTATAGTCGAAAAAAAGAGCTGGCTCTTAGGAGTGTTGCAAAAGTACCCGCAAGCAGTATCTACTCATGTGAGAAAGAAACACTACGCGGAGCATAAAGAGGCTGCACGAGAATTTGTACAGAATCGATTGGTAGAACTGAATAGTGTATATGGATACACGTACAAACGTATATCCATACGTATTAATACAAGCAGATGGGGAAGTTGCTCAGAAAAAGGGAATTTGAATTTCGATTATAGGATTATTTTTTTACCGAGCCATTTACAAGACTATCTCTTAGTTCATGAGCTTTGTCACCTAAGAGAGATGAATCATTCAGCACGTTTTTGGAATTGTGTCGCTCTGACTTTGCCGAATCACAAGGAGCTGCGGAAGGAACTTCAGAAACAACATCTGTAATAGAATATTGCTAGAGGACTTACTCAAACGGATGGAGTTCAAGGCGCCCTAGCAAAATGGAACGAGTTGTATGAACAATACTACGAGAGACATTTTGTGCAGGGCAACGATGAAAAACGCCGTTTGAGTATGTCCTAAGCTATTTGTGAAAGTGCACGTATATATCTTCAAGCGCTTTCACTGCGTCACCTACTGCTATGTTGTTCTGGGCGTAGAGTCCATCAGTGCAGTCACCTGCAGCCCACACACCTTTTTTTGAAGTTTGTTGTGTCCGAGGATCAACGCGGATATGTTTAACCGAATCAAGTTCAACAAGATCTTCAACCATTTGGGTATTTGGCACCACCCCAATTTCAACAAATATCCCTTGCACAGGAAGTACCTGTTCTACTCCTGTTATAGTATCTTTGTATTTTATACCCGTCACCATTTTGTCTCCTAGAATTTCTGTTGTTTCGGCATGATGTATCGCCTTCATGTTTTCACGTGCGAGAACCTTTTCAATGGTAATTGGTTCTGCTTTAAACATGTTGCCATTATCAAGCAGGGTGACGCTTTTGGCGTAGGCAAGAAGTTGAGATGCAGATTCAAAACCGGCATTTCCACCACCGACTACTGCCACATCCATTCCAGAAAATAGTGGACCGTCGCATGTAGCACAGTAGGTAAGTCCCTTTTGGTCATATTCAACAGCTCCTGGAACAGTAAGTCTTCTGCGGGCTGCACCAGAGGCTACAAGAACCATGGAACTTGTAAACACCTTCCCCGTGTTGGTGGTTATGGAAAAATCTCCCTGCTCTCCAGCTACTTTGGTCACGAGCGATCCTTCCTCGATAGTTATGTATTCACCGACGTATTGTTCAAGGTGATTTCTAAGAGATTTTGCTAAATCCTCACCTCGTATGGAAGGGGTACCTATCCAGTTAAAGATTTCCGATGAAACAATACTTTGCCCACCAAATTCTTTTGCAATAACAAGTGTTTTAAGTCGTTTTCGTGCAGCATACACGCCCCCTGCTATAGCAGCAGGTCCTCCTCCAATGATAACCAAATCAAATTTCATAGAACAATACGTGATTATGTAAAAAATATATTAGAGCAATAATTTCTCATCGCTCGTATACTATACCAGAAATATTCGTATCTACAGAACATGCGTAGACGGATGCGACCAATTTTTCTTATGAGCTTTGCGAATTAGAAAAATGAAGTGCCCATGTGGTGCAGTTCAAGGAAAACGAGCAAAATGGAGTGAGGTGTACATGTCCGTACAGTGAACGACATTTTGTGATGTTTGACGCAGAAATGCGCCGTCTACGCGTGTTCTGTCTTATTTGATTTTAGATCGTCGTAGGAAAGGTGGAATCCCCCATTCGTTGTCGTCTTCTTCATCATCATCTTTGATATCTTTTGCAAAATCTTCTTTTGTGTCCGCAGGAATTTTTCTTTCTTTTTGAATTGATTTTATTTCAGGCTTAGATCGAAACGTTGGTGTCGTTGTTCGAGATGCAATGTTTGTTGCACGTACGTCAGCAATCGTGTTGTGTATTGCCGATGGCGTAAGCTCTTCTTTTTGGGAAAGTCCTCCACCAATTGAGAAGAGGGAACTTGCACGTTCAGTAATTTCACCTTCAGTAAATCCTGTAGCAATAACAGTAACTTTAAGCTCATCCTTTTTGAGTTTATCATCACGAAACGCACCGAAGATAACTCGTGCATTTGGATCAACAGTTTCAGTGATTATTCTTGCAGCATCTTGTATTTCTAGCATTCCGAGATCCTCACCTCCAGCAATCGCGAAGAGAACACCGCGAGCTCCAGAAATAGATACTTCAAGGAGTGGGGAGTTGATAGCTTTTAGAGCAGCTTCCTCTGCACGTTTTTCTCCTGATGCAAGTCCTATGCCCATGAGTGCCGATCCGGCATTTTGCATAACTGACTTGATATCGGCGAAGTCTACGTTAACAATACCAGGAGTGATGATGAGGTCAGAAATACCTTCGACTGCTTGTCGTAGTACATCATCACAGAGTGCAAATGCATTAAGTACACTTGTGTCTCGATCGACAATAGCAAGTAGTCGGTCATTAGGAATGACAATAATTGCATCCACTTCTTCCTTGAGTGCGGCAAGGCCCTCTTCCGCAGCACGCATTCTTTGTTGTCCTTCAAATGAAAAAGGTTTTGTAACTATACCTACAGTAAGTGCACCTGCTTCTTTTGCTAGACGTGCGACGATAGGAGCGGCTCCCGTTCCTGTACCACCTCCAAGTCCGCCGGATATGAACACCATGTCAGAGTCTCGGAGAGTCTCAAGAATTTCTTCCTGAGTTTCTTCAGCTGCTCGTTTCCCAGAATCTGGGTTTCCACCAGCTCCCAGACCTCGTGTAAGATTTTTTCCAATATGAACTTTCTTCTTTGCCTTTGAATTTTGAAGGTCTTGGGCGTCTGTATTAATAGTTATGAAATCAACTCCTTTTACATTTGAGTTGATCATGTGGTTTATGGCGTTGTTGCCCGAACCACCAATTCCTACAACTCGTATTCTTGCAAATGATTCTATATCTGTTTGTACTTGTGGCATAAACCAAGCGTTAGGTTAAGTTATGTCATCATATCAGAAGCACAAAAAAGCGAAACCGTTGACACTAAGTCTCGTTTGTAGCTTTGTTTTATGTTCCTGAAATAGCGCTTGAATAAAGGATTTATGGGAGAAATTGTTTGAGCCAAGTAATGAACCCACTTGCATTTTCTTTGATGGTAGAAAAACTACTTGACTCTATATCGTTTGTAAGGCCCCATATACAGAGTCCATAGGCGACTGCCCAGGTACCGTTCTTAACTTTTGATTTCCCCTCAACCATAAGTGACGCTTTCTTGGAAGGTATTTTTAAAACGACTCGTGCGATGTCTTCGATAGTAGTGACTCCAGAACCTCCACCAGAAATAACAACACCAGCAGGGAGCAAACCATTTTTTCCAAGTCGTTTCAGGTGAGCTTCTATCAATGCAAAGATGTTTGAAAGGCGATGGGCAATAATAGTGTCAAGCTGCTTTTTTGAAGTTACTGAATTAATGAGTGCGCCCCGTTTTGCTTGCTCTGCGTCTTCAATAGATATCTTGAGTCCGAGTGCAATATCGTGCGTTATGTCAGTCGAACCCATAGGAAAAACTTTTACAGAAATGGGCACATCATTTTCAAATACTGCTACCGAGAGCGTTTCAGCACCAATATTCGCCAGTACGACACCAGCTATTTTTTGAGCCTTGGTAAGGGTTACAAAGCTACCTGCAAGTGGACTGGCCATGACATCAATAACTGAAACACCCACGTCTTCAACTGCTGCAATTAAATCATTTAAATGTTGCTCAAGAGCTGTCAGGAAAAGGGCGTCTAATTCTAATTTAACCCCCTTCATTCCAATTGGTGAACCCATAAGCCTTTCACCATCTAATCGGTATGCTAAAGGAATCGCGTGTATCACTTTCCTGTTGAGTAGGCGTGAACTTATTTTACGTTCACTTTCTTCAATAATGTTTTTTAAATCGAGTTCGGTAACTTCACTGTCCGCACGTGACACAAGGAGTTCGGCTCGAGACCGAAACTCTTCGAGACCGACACCTCCAACAGACAAGTATGCGCGCCGTATGGCAACCCCTGATGACTTTTCAGCTTCACGTATCGCAAGCTGTAACATTTTTGCAATATCCTGCCTGTTAACGACATATCCATGCCTGATGCCCCGTGATTGCGCAAAGCCCGTGCCTATTATTTTAGCCCGTTGTTCTCGAGAATCTTGCGAAGCTACCACGACCTTGATTTGATACGTGCCAACATCGATGCCAACTGCTATTTTTTGTGCCATGTTATGTGATTTGGACAATGGTATATATGAGTGAGTACCAGAAAAAGGCACGTAAGGTGCGTCTCCTGAAAGCACTGTACGTTTTCTCTAAAGGTAAGGGGCTGAATCAGCGGATAGCAAATTTTTTGAGTGCTCGTTCTTCCGCTCGTTCCATTGTACTCCCGTGGGTGTGTCCTTTCAAATGCAAACAACCGTGGATAAGCAAAAAACGCCCATGTTGGCTGGGTGTGAAACCAAATCTGTGAGCTTCTCTTTTGATGCCGGCTACATTGAGGAAAATTTCGGCCTCGTTTTTTGTAAGAGGGAAGGTCAGTATGTTTGCAGGTGAAGTTTTGTTCCTATACTGTTTATTTAATTTTTTTGCAACGGTATCTCCTATAAGTACTATCGAGACAGAATATCGTGGTCCCAAAATATGCCGGACTATTTCTTCGAAGCCGGCAGTATCCCATGGATTACGTATTGTATGTGATATGGAAATAGTACTCATTTAGGACTTACGCAAACGGCGCATTTCGTTGTCAAAACTTCACAAAATATCTCTCGCTGTACGACGGGTACAGTTCGCTCCATTTTGTTCGTTTTCCTAGAACTGCATCCGTTTGCGTAAGTCCTATCATTGTTGTTTAGCGATGCTTTGCTTTTTCAGGCATCTTTCGACCTTGTTTGAATAAGTCCAAGTATTTTTCAGTACGAGAAATACGATTAAGTGCCTCCTTCTTTTGTTTTGAATCTGAAAGATTTCTTTGGTGGTAGCGCAAACTACGAACACGACGGACCACGCCACTACTCTGCATCTTACGTGAAAATCGGCGCATCAAACCGCCCACGTTTTCGTTTCCATGTCGCTCTACTTCTACATTTATCATGAGTGCCATCGTACCACAAGGTGTTGTGCCGAGCAAGCCCTGCACCATGTAAGGTGCAGGGCGCAGTCATGTACCGAGTCGTGCTCTGGTACGTGGCAAGCCCCGTTAGAGGCCCCGTTACCTATCCAATAGCTCTGGAAGCATGTCGATTGGCACTGTTTGCTGGGAGTGATCGTCCGTATTCCGCATCAAAACTACATTTTCACGTGCTTCTTGTTGCCCAATAATGAGTATGTATTTGGTATGTTGAGCTTCAGCATACGCCATTTGTTCAGAAAAACGTTCAAAGTAGAGACATTGTTCAATCGGAATTTTCCGTGCTCTGAAGGTTTCTATGATGTTAATGCTTCGTATGCGAGCTTCTTTTCCAATATGTACTAGACATGCATTAGCTTTACGGCGTCTCGGTCTTCCAAATTTAGAATTTTTATCATTGGTGCGCATTGCTATCACAATACCAGTTGAAGGTAGTGTTCCTCGGACATACGGTCGTGTAAGCTCATCATACCTTCCACCACGTGCGAGCACGATGGGTGATGTATTTTCATTTTCACTTGTTTCAACAATTTCAAAAATAGTGTGTGAGTAAATGTTTGGATTTGCATACAATTTATCAGAGAGCTCAAAGGGTATGTCTGCATTTCCAAGTAGTTCCAGGACTTCCTTAAAATATTTTCTGCTTGGGGTGGTGAGGTACTCAATAGGGCTAGGAAGCTCCTCGGCGAGGGGGTGTTTCTCATTGTATAATTGTGCAAACACAGCTCCTGGGTTTGCACGCATGTTGTTGGAGAGTTCAGTAGGTAGTTCATGCATACGGCTTCGGATACGCAGTGCCGCTTCACGCAAAAAACGTACAGAAGAATCGTTGTCACCAATACTATTAATACGAAGGCTGAATTTCTTTATACCAAGCTCACGTAAAATACTTGTCGCACTTTTTAAAAGTACAATCTCCGCAAGCGGGTCATTCGTACCAACAGTGTTTAGGGTAAGTGCATTGATGCGCACACTCGGAGTCGACGCTGGTGAGACAGTAGATGGTGTGTAAAACATCAGAGGTTTTTTTTGCTTTAGATCACACGAACTGGAGTAGTGTTTAAAGACGTCTGCGAGTACATGGTGGGCAAATTCCTCGTGCTCACTTTTGTGTTTCTGTAATCCAAGAAGCGTCGTCCCTTTTGCGGTCGCTTTTTTACGAAGGTCATCAACATTTGAGAAACCGTAGCATTCTGCTACGTTAACTGCCTTTTTGAAGAAAGCCTCAGTACTCAAAGGTAGTATCTTCATAGTATGTTATTCAATATCATTAGATGTGGTGGTGATTGTATTTTCAGAGGTAAAAGTATACCCGCCAGGAAATACAGTAAAAGTATTTAATGGTAAGAGACGTATTAAAGCGCGACCAACTATATTGTCACTGGGAACCGGTCCCCAGACTCGCGAGTCAGAGCTCGCACTGCGATTGTCACCCATCACAAAGTATTCGGTTGAAGAGAGAGTTATGGAAAGGTGGTCGTCTGTTTTATCAGTAATGAGGTACTCTTCATCAAGAACAGTTTCACTATTAGTTTCGGGGTCTACTATTGTGGTGACACCATTTGCAAGCATAACCACTTCTCCCGGAAGTCCTATGATGCGTTTTATAAAAAATTTGGAGGGATCATTGGGAAATCGAAATATAACCACATCGCCACGCTTGGGCTCATGAAGGCGGTAGGTGACCTGATCGACAATGATGTATTCACCGGTTTCGAACGTAGGTGACATGGAAGCACCACTTACAATGAAGGGTTGAGCCACGAAAAGACGAAACGGAATAACGATAATAAGTGCAAGGAGGGCAAATTTAAAAATTTCTCCTATAAAGCTGCTGTCATTTTCAGGATTGTGTGTTGGAGTAGTATCAATATCCTCACGTACGGAACGTTCATCTGCTACTGCGTCACGTGATTTGATAGTTAAAGGGTCCATAGAAAAAGTGTATGCAGTATAGTATACCAAATATTTTTTACTAATACAGGGACTAAATAAAGTGTGCGATATTTAATGCGGTACGTAAATCACTATCGAACATTGGAGAGTTGTGGTATCTCATTTATACTTGCGGTATGGAATACATTATAGTTGGTCTTGGAAACCCTGGAGAAGAATACACACACACCCGTCACAATATTGGACGTATGGTAGTAGAAGCACTTCAAGAGCGATGGAAAACAAGTGACTGGCGAGATGATAAAAAATTACGTGCAAAGATTTCGCAGGGGGCAGTTTCTGGTTGCAAAGTTACCCTTGTTCTGCCCGACAACTATATGAATCGGTCGGGAGGTTCTATCGCTCCACTTATAAAAACAAAAAAACAACTGGAGCGACTTATTGTGGTTCATGACGATATTGATATTGGCCTAGGTGCAATGCGCATTGTGTGCAATAGAGGTTCGGGCGGCCATCGTGGCGTTCTGAGTATTGAGCGGGCACTTAAAACACAAGCATACGTGCGTGTGCGTATAGGGGTTGTACCTACGACACCAACTGGTAAACTTAAAAAACCTCGGGGTGAAGACAAGGTCTATGATTTTATTTTAAAAAAACTGACCAAAAAAGAAGTGGAAGCGATACAGGGGGTGGTTGCACATGCGGCGAAAGCAGTTGAGGTACTGGTTTTGGAAGGACAAGCACGTGCAATGCAGGACTTTAATGGGGTCATAAAAAAATAATCGAGTATGAATAAAACAACACTCATTGCTAGTACCTTGATAGTGGTTTTTGTCGTTATTGGAGGAATGTTTTTTTTACAGAAAACTGAACCCCGAACTGAATTTTCGCAAGAGGATTTAACTGAATTTGCTACCTGTCTCAAAGAGAGTGGTGCAAAATTCTATGGAGCTTTTTGGTGTAGTCACTGTCGAAACCAAAAAGCGGCTTTTAAGGAAGCTGTAGATGCACTCCCTTACATAGAATGTTCTACAGAGGATAGTCGTGGACAAACAGATGTATGTAAAGAAGCCGGTATCACCAGTTACCCAACCTGGGAATTTAGCAACGGAACGCGACTTTCTGGAGAAGTGCCATTTGCTGATCTTGCACAGAATAGTGGATGTTCTGCTCCAACACTCTAGAAAAACCGTAGCTGGTAGTCTGCTATGTTTCTACAAATGTAGAAACGGTGTCGTATGAATGCAATCACTTTTGAAATACTAAAAAAAGATACGCAGAGTAAGGCGAGAGCTGGGATACTGCATACGCCCCATGGTGACATAGAAACTCCGGCTTTTGTCGCTGTGGGTACTAAAGGGACTGTAAAAGGTGTTACAGTCCCAACACTCCGAGATATCGGTCTCCAAACACTCATTGCGAATACGTATCACCTACATCTTCAGCCAGGGAGTTCTGTGGTAAAGGCAGCCGGAGGACTGCATACATTTATGGGATGGGATGGTCCACTTCTTACTGACTCAGGTGGTTTTCAAGTCTTCTCCCTCGGGGTTGGATTTGGAAAAACAGTGTCTAAAGTTACACGCGAAGAACTAGATGCTGAATCAAAGATAGCAACTGTGTTTGATCAAGAGGTAGCTTCACAGCATGGAAAGTTGGCTCAAATAGATGATGAGGGTGTTAGCTTCACGAGTCACCTGGATGGTTCGTTACATCGGTTTACCCCAGAACGTTCAGTTGAGATACAGCATGAGCTTGGTGCAGATATGTTCTTCACCTTTGATGAGTGTACTGCTGCAGAAGCAGATCATACCTATCAGCAAGAAGCGATGCATCGTACCCACAGATGGGCAGAACGGTCACTCCGTGCTCACCGACAAAACATCGAAGCAGGTACGCGACAGGGAATATTTGGCATAGTACAAGGAGGACGGTTTGAAGATTTGCGAAGGGAAAGTGCTCGAACACTTGCAGATATGGAATTCGATGGGTTTGGCATAGGCGGGAGCTACCAGAAGCAAGATCTTGATACGGCAGTGGGGTGGGTTACTGATGAATTACCGGAAAATAAACCACGACATCTATTAGGAATAGGAGAGCCTGAAGATTTGCTTAAAGGTGTGCAACAAGGGATTGATTTATTTGATTGTGTGCAACCCACACGACTCGCACGTACTGGTACTGTCTATGGACCGCAAGGAAAAAAAATGACACTCACCAGAGGGGAATACACCCTTGATTTTTCTCCTATAGATGCATCGTGTGAGTGTCCCGTATGTCGCACCTATTCACGAGCGTACCTTTCACACCTCTTCCGTGCACATGAAATGCTTGGTGCTACACTAGGGAGCGTACATAACCTTTATTACTTGATTCAACTTGTGAAAGGGGAACGAGCACGCCTGCTCAACTCGTAGACAGTGACAGGAAAAACGACATAGGTATCGACGTCGTTAACGACGTCGATACATTCTTCTATGAACTTGTCTTGGTAGTAAAATCAGTATACAGTAATCATGCTATGTCAATAAGTACGAACAATCAGAAATTGAAACTTAACTCGATGTATTCACCTGCAGGAGATCAACCTGACGCCATAGCTGCACTTACCAATGGAATCAAGAAAGGTATGCAACACCAAGTTCTTTTTGGTGCCACAGGAACAGGAAAAACTTTTACGATGGCAAACGTCATAGAAAAAATTCAGAAACCAACGCTTGTGATAGCGCACAACAAAACACTTGCTGCACAGCTTGCGCAAGAGTATCGAGAATTTTTTCCCGATAATGCGGTTCATTTTTTCGTTTCGTATTATGACTACTACCAGCCTGAAGCTTACATGCCGGTAAGTGATACCTATATAGAGAAGGAGGCTATGATTAATGAGGAAATCGAACGTTTGCGACATGCCTCCACGCAAGCTCTGCTATCGCGTCGTGACGTAATTGTCGTCGCTTCCGTTTCATGTATCTATGGACTTGGAAGTCCTGAAGAGTATCAGAAAGTTAATCTTAAGCTTGAAGTAGATGCTACCTTGACTCGTGCAGTATTGATACGAGAGTTGGTACATATTCATTTTAGTCGAACGAACGCAGACCTATTCCCCGGCTTGTTCAGAGCACGAGGAAACATGGTAGAAATCATGCCAACGAGTGAACGAGTAATTTATAGAATACTTTTTAACGATAACGCAATTGAGAGTATTACCGAGCTTGACCCGGTATCAAGAATGGTGCGGAGGACACATCCTGCTTTTTTCCTCTTTCCTGCGAAACATTTTATTACGCCAGAGCATGAACGAAAACGAGCTATTGCTGATATTCAGGATGAGTTGCGAGATCGGTTGCAAACACTTGAAAAACAAGGAAACGTCTTAGAATATGAACGTTTAAAGCGGAGAACAAATCATGATCTCGCACTCGTCAAAGAAATTGGATACTGCAACGGTATCGAAAACTATTCTCGCCATTTTGATGGACGTAAGGCGGGTGATCCAGCACATACGTTGTTGTCGTACTTCCCACACCTTCCTGATGGATCACCTGATTTTCTCACTATTATAGATGAGTCGCATGTCACTGTACCGCAACTAGGTGGTATGTATGCAGGAGATCGTTCTCGGAAAGAAACGCTTATAGAACATGGTTTTCGCTTACCATCAGCCCTTGATAATAGGCCATTACGATTTGATGAGTTTACGGAACGTGTCGGACAGGTACTCTATACTTCAGCGACTCCAGGTACGTACGAGCTTGAAGCAAGCAAAGAACAGGGACAGATTGTTGAGCAAATTATTCGACCAACAGGATTACTTGATCCTGAGCTTATTGAACGACCTATTGTCTCGAGTGGTTCCTACAAAGGACAGGTACATGATTTCTTGAACGAGGTTGAGCGTGTGGCAAAGAGTGGGGAGCGAGCTCTCGTGACTACACTTACAAAAAAAATGGCAGAAGACTTGACTGAATATATTAAGGAAAAGAAGATTAAGGCGACGTATATACACAGTGATGTGAAAACCATGGAACGAATAGAAATACTCTCCCAGTTTCGCCGTGGTGATTTCGATGTGTTGGTAGGGGTCAACTTATTGAGGGAAGGTCTTGATTTACCAGAAGTATCTTTGGTAGGTATTCTTGATGCAGACAAGGAAGGTTTCTTGCGTTCTGAAACATCACTTATACAGACTATCGGGCGAGCTGCACGAAATGTGAATGGACGTGTTATTTTGTACGCTGACAAAACAACACGGTCTATGAAAGCCGCGATTGACGAGACCAACAGAAGGAGGGAAATTCAAAAAGCATATAACAAAAAACACAACATCACTCCACAAACCATTGTCAAAGCTATTAAGGACATTACCGAGCAAATTCAATCGGAACATAAAAAAACAGTTGGTGCGCTTTTAGAAATTGACAGTGATTTATTTAAGAAAAATCCTAAAGCTCTCATAAAAGAAAAGACACGTCAAATGAATGAGGCTGTTAAGATTTTAGATTTTGAAACAGCTGCCATACTTCGAGACGAGTTATATGAATTAAAGAAGTTACACAATCCCAAAAAGTAATCTCAGGAATAAAAACAGGCTACGGAGACGTAGCTTGTTTTTACAATACGTAATGTGAGTAACTTAATCTTTAAGATGTACGAGCGCAAAGTACGCCATCAAGAAAAGTACTCCAGTGAGTGCCCAAATCGCGTTTTGCTCCAACTCAGCACCTCCTATAATTACTACTGAGTCTCGAGCTGCATCTATCCCGAAGAGGAGTCCGAGTATACCAAACACAGTTGCTGCGGCTATAGAAAAAAAAGGCTGTCGAATATGAATCATATCAAATTATACTATTTAATAAAACGAATAACGTTACAACATTATTGCTTGTCTTATATTGTACTGTTAATTACAAAACATACTTGACTTGTATGTGGATAATTGCATGGTAAGATGATTCCACCTAATCTGTGCCACCTTGCACAGGTATGACTTATATATGGATCCCGTTAGAGACGGTAAATGATGGAAGGGAGACGTGTATCAAGCCATTTAACATGAAAATTGGAACAGACGGTAAAAGTTGTAGGCATTTGCAAGTAACAATGAAGAAGTTGGATTATAAAAGAATTACTAGCTTAACCGACGGACACTTTGTGTCCTGTCTCTAACGGGATGGATGACATCATACATGTAAAGGGTGCACGCACCCATAATTTGCAGAATATCTCGGTGACCATGCCCAGAAACAAACTGGTGGTATTTACTGGTCTTTCTGGTTCTGGAAAATCATCACTGGCTTTTGATACCATTTTTGCAGAAGGACAGAGAAGGTATGTTGAATCACTCTCGGCATACGCTCGACAGTTTCTCAACCAAATGAGAAAGCCTGACGTCGATGAAATACTTGGTCTTTCTCCTGCTATTTCGATAGACCAGAAGTCTCGATCAAACAACCCCCGTTCCACGGTAGCGACTATTACCGAGGTGTATGACTACATGCGTATACTGTATGCACGTGTCGGTACCGCATACTGTCCAAAATGTGATACACCGATACACAAGCTCTCAAACGAGGAAATGCAAAAAACTGTACGCGAAAGTGTTCTGGCATCAGGCGAAAAAAACAATAAAGAAGTAATGGGTATTTCCTATGATGATAGAAAGTTGCGTCTCTGGGCACCTGTTGTTGTAGGGAGAAAAGGTGAGTACTACCAACTTTTATATGATCTCCTTGGAAAAGGGTATGAAAAAGTTAAAATTGATACTGTCGAATACTCACTACGCGAAAAAATACTACTGAGCAAGCAAAAACGTCATGACATAAGCGTGTTGGTAGATGAGCTCTATGTGTCGGAGTTAACGACTTCCAAGAAAGATGCACAGGAGCGTTTGGCAGAGGCTATTGAGTTGGCACTTCGAGAATCAGAAGGGCTCATAGAGATAGAGGCACCAGATGGCACACTACAGACACTTTCTTCAAAATTTATTTGTCCCAAGGATGGAACATCGTTCCCAGAAGTGGAACCACGACTTTTTTCATTTAACTCCCCGTATGGAGCATGTCCGGAGTGCAATGGTTTGGGTACGATTGGTTTTTTCCATGATGACATTTGTCCGGTGTGCGAAGGGAAGCGACTTCGTCCTGAAGCACTTCATGTTTTTCTGGGTAAAGACAAAAAAACAAGGAAAACGATTGTTGACGTTACTTCTCTATCTATACGAGACGCGCAAACGTTTATGAACACGCTTGTTCTCACGCCAAAAGAAAAAGAAATCGCATCTGTGGTGCTCAAGGAGATACATGCACGGTTGCAGTTTATGCTCAATGTGGGCATCGACTACCTCACCCTTGATAGGCGTGCAAATACGCTCTCGGGAGGTGAGGCGCAAAGAATCCGTCTTGCAAGCCAGCTTGGGTCTGGTTTGGTGGGGGCGCTCTACGTACTTGATGAACCGACCATTGGACTACATCAACGAGACAACGACAAGCTCATAAAAACACTGACCGCACTACGAGATTTAGGTAATACTATTATTGTAGTTGAGCACGACGAGGATACTATTTTCTCCGCTGACTATATCGTGGACATAGGACCAGGAGCAGGCATCCATGGTGGTAAGGTGGTGGTGTCTGGGTGGTTGGAAGATTTGCTCACTGCAAAAAAGAACGAGAGTGGCTCACGGACACTTGCTTACCTGCGTGGAGAAGAAGAAATAGAAGTTCCGGAAAAGCGACGGGAGGAAGAAGCTGGCTGGCTTCGGATACGAAATGGAAACGCCTTCAATATCAAAGAGATGAACGTTGATATTCCTTTGAGGAAGCTCGTTGCTATTACCGGTGTATCTGGTTCTGGAAAGTCTACTTTGATGTATGAACTTTTGTTTAAAAATTTACGAGCTCGGCTTGAACGACAGTTTCGTACTGCGAAGTTATATAACATCTCAAGTTTGACAGGGACTGAGTATCTTTCTCGTGTTGTACTTATGGATCAGAGTCCTATTGGCCGCACACCACGGAGCAACCCTGCCACGTACACAGGGGTATGGACGTACGTTCGAGATTTATTTACCTCTACAGAAGAGGCACGAGCACGCGGGTGGAAGCCAGGACGTTTTTCTTTTAATGTGTCTACAAATAAGGGTGGCGGACGTTGTGAGGCTTGTCAGGGAAACGGAACCATAGCGGTGGAAATGCACTTTTTGCCAACAGTGTATGTCACCTGTGATGTGTGTAATGGACGACGTTTTATGAAAGAGACGCTTGATGTCCGGTATAAAAAGAAAAATATCTATGATATTTTGCACATGAGTGTGGAGGAGGGACTGGAATTTTTTAAAGATATTCCACAGATAAGCGATAGATTGCAGACATTGAGTGACGTTGGGCTTGAGTACCTAGAGCTAGGACAAGCGGCGAATACCCTCTCGGGTGGCGAGGCACAACGTGTAAAGATTGCAAGTGAACTCTATCGACCACATACAGAAAAAACAATATACCTTCTCGATGAACCTACTATTGGTTTGCACTACGATGACGTCAAAAAACTTCTCGATGTTTTAAATGCACTTATACGCCGAGGTAATACCGTGGTACTGATTGAACATAATCTTGACGTGATTAAGTCAGCGGACTGGATTATAGACATAGGACCAGAGGGCGGTGTAGGAGGTGGTACTATTGTAGCTAAAGGTACACCCGAAACGGTGGCACGAAGCAAAGAGTCGCATACTAGTAAATATCTCAAGAAAGTGTTGTAAAATAGGACTTACGCAAACGGATGCAGTTCGAGGCGCCCTAGCAAAATGGAACAAGTTGTATGAACAATACTACGAGAGACATTTTGTGACGGACAACGATGAAATGCGCCGTTTACGTAGGTTCTACTATTATGTTGTTAAATCATCCAAGTATACAAAAACTTCCTGATGCACCTGGAGTCTACTTTTTCCTAGGTCCAAAACAAGAAGTGCTTTATGTGGGAAAAGCGACGTCACTCAAAGATAGAGTGCGTAGTTATTTTGCTTCGACCCTTTCTTCTGCACGAGGTGAACAGGTGGTTGCTATGGTAGAGCGCGCGGTACGTGTGGATTTCCACAAGACAGATTCGGTACTTGAGGCGCTTATTCTGGAAGCAAAATATATTAAAGAACTTAAACCACCGTTTAATGTTCGTGACAAAGATGATAAAAGTTTTAACTTTCTTATTATCACAATGCACGAAGCATTTCCACGTCTGTTGACTGTACGAGGTAAGGAGCTACCGATGCGGTACAACGAGCTCATGGCGCGGAAGAATGGGACTTTTAAAAAAGCTGAACCTTTGGTGTATGGTCCTTTCCCACATGCGATGCAGTTTAAACAAGCTCTTAAAATATTACGGAAAATTTTTCCTTACTATGACACCACTAAACCTGTTGATGAACTTCTTGCAAAGGGAGATAGCAAGCTTCGTTTTAATCAGTCTATAGGTGTGTATCCTGATGCTTCGCTTACTCCGGACATGTACAGAAGGAACATACGACATCTTAAAACTATTTTCGATGGAAAGTTACGATCAGTGGTCGACACTCTTAAAAAAGATATGCGGCGGTTTGCACAACTGAAACAGTTTGAAAATGCGCATATTGCAAAGATGCAACTCTTTGCGCTCCAGCATATAGAAGACGTGTCGCTTATCCAGAAGGAGCGTGTAGGAGGTGTTGCAAATACTTTTCGCATAGAAGGGTATGATATTGCGCATCTAGGTGGAAAAAACACAGTTGGTGTTATGGTGGCTGTAGAAGGTGGACAGGCACAAAAGAAAGAGTATCGGACGTTTACTATTCGTACAGCTTCAGAAGGAAGCGACACGGGTGCGCTTAAGGAACTTTTAGAGAGAAGACTTGCACATCCTGAGTGGCAGTATCCAAGAATCATAGTAATCGATGGTGGTATTGCACAGCTTAATACTGCAAAAAAGGTACTTGCCGAAGCAGGTGTTACCATACCACTTATAGCAGTAACCAAGGATGCGCGTCACAATCCCCACATACTTCGCGGACCAATAAAACTGAGAACATTGCATCAAAGTGACATACTGCTCGCCAACGCAGAGGCGCATAGGTTTTCTCTCGCAGTCCACACAAAAAAACGTGCAAAACATCTTCTTGGTTAAGCTTCTGCTATACTACTCTACATGTACAAGATGCGTGTAGGGGTATTACGCGGTGGTCCATCTGCCGAATATGAAGTCTCGCTCAAGACTGGACAATCGGTTATACAAAATCTTTCAAAAGATCGATACGAGGTCAAGGACATTCTCATTGATAAGGCAGGAAAGTGGCATATGCGGGGTATGCCAGTAGAGGCGACCCGAGCACTTGATCAAGTGGATGTCGTATTTAACGCACTTCATGGTAAGTATGGAGAAGATGGTGAAGTGCAACGTTTTCTGGATTCCCATGGAAGCAAATATACAGGAAGCGGGTCTCTGGCTTCTGCCATCGCTATGAACAAAGTACTCAGCAAAGGACATTTGTCGAGTGCGCCATTCAAACATGCACCGCATCGGCTTTTACATCGAGATGAGATGAACAAAAATCAGGTCATTGCACTTTTTCAAACATTTCCACAACCCTGTATCGTTAAGCCTGTAAGTGGTGGCTCGTCTATTGCTACTGCACTAGTATCATCTTTTGATGAATTGCTTTACGCTCTAACCGTTGCCTTCAGTTATGCAGATCAAGTGCTTGTTGAGAAATATATTAAGGGGAGGGAAGCAACAGTAGCTGTGGCTGATGGTTTCCGTGGGCAAGACGTGTATGCTTTTCCACCTATAGAAATAATTACAAGTAATACAACTTTTTTTGATTATACTGAAAAGTATGGAGGGAATGCTCGTGAGCTTTGTCCGGCACCTTTTACCAGAGAAACTACAGATGTACTCCTGCATGCCGCAAAACATGTTCACAAAACACTTGGGCTTCGTGATTATTCGCGAAGTGATTTTATAGTTGCACGAGATGGTGTGTACTTCCTAGAAGTGAATAGCTTACCAGGACTCACTCCTACTTCACTTCTCCCGAAGACGGTTGAGGCTGTTGGTGCGACGTTGCCGAGTTTCCTTGGGCATTTGGTGGAACGTGCGTATGCTCGAAAATAATGTAGGACTTACGGAAACGGTGTATTTCGTTGTCAAACTTCACAAAATGTCGTTCACTGTACGACTAGTACAGTTCACTCCATTTTGTTTGTTTTCCTAGAACTACACTCGTTTGCGTAAGTCCTAAAAGACCTACGCAATATGTATATGCGTAGGTCCTAGAAATGAACAAGGCCGGCAGTTTAAAACTGTCGGCCTTGATGGTTAAACAAATATCAAAAACTCTTACTTCGTTGGGTTGAAGCGGGTACTGGTGTTTTGTTCTATACCGATGCCCACCTCACTTGTCTGCTGACTTACGGCAGTAGCGCCAGAGTACGAGCTTGCCGACCCATCATTGATGATTATATTACTTGGAGCTGAATGTTCAGCGGCATATTTATATGCCTCCGCTTGTTTCTTTGCGCCATAACGAACGGCATCTGCATGGATTCCTGCTGAACCAAGTTGTGCGCCAGCACCAACCAATGATGGTAGCATAGTGTCTACGCGGTCAGCATTCGCACTTGCTGATATAACTTTTGCTCCAAGTGGGACGGTTTGTGGTTGTCCATTTTTGTCGGGTACTACCTGAGTACCACCAAAGAGGACTGTTGTTTTCTGTACACCGCCACCCTCCGCATCCATCCCAGCACTCATAAAAGAAACACACGTCTCTCCTTGAGGACATACTCCGTCTGGGTCTAAACGCGCCACTTTTGTGTGAGCTCCGCACGCTGACAACGTGACGAGAATTACCAGCATACTGAGTAGGTTAGTTATTTTCATTTCTTCCCCTCCTTGTCTCTTTCTTGATAGTCTCTTTCTGAAATGCATTCCGTGGGATAAAAGATAACGTTGTTGTGGTGAGATGAATCTGCAACACCATAACCTCCACTCCACGGAGAATATCCAACTCCACTGCGAGTAGTGGTAGAACCCAGTAACTGAAGCGGTGCACCTTGTAAGCAACCTACCGGTCTGAATTGAGGGGGTTCTGGTGCAGGTTCTTTAGGTTGTGGGACGGCTGGCGCTGGCGGTTGTTGCTGAGGCGGTTGCGGTTCCGGCGGTTTGGTTTCTTTTCTTTCGCGTACAGGGTTTGCACAGCGAATCAGAAACCAAGGCTTCCATTGCTTGTCAATAAGGACAAACACCACCTCTTCTGAAGGCTTTACCGTACGCCAGTACGTGCTGATATTGTTCTTAAGGCCAGCAGTTTCCAGATTGCACTTTCCGCAAGTCTCGACCTTGACCATACCTTGAATAGCAAACAGTGCCTTGAATTGACTTTCATCAAGTCCCAAGTTGGCTTGGGATTCCTTGAAGAATTCTTTTCGTGCCAGGGAATTTTCTGGCATCTGTTGGATTTCCCCAAACACTACCAAAGCAGGTGTCCCCGCTTTTTGGTCGGGAACATACGGGGCAGGGTTTTTTGCGAACACCCCTAAGGGTGTGAGCAAAAGCAATAAGATGTACATCAATGTGAACAGCTTTCTTTTCATTTTTTTCTCCTTTCTGAATTTTGATATTTGTTTGTATAGTACAAACTCCCTAGAAAAACAATAGCACAAATCTTATTAAAAAGCAAGTTTTTTTGATCGGTCAACTTGACAATTATATATTATTATGATAACCTTCAATAAGCATCGGGCTAAGCCCATTACCAATTTTTAAAAAGAAAAGTGGTAAAAACATTAGGCGAAAGCCTGATGTGTACATTCAACGTCTGGGATAACTCAGGCATAAAACATCCAGAAAGGGGTAAAGAAATGAAAAAGATGATTGTAGCAGCAGCTCTAACCCTCATGTTTGCATTCTCCGTGGCGCCAACTTTTGCGACAGAAACGCAACAACCGACGACACAGGTGCCGCAACAGACGACTGTCAACCAGGGGAAATTTTATGTTGATATTGGTGGAGCCTCGAGTGCTTGGGCAGATGCTCAAAAATCGTATACCAAATCCATGTCCGGCGGCCAGTTTGCCTTCAGTGCGACCAGGGGCGATGAAAACAACGGCCTCTCAGTCATGTCGGTCGGTGGTTACCTCTCCGAAGGTGAAGGACAGAAATTTTCCAATACCGGCGGTTACACCAAAGGGTGGGGCGAGTGGGGGACATCCTTCACCAGTCCCAACTACGGCAACTAACCCTTTCGTTCTGTATCATGAGGGAGGTTCAACCTTCTTCATTCTTCAACCGCAGTGTGGTTAAAACGTTGACGTAAAGTTGACATAAAGGGGTATCTTCGGATGCCCCTTTCTTTGTGTGTATACCTAATGGTATTGTTCTACATAGGACTTACGCAAACGGCGTATTTCTTCGTTGTCCATCGCAAAATATCTCTCGTAGTATTGTTCATACAACTCGTTTTATTATGCTCGGCCGCCTCGAACTCCATCCGTTTGCGTACGTCCTATACACATGAATGAAAAAAAAGTATTTCCAGATACCTTTCTATGGGGTTCAGCCACATCGAGTTATCAGGTAGAAGGAGGAATAGATAACAATGACTGGGCACAGGGTGCACGTGAGGGGAAGGTGCCTCCATGTGGTACTGCGTGCGACCACTACAATCGCTATGAGCAAGATTTCGATATCGCAAAATCCCTCGGACATAACACACACCGGTTTTCTATAGAATGGTCTCGCATCGAGCCTGAAGAAGGGAAGTTTGATGAGAAAGAAATCGAGCATTACAGAGAAGTACTTCGAGCACTTCAAGCACGAGGTATCTATCCACTGATCACCCTCTGGCACTTTTGGCTTCCGTTATGGTTTTCGCGTAGTGGAGGATGGGAAAGGAAAGATGCACCTGAAGTTTTTTCACGATATTGTACGTATGTAGTGGAACAGTTAGGGGACCTTTGTGATAATTATGCGACCATAAATGAGCCGATGGTTTTTTCTGGGTTTGGGTATATTCGAGGGGAGTGGCCACCATTTTATAAAAAATCATTTTTAAAATATTTAAATGTAATAGTACAGTTAATACGGGGACACAACCTTTCATATCAGAGTATAAAAGCAACTTTTCCTAGAAAGAAAGTTGGAATTGTAAAGCATATCGTGGTGTTTGGTGCTAACAAGAATCCTTTTAATATCTTTTTGGCATGGACTTTTAATTTAGGTTGGACTCATTTGTTTATGAGAAGAGTCTACAAAAATACAGACTGGGTAGGCTTAAATTACTATAACCGCAGGGTCTTTGGTGATACCTGTGTACTTGGAAAAACGGACATGGGATGGAATATAGATCCTAGGGGTATCTATGAGGCACTTCATATGCTGTGGAAATATAAAAAACCAATCTATATTGCAGAAGCTGGGTGTGCTGACGCACACGATCGTTTTCGTGCTGACTATATACGCGATACGGTGGAGAGTATAAGTGAAGCAATTCAAGATGGAGTGGATGTGCGTGGATACTGTTATTGGTCACTGCTTGATAATTACGAATTGGCGGAGGGTTTTGAAAAACGATTTGGCTTAGTGGAGGTAAACTTCGACACACAAGAACGCACTATCCGCCCCTCCGCGCTCGTCTACCGTGACCTCATTCTTTCTCATTCCCACCCAAAACATGAAGAAGGTTCAATCTTCTTCATAAAAAATCGCAAGGACCATATTTTATGAAAGTATATGAAGAAGGTTGAACCTTCTTCATTCTCTTCTGTTTAAAATCTTAAGAGTCGCTGTAATCAATACAGTCTTTTGAATCAATGTGTGACAAAAGGTCATTTTCTTCAACTACTGAACTGATGCTCTTAAAATATTTATTCTTATCTTCAAAAAGAGAAAAAATAAAATCTCGAGATGTAACTGATGGGAAATTCTTAATCTCAACATAGTCAGGGAAGCTACTCCATTTATATTTTTTTAAATATTCTACACTCTCTTCTAGATTTAATAAGTTATTTTTTCCAAGGGGGTTAAGATGTATGTAATGCGTGATATATCTCAACTGTTCATCACTTAAGATGTTTTTACTTTTATATCGACCTTGAAACAAGGAACCTGAACGTTCATGTTTTTCATTGAACATCATGGTATACCCAGTACCCAACTTTTGCATAAATTTTGAAACCCCGTTGTCAACTTTTTGTTTGAGAAGTAGATGGTAATGATTTGGCATTAATACAAAAGCATATATATCGACCAACATGTCTCTTTTATAATTGTTAGGGTTACTAATGAAGAAGGTTGAGCCTTCTTCATTAGTGGCAGTTTGATAATTGTTAGATTTTGTTATTGATAGAAAATCTCTCCTAATATTAGTAGAAGTATTTTTTGAATCATTCAGAGTGTATAAGAAATGAATAAAATATCTATACTCATCGTCATCATCAAAAGTAATACGTTTATCAACACCACGATTATAAATGTGATAAATACCGTCTGTCTCAATCGGTTCTCGTTGCATAAGCAAAAAAATAATATAGAAAATATATTTATAGTATAAAGATCTATGAAGAAGGTTCAACCTTCTTCATGTTAATATGTTTACAAATGTATTGGTTTTTTTCAGGTACAATAATAGTATGAGTCTTTGGCTTGCACTCGCTGTTGTTGGGCAATTGATAAATGCAATTGTAGCTCTTTTTGATAAGTACATTGTTACCTCCGAAACCGTGGTGTTTCGTCCTTTTGTGTATGCGTTTTACGTGAGCGTGCTTTCTTCCGGTGCGATACTCATCTACTTTTTTAGTTGGTTGCCGATACCTATTGAAGGTCTTTCGATGCCCTCGTTTGCTAACGTGAGCCCCCTCGACCTTATAGTATTTTCATTTTCAATACTTGCGGGGTACACTTTTTTCTCTGCGCTCATGTCATTCTTTGATGCATTGCGGTTATCTGATGCGTCTGACGTGGTGCCCGTAACTGGTGGTCTTACCGCTTTTTTCACGTTGCTTTTTTCATATATGTTTCTGGCAACACCTCTCCCTCGCGAGTTTATGGGTGGTTTTCTCTTATTGATGGTAGGAACAATTTTAATTTCTCAATTTCGTTTTTCATGGCAAGTCATGCTTTCAGCAACTCACGCATCTCTCATGTTTGGATTGCACTACGTAGTATTTAAGTCGTTTGTTGAACTGACAAATTTTGACAATGCTTTTCTTTGGACAAGATTGGGTATTGTTTTTGTTGCGCTTTCTATGCTTCTTATTCCTGAATACTGGCACAAAATTACTGCGCGTACCTCCCGTGCAAAAGGACGTGACGGGCTGTTGGTTGTGGGCAACAAAGTGCTCGCAGGATTTGGAAGTATTATTATCCTTAAAGCCATTGAGTTTGGGGATGTTGCACTCGTGCAGGCATTAGGTGGGTTGCAATATCTCTTTTTACTCATCATCAGTGTTATTTTTGGAAGTAAACTCAATAGAGATTTTGGTGAGAATCTCACAACACAAGATATGATACACAAGGCGATAGCCATTCCACTTATTGCATTTGGCTTTTTCCTCTTATTTATATAAGGTATGAAAATGTTCACATGGATTTTACTACTTATCTTCATTATTCTTGTCGGTGCAGGTCTTGTTTGGTACGCACTTACGCATGAGGTGTATCCAAAAGACATCCAGTATGGTGTATCGTTTAACACACTGTATGCACGAGAGCTCGGGCTTCCATGGGAAGAGGTATACACTGCAATCCTTGAAGACCTACAGGTTCGCCACTTGCGACTTGCTGCCCATTGGCCAATGGTTTCTCCCGCAGAAGGCGAGTGGAATTTTTCGGAGCTTGATACCCAAGTACGACTTGCAGAGGAACATGGTGCCGATGTAGTTTTCGCTGTAGGTAGACGACTTCCTCGTTGGCCAGAATGTCACGTACCTGTTTGGGCACAAGAGAAATCATGGGAAGAGCAAAAAGATCTTATTCGAGAGTATCTAGAACAGGTAGTTACTCGGTACAAAGACAGTCCTGCAATTGTGTATTGGCAGGTTGAAAATGAACCATTCTTGACGGTGTTTGCAAAAGAGCATTGTGGGGAACTCGACACCGCATTTCTTGACGAAGAAATAGCACTTGTTCGTACGCTTGACCCATCACATCCAATACTTGTGACAGATAGTGGAAATCTGGGGATGTGGTATGGAGCATATAAACGAGGAGATAGTTTTGGTACGAGCGTCTACGTATACCTCTGGAATGAGGCTACGGGTCCTATTGAATCAATTCTTCCCCCTGAGACATACATAGCTAAAAGAAAATTGCTTGAAATTATATTTGGAAAAAAGGAAACGATGTTGATTGAACTTTCTGTTGAACCTTGGCTCAACGTGCCTGTGGTAGACGCAGATATTGATACCCAATTAGCACGTATGAATAGTGAAAAGTTTGAGAAAATTATTGCATACGCAAAAGAAACACGTTTTGAAAAACAGTATCTTTGGGGAGCAGAATGGTGGTACTGGCTCAAGAAACATAAAGATCATCCTGAGTTTTGGGAAAGAGCACGAAAACTGTACGGTGATCAGCTGGCAGATACTGCTGAAAATTCATGAAATAATAGGGATGTTGATGGTATTCTATAAATATGAATATGGAAGAAAATAGTGTTACTCAACCGAATAAAAAACGTGGTGCATGGCATTTCGTGTATGCGATTTTGGTACTCATCCCTTCTCTTTTTTTCTGGGGATTTGTACTTATTCTTTTTTTGGGATTTATAACTATTTTATACAATGAGGATATAACCTGTAACGTCGCAAGGATACCCATTCAGGGTGTTCTTACCTCCACCGACAGCGGAATAGGTGAACTTCTTGGTATGGGAGTTATTGCAAGTGCAGATAGTGTTGTTCAGAAAATTACTGATGCTGACGATGATGAGGATGTTGTTGCCATTTTACTTGATGTTGATTCTCCAGGGGGAACGCCACTCGCCGGAGATGAAATAATGGCAGCACTTTTGGATACACAAAAACCCGTTGTTGCGGTGGTGAGAGATAGAGGTACTAGTGCCGCGTACTGGGCTATTTCTGGAGCTGACTATATAGTCGCATCACCTGTTTCTGCTGTTGGTTCTATCGGTGTCACTATGTCGTACCTGGAAGTGGCAAGCTCTACGGAGTATGTGGGCTCACGGTGGATTGATCTATCAAGTGGATTATACAAAGATGTAGGGAATCCAGAACGAGTATTGACGCAGAAAGAAAAGGAGTATTTACAATCACAAGTAGATAGTGCGCATGCATACATGATTGATCGTATCTCAACTGCACGTACAAAATTCTCAAAAGAAGAACTGACTGCACTGGCCGATGGACGTGCCTTTTTTGGAGACGAAGCGCTTCGGTTGAAACTTGTTGATGTGCTTGGTGGTTTTTCCGAAGCGACCAAGTACCTGCAGGAAACACTCTCAATGAACGAAGAAGACGTGGTACTGTGTGAAGCAGAGGGTGGGGGGTTAGAAGACCTTCTTTATTAAGGGACCTATGTAAACGGCGCGTTTCGTCGTCAAACTTCACAAAATGTCGTTCGCTGTACGACGTTGTACAGCTCACTCC
>Ga0209417_1001480_pt1 | contig 42710 bp, 46 predicted proteins | sample RifGroF2_FD_184002 | JGI IMG/M metagenome (GOLD analysis project Ga0209417, IMG submission 184002) | Groundwater microbial communities from Rifle, Colorado, USA - Groundwater F2 (SPAdes) (version 2) | ecosystem: Environmental > Aquatic > Deep subsurface > Groundwater | place: Rifle, Colorado... | reverse complement strand
GAAATAAAGGTACATTTCGAAGCTCAGGCCGACAAGGCCCAGTACCGCGGCGGCGGCTGCCAGCATTTTTGCCGGCGTAAAGCCGGGCGCCTTCGCCGGCGGCGCGGCGGGGGCCGGGGCGGGCCTGTCCACCTTCACTTCGGAGGAGGGGCCCCCGGTAAGGCCGAGCAGTTTCCTCACAAGGTCGAGTTCGCGCGAGTCCAGCCAGACCCCGCCGCAGGACTGGCACCTGTCCACCAACAAGAGCGGGTTCACCAGCCCCCCGTGGGACATCTTGCTTTTGCAGCGGGGGCAGGTATGGCCTTCGGCCTTGGGGTTGATAAGGTTGAAATCCGCCGAAGCCCCGCCCTGTGATTGCTTAAGCAGGGCTTCAAGCTCGTCCTTGTCGAACCAGATCCCGGAACAGCCCGGACATACGTCGAGCGGGATATTTCCCAGCACAGGCGTCTCAACCAGCGTCTCGGAAGAACATTTAGGACAATTCATCATATAGTCAGCACCGCTCCCCTCTTGGAAGTTTCAGGCCAGGGCCGACCGGCAAAAGCCCTGCCGCTCATATTTTAACTTTTAATAAGCCCGCAGCGCGTGCGCTTCAGCGTCATGGGCCTTTTTCCCCAAGCCGGGTAGGTCCTTTGACACTTCAGGGCGCGGCCCGCGCGGGGTATACTCTTACCGTGGGAAAGATACCATGAGAGTTTTTAGACGTGGCGACACGCCTGAGCAGGCCAATGACCGGCCCGTGATGCCGCGTCCTGTCGCCTATGTCCCGCCGCCGGAGCGCGTGCGGCTGACCTTATACTATTCCGCGGCGGCGCACCGCGCCTGGATCCGCACGGTGCATATCAACGGCGCTCCCGCGCCCGCGCAGCAGGCCGACTACGCCGCGGACAACGCCTCCCCCGGCGACAGCTTCCGCCGTTTCAGGCATTAACTCCCCCGTCTTCCCGGAAATCAAACCGCCGCGCCTATTTTTTCCGGCTTTTGGCGATGCACGCCTCGTTAACGCTGTTTTCCAGCCGTTTTTTTCCCGCCTCAAGAGCTTTAAGTTCTTTCTTCCGCCTGGCCGCGCATTTAGGGTCGCAGGCGGAGGACGAAGAGCCTTCCCGGCAGCAGCTGTAAATATTTTTTTTAGCCAGCTCTATCTTTTCCTCCAGCAGTTTAATTTTTTCAGCCCGGTCCTCTTCTTTCGCGCGGCATTCCCGCAACTCGTCGCAGGTCAGCAGGCCCTCGAAGAAAGGGCTCACCGGGCCGGGCTTGTACCACAGCTTCCGGCACTTGGCGGGGGTGGGCCGCAGCTTGGTCAAAGAATATGGATTCTGGTACCCGCCCATGAACTTTACGCAGAAGCAGCGGTCCTGCCGCTCCGGCGCTTCGTCGGCGGCTTGCTGCGCCGAGGCGGCCCGCAGCAGGCAGGCGGTCAAGATATAAAATATTGATGCGGTCAGAACCAGCTCCTAATCCCCGTAACCCATGCAGGATATTCTAGCAAAAGACTCCCGCACGCACGCCCCGGCTATCAATATCCGCATAATTTATAAACCCGCCGTCTTTACGCCGGGCCCGCCGCTCTTCCTGATATTCCTGAGGCCTAGAACCGACAGAGCGAGGATCAGCGCCTTTAAGCCATAATGGCCGCCGGGGGACAGGAAATCCCTTGTCATGGGCGTGATATTGCCGCTGGCCACATGCGCGGCCACGCCGCCCGGCAAGGTAAGGTAGAGCCAGTTGATCCGCGGCACTTGCCAGCCGGCCCTGCGGGCCAGGCCCGATAATAGCGGGCTTAGCGCGGCGACGCCGAGAAAGGCCGCGGCGAAGTCGAAGACGGCGTAGCCCGACACCTTGAACTGCCTGAGATAGGCTATTGTCATAACTTGCTCCTTACTTCCCGGCCTCTTTTACTTTACCGCCGGCGAGCAGGGCGCTTTTTGCGAAGCCGGAACGATACCGGAATATAAAGAAGTAGAACCGCTTATCCAGGACGGTGTTGCCCAGCTGGTCCATCAGCAAATGCAGCCCCATCCCCAGCGCCGCCCCGGTAAGGACCTCGTTCCGGTATACGAAGGCCGCAAGGACGAGCAGGAGATAAAGCTCGTACGAGTGGAGGACAAGATAGATCCTCTCCCACCTTACCTCGTGGCACCAAGCCCGGAAGACTTTATAGCTGAACGGCTCGTCGGTGGTCAGGTAGAAATCCAGCAGGTGGTCCACGTCCAGCAGCACCCCGCTCAGCAGGCAGGACACGGACATGGCCGGCGACCCGGTCGCGGCGTAGGCCGCGCCGCCCGCCGCCACAGATGCGTAAATATGCGCCCTAGCTCTCATTGTAAATACCTAAAGCGGTACCGGTCTCAGGAGAAAAAGCCGGTCTGGCCCACCGAGATCTTTTGGCTGGAGGCCAGGTCCACCCCTTCCGCGTCCAGCCGCACCTCCACTTTCCAGGAAATGCGCCGGTTCAGGCCGCCCAGCATGTTCAGGGCCTGGCCCAGCACGGAGCCGCCCGCGCCCTGCTCTGCCGGTACGGCCAGTTTGAAATTGTAAGCGGCCTTGTACCCGGCGGGATACTCTTTCGCGTTCTCCAGCGTCTGACCGGAGCGGTAGATCTCGCGCGTATGGGAATGGCTCTTGCCGTTGCGGTACTCCCGGGTGGTTTCCGAGGCCACCAGGCAGGCGGTAAGACCGTTGCCCTTCACTTCCTTGCGGGTAAGCAGCTCGAAGGAACCTTCCACGGTGTCGCCCTGGTTAAAGGCCGTACCGGGCAGGGAGATAGTGATGCTGCCTTTGAGGTACCGCGCTATAAAATAACCGGCTATCGCGGCCACCGCCGCGGCTATACCGAACATTACCAGCAGTTGAACATTATCCGACGGCATAATCACCTCCGCTCCGGTTTTCCGGCCCCGCCCCGCTCGGGCCCGGGGTTATTTTACAAAACAAGACCGCCCGGCTTCTCCGGCGACTAGAATATATTGAATTAGATATACTATACCCTTATCAAAGAACGTATGCAGGAAAAACCACCTCCGGACCCGGGGCCCGCGCCTAAAAAGCCGGGGCGCGCTTTGCAGCCCTTGCCGACGGCGCTGCTGGCGGCCGCCATCTGCCTGGGCCTGGTTTTCTTCGGCCACAGGTCCGCGCCCGATACGAAGAGCCCGGCCGTGGGCGGAGCCGCCGCCGGAGCGCCCGCCGCGCAGGCCGTCCCCGCCGTCCCGCCCCCGGTCCCCGCCCCGGCGCTGGTGCCGCTCGGCAGAAGCCTGGAAGGGATGACCACCCGCTACGGCAAAGGCATGAAGCCCACCTGGGTAGAGCCCATACTCTCGGGCCCTCTTGAGGGCGGTACCGTCCGGAAATTCGTGACCGGCTCCGCCACCGACGATCTCTCGGCCTTTAACGGCGCGGTGTACCGCCGGGTAATGTCCTTTCGGCTGGCCGAAATGCTGGAATCAGTGGAAGGAACGCACGCAAATTTTTCCGGGCTGGTCTTCATCTACGCCCTTTACCCCAGCGCCTTCGACGAGCAGCAGGAAAGCGGGAAGATCTCGCCGGAGGTCCAGGCGCTGGCGGACGGTTACGGCGCGAAATGCGGCGCCCTGGCCGAGCCGGGCAGCCCCCCGCAGGAACACCGCGAGACGCACAGCGGCTACGTTTTTTCCTGCTCGAACAAGGACACCACCCGCCTGATCTACGGCGTCTGCTCCGAAGGCCTGCTTGCCGCCGAAGCGGCCGCCGGGAACTAGGCCCCCGCCGTTACGGCTGCCGCGAAATTTCGCTGTAGACCTCGTTAACGGGGAGCTGCAGGGTTTTAACGCCCAGCAGGCCGAACAGCGGGTGCTCCAGGTTAAGAATAATGAAGATGGTAACGGACGTAGCCGCCGCGAAACTAAGGCGGTGCAGCCAGCTCCGGCCGCTTTTGTCGGCCAGGCGGTGGCCCGCCATTGTCGCCGACAGCAGGGCCATCGCGTAGAGCAGCACGTAAATGGCCCCGGGCGGATGTATCTTAGCCAGGGATTCCCTGGTGCCGGCGTTGTCGAAGGCCTGGTTAAGGCCCCCCAGCACCAGCGGCGCGGCGTGCGGGTAGGTCTCCCGCCGGCAGGTCTCCACCGCCTCCCGCCAAAGCGCGTCCTTGAGCCCGGCGGTATGCGCCACGGCCCTGGCATGGCTTTCAGGCTGCCTGATCACCTTGTATTCTTCCACCCTTGCCCCGGCGTAATCCTGCAGCAGGGCTTTCAACCGGACGCCCGCCGCGGCAGGCAACAGGTCCAGCCTCTTGCTGGCCGCGGTTTTCGCGTTGGCCTCCTCTATCGCGGCCAGATCGCGGGCCTCTATCCGGTCGTACGCCCCGGCGAAAGTAAAAGCGATAAGGAGCCCCAGCAGCCCGAAAACCGCGCCGTCGATGGCGCCGGCTCCCGGGGAGTCTTCCAGCTCTCCCTTCTTCAGCGCCAGCCGCCGCCCTACCTCCATGCAGAGCAGCATGCCGGTAAAAAGCGCCAGCGCCTCAAGCGCGCTTAGTATCCCGTAGTATTCACTAGCGAAGTCTGTCAGCATAAGGTTACAGCCTCCGGTATTTTCGGCCGATCGCAGTTTGAATATAACAAATTAGCCGTTGCCGGAAAAAGACGGCGTCATTTTGCGTCTTGCGGAGGGAACGCGCAGCGGAAGCCGAAGCTGAGGCTCCAGCTGCCCTGGCTGGACATGGCGCGGAAAGCCGAGCGCAGGCCGTTGCGGACATTGCCCGACCCTCCGCCCCGCAGCACCCGGAGGCTCCCGGACTCAGGGCCCTGCGGATCCTTCGCCGGGCTCGCGCCGTAGTATTTCTCGGCGTAACGGTCGGCCGCCCACTCCCAGACGTTCCCGTGCATGTCGTACAGACCGTACGCGTTCGGCTCCTTCAGCTTTACCGGGTGGTCCTGGGAATTAGAGTTCTCGCTGTACCAGGCGTACTTGTTAAGGTTCTGCTCATCGTCGCCAAAACTGTAGTCCGTGTCCGTGCCGCCGCGCGCCGCTTTCTCCCATTCGGCCTCCGTCGGCAGGCGGCCGCCGGCCCACTTGCAGTAAGCGGCGGCGTCGTTCCAACTGACCCGGACCACAGGGTGGTCCATTTTATTTTCAATGCCCTTCCCGGTCCCCAGCGGGTCTTTCCAGTTCGCGAACTTCTCCTGCTTCATTTTCTTCCCGTCAAAAACCATTACCCCGCCGCCCTTTTCGGCGTCGGTGACGTAGTTCGCGGCCTCGGCGAATTTTTTAAAAGCCCGGTTGGTCACTTCCGTTTTGTGGAGGTTGAAGGCGCCGACATAAACTTTGTGCCGGGGAGATTCATTCGGTTCGCCTTTTCCTTCGGGCGAGCCCATCTGGAACTCTCCGGCGGGGATAAGGACGCTGTCTTTAACGGACCGCCTCATCCAGTACCCCGCAAGCAGCAGTAATACGACCGCGCCGACGGCGGCCGCCATCACGCGCCGGTTGTTGCGCGCGCTTGTATCGCCGGCGGCAGGCGCCGCCCCCGCGGGCTGTTCTATTTTTCCCGATTCCATGCAGGTACCCCCTTTATAAGCAGACTGCCCCCTACTATTTACCTAACGCCTTCTCTATGTCCGGCTCCAGGGACTCAGGCTTGGTGGCGGAGGCGTAGCGGCGTATCACCTTGCCCTCCCTGTCCACCAGGAACTTGGTGAAATTCCATTTTATCGCCTCGCTCCCCAGGAACCCGGTGGCCGCTTTCTTAAGATACACGTAAAGCGGGTCCGCGCCCGGGCCGTTCACCTCTATCTTGCCCATCACGGGGAAGTCCACGCCGTAATTCAGCCTGCAGAAATGCTGTATCTCCTCGTTGGTGCCCGGCTCCTGGTTTTTGAACTGGTTGCACGGAAAGCCTATCACCGCCAGGCCCTTGCCGGAGTATTTCTTATACAGCGCCTCCAGCCCGGCGTACTGCGGCGTGAACCCGCACTTGCTCGCCACGTTCACTACAAGGACCACCTTCCCTTTGAGCCCGGCCAGGGAATAATCCCCGCCCTCGGCGTCCTTCACCGTAAAGTCATAAATATTCTTTTCCATCGCTTTCCCCTTTACTGTCCCGGTTTCGCTTTTTACAGGGGCCTGCGCCGCGCTCGCCGCGGCCGCCAAAGCAAGCCCCAGCAGGAGCGGTCCCGCCGCAGTCAATTTTATTTTCATAGCCTGCCCCCTCGTCTCTTATCCCAGTCCGGTAATTCTACAAAACAAAACCGCCGGGTTTCCCCGGCGGCTCCGCCCGCTATTTCTTCGGCTTCGGGACTTCGCAGATATACCAGTTCTCAAGCTTCTCGCGCGCCCAGGGATTTTTGCGCAGGAAGATGAGGCTGGATTTTATGCTGGGATCGAACTGGAAGCAGCGCAGCGGGATGCGGTTCCACAGCCCTTCCCAGCCGTGCAGCTCGAGCATATAGGTAAGGATGGTTTCCAGCGTAAGGCCGTGCAGCGGGTCTTTTGACTTTTTAACGGGCACGGGCTTGGCGGAGGATTCGGCGATAGCCGCGGCGTAAGCGTTGCCGGAGCAGCACTTGCCCAGCGGGTTCTTCTCCTCGCAATTGCATTTCGGCACGCGGCCGGTTATCTCTTTGACTATGGCGGCCCAGCGCGTAGCCCCGGTCTTGTTGACGGCGGCCACCACCTGGGTTTTAGTGACTCCGGCGCAGTAGCAGGCGTACACGGGCACCGCCGCGGTCTTTAAATGCACGGGGGTGCTCACGTCCTCCTGCCTGAACAGGGCTCCCTTCGGGTGAAAATAAACCGCGTCGCAGTCGGGAGCGGCGCAGAGCAAATACCTGTCCGCGGGCGCCGCATGGCCGGGCTTAAGCAGGTTGCGCACCGTGCTCCCGCGTACTATCTCGCCCGGCTTCCCGCAAAGCGGGCAGGCGATACTGTCGCCGCCCGGCGCGGGCTTGCCGCAGCCGCTCTCCCCGCCTCCGCCTGGTTGTTCGTTCATATATTATCCGCGCCCGAAGGCAGCAGCGACAGCTTGCGCACTATCTTGAATTTTTCCGGAGCCCCGCAGTCGGTGAGCTGCTCGTCGCGGCAGGCGCGGCTCTCTCCCGTCAGCTCATTGTACTGCGTGGCGGAGAGTATCCGGCCGTCCGCCAGGCTAAGCCTTATCACGTCGTCAAAGATTTCTTTTGCCGCGCCGGCGGCGTAAGTGCCGTCCGGCTGCCTGCGCACCTGGTACCAGTTGTTGGCGGTAGCCGCCACCGGGACTCCGAGCCAGGGCGCCGGCGCCTCGGCGCAGCCGTGCGCGGGAGGCACATGCAGAGCTTTGAGCGTGGCGGTACCGGCCTTCCTGTCCACCTCGGTCACCGTCAGGTCGAAGTCAATGCAATCGTAACCTTTCAGCGTGGGGCCGCCGGCCCAGGAATTGGGGCGGCCGTGTTCGACGTAGAGCTGCTCGCCGGCCTTCAACAGCAGCCCTTTGCGCGCGGCAAGCTGCACATCGGCGTAGAACGTCAGCGTATCGGTTATGGGCTCGATGAGCTGGTAAGCCTTTGAGAGATCCGGGATGGAAAGTTTATAACCGGGGTCCAGCGACAGGAACTGCCTCGAAGAGAGCGCGTCCGCGGTCAGGACCGCCGCGGAACCGTCCCTGCTGGTGCCCGTCCACTTCCATTCCTCGTAAAAGACCCCGTCGGCGCCTTTCTTAACCGCGCCTTCGCCGTCGGATATCGTGACAGAGTCCTTCCCCGCCGTTTCAGAATACTCCAGCGTCAGCCGGTATTTAAAAACTTCCCCTTCCGTATAGCTGCGGTGTATCGGCCCCGGCCCCCGCGCGGCCAGGTTTTTCCCGCCCGCTGCGCACCCGGCCAGCAGCAGCCCCGCCGCCAGCGCCGCAAATTCCAGTTTAAAGAACCTAATGGGTCCCATAGTTGTTTTCCTGCCGCCGATTCATTTCAGCCTTCCTGTCCCTGTCCCACAATTCTACAAAACAAGACCGCCGGGCTTCCCCGGCGGCCCTGTACCGGCGCGCAGCGTCCACTGATATAATATCTGGATGGAACCTGACCTGCGGGGGCTGACCCGCGCCGATATCGAGGCGGCGCTGACGGGCCTGGGCGAGAAGCCCGGTAACGCCGGCGCGGTCTTTATGGCGGTGCACCGCCGCGGCGCCACGGACCTGGCGCAGCTGCCCGGCGTGCCGGCGCGCGTCTGCAAGGCGCTGGGCCGCCTGTACACCCTGAAGCCCCTGCCGCTGCCCGAGCGCAAACTGGCGGCCGCCGACGGCACCAGGAAGCTGCTCTTCCGGTTCGCGGGCAACGCCCTGGCCGAATGCGTGGTGCTGCCCGGCAAGGACCAGCAGACCGCGTGCCTCTCCTCGCAGGCCGGCTGCTCCTGCGGCTGCACCTTCTGCGCCACCGGCGCTTTGGGGCTCAAGCGTTCGCTTACGCCGGTCGAGATCGTCGCCCAGTTCGAGGCCTGCCTGCGCGAGGCCGTTGACCTGAAGAGCCTGGTCTTCATGGGTATGGGCGAGCCTTTTCTCAATTGGGAGAACGTCAAGCAGGCGATAAAGATACTCTGCGACAGCCGCGGCCGCCATTTTCAGCAGGTCAAGATGACGGTGTCTACGGTGGGCGTAATACCGGTGATAGAGGAACTGACCGCGTCGGACCTGCGGGTAAGGCTGGCCGTCTCGCTGGTGGCGGCGGACCCGGAACTGCGCGCGCGCCTGGCGCCCATGGAAAAAGTTTACCCGCTCAAACGCGTGCTGGCTGCAGTAAGGAAGTACTGCGCCGCGCGGCAGGCTCACGTCATGCTGGAGTACATCCTGCTCCCCGGCGTGAACGACCGGCCGGCCGACTCCGCGCAGCTTGCCGAATTAATTGAAGGCATCCCCTGCCGCCTCAACCTTATCCCCTACAACCCGCCCGGCGGCCCCGGCGCTGCGACGCCGCGCGTAAAAGAGTTCCAACAGGAGCTCATAGCCGCCGGCGTGCGCGCCTACCTGCGCCAGGAAAAAGGCGCGGACATCTCCGCCGCCTGCGGCCAACTGGCAGCGTACTCTATCTCCCCGAAATAAAACCGCCGGGCTTCTCCGGCGATCCTGCGGGACTGCGACAAATAGTCAAATAGTAAACAGCGTCCCCTACTTCTTCTTTTTATTCTCTTCCCTCTTTCGGCCTTTTACCTTCGTATAATGGACCTGCGTCTCCACCAGTTTTTTCAACAGGTCCATCAGCACTTCATTTTGCCCCTTCAGATTTTCATGGCCGGCTTCCCCGGCCTCGTTGCATAAATGGTAGATGGCCTCTATGGTGGAAACGCAATGCGGCAGCGGCTGCCTTTTGAACGCGAACCGGGAAAGATAATTGCGCGAAAAAGAAAGCCGCGGCAGGGCGCTTACATTCGGGCTCTGGCGCAAAAGCCCCTTGGCCAGGCGCCACGTCCCGTCTATCACGAAGATAAGTAGGGTTTTCCCTTCGGGCAGGCTATCCTTGCCCAGGGTTTTAAAATTCAAAGCCTTTGGGCCGGGGTACAGCACAAAAGGGTTGTAGGAGGGATCCCGGAGCAGGGCGTTAACCCGCTCATCGCGCGTAAAATCGGTCCCGATCAAAAGCTCCGCGTTAGTCAGGCACAATTTCGCGAGCCGGGCCGTCCCCGTTTTCTGTTCGCGGGCTTCCTTGTCATGCATCAGGATGACGAAACGCATTTTAGTGGCGAAGGGTTTTATGCTGTCGCATAAACAGTTCTTCTTCGCCCGGCGGCAGCCATAGCAGTACTCGCGGTGAGCTGGTTGTACCTCTGGTTTAGGATCTGTTCTTTTGAACATGGCGGCGTTAAAGCAATTCTATCAAATAGAAAATAACGAACCGCCGGGCTTCCCCGGCGGCTTCGCCCGCGGCGGGTTCGGCCGCGCCGTTTACTGACTCAGTCGCGGAACAGCCGCGTGTAATTGGCCTCGTCGAGGTAAGGCAGGGGTTTGGCCACCAGGCCGCGTTTGAGCAGCAGGGAAGTGGCCGCGTCCGGGATGGTGGCGCGCAGGCGGTACACGATCTCGGGCAGCCAGCCGTCCTTTATTTTTTCTTTCCCGGTCAGCACGCTGTTTATGAAAGAGACCACGGCGTTGGTGCAGCTGTTGTAAACCACGGAATACATCTCGCCGGTCCTGTCGGCCGTCGCCTGCTCGATGGCGTTGCGCAGCAGCTGCACCTGCCGCTCTCGCGCAAGGGTGAGCGGGTACAGCGAGATGCGGTTGCCGTCGGTGAAGACGTTGGCCTCCACGTAGCCCTCGGCGGAATTGATGTTGTAGTGCACGGCGAACTTGCCGCGCAGCCCGTCCAGGGCGTTCTGGTTCTGCACGCCGGGGATCACGGAATAGGTGTTCAGCGAGATCACCAGCCCCCGCACCGAATTGCCGTCCCCGTCCGTCACGCCGCCGGGCTTGAACTTGAACGCCAGGAAGCCGTGCGTGCCGATGAAGGGGAATTTCTGCATGGTCTTTTTGCCCACGTAGGCCGCTTCCAGGAGCTCCGGCCTTACCAGCACGCTCCCGGGCCAGGCGAACTGGAAAACGCCGTCCGGGCGCTTCAGCCTTCGGCCGTCCGCCGAGTGCCGCACGCCCCAGTTCACGTTCCCCAGCGCGTAGCCCCGGGGGTCTTTGGAAAGGATGTAGGGCTGCCGCTGCACATCCGTGGTGGCGGCCGAGGGCGCGTAAGCCTGCATCGCGTCGAGCGGCAGCACGGTGTCGATGGCCAGCTCGCTGGTATTGTCCGCCTGCCTGATGTACCCTTCCACGCAGAGCTCGGCGGCGCCGGTGTTCCTGAGCCATTTCGGGTGCTTCACCACTTTATAGACCTTGCCGCTCTTCGTGGTGAAAGTGGGAGGCACGCTCCCGAGCCGCAGCGTGCCGGTGATCACGTACCTGGAGGCGAAATCTGAGAGCAGCTCTTTTGTTTCGCCCGCGGTGTCCGCGGCAAAGAGCTCGTCCCACTGGGCGGGGGTCAGGGAATCGGCAAGGCCGGCGTCCTGCGCGGCTATGGCCGGCGCGAGGAATTTTTCAGGCGCGGCGCTTAGCCGGGGGATGTCTAGGTTCAGATTTTTGATGCCGCCGGCTGACAGCGAATTGAGGTTGAAGAGTTCCGCCGCGGCGGCGCTTAAGGGGTTCAGCAAAAACAGGAGGGCCGCAAGTACCGCTTTAGAGTTCGCTTTGAGCATGCATTCTCCGCTGGCCAGGTTAAATTCCGTCAGGATAGTTTAACAGCCGCGGCCGCGTGCGCCAAGTGCTGGAGTGCCCAAACGCGTATAGGTATTATGCAGAAAACCGGCACCGCCTGTGCCCGGATTAGTTCTCCTTTATACTGCCGGCCAGCGAAAGCATTAGCTCCGCATCGGCCCCGGTGAACATGTACATTACTTTTTTGCCCCTGACGAACAGCTGCTTGATAGGCTTAGGCGCGGTAATGTCTATCATGAACCCGGTCAGCGGCAGGGCCACGTCTTTAGCGGCGGCGGTCTCTTTATTGCCTTCCAGCGTGAAGAGCACCACCTTCTTCATCTCGTCCATGCCGACGGGCTTGCCCTGGTGCATGGGCGGGGGCGTAACCTCCAGCCGGACCATGCCCAGCTCTTTATATTTGGATTCATCGGCGGTAGGCTGGGCGCCCTTGAGGAAGAAATAGACCAGTTCCGTCTCGCCCTCCATACTCGCCTGCGCGTCGTGAGTGCCCGGGAATTCCAGCAGGTAGCCGGTATTGCCGATAAAACCGCTTTTGCCCTCGGGCGCCGCGGCTCCGGCGGTACTGGCGGCGGGCATATGCAGCCCGGCCCCGGCAACCCCTTCCACGCCCGCCATATCCCTGCGCAAATGCAGGTATGCGGCCACGCCGATCCCGACGAAAATACAAACTACCGCAAATACTTTCGCCATAAAACTCCTTATTCACCGCCGCCCGCAACGGCCATGCGTACCATCGTAATTCTACAAAAGAAAACCGCCGGGCTTCCCCGGCGGTTTCGCTCCAACACCCAGCCAAGCCCGTCATTTGACCACTTTGAAGTTGAACATCGGGGTGCCCAGCGCGCCCCAGAGGCGCAGCCACACCGGCAGCAGCATCTCCGTGCCGCGCGCCGCGGTGATATCCCCCAGGTCCACGATGTTCTTCCAGCCGTACCAGGTGCGCAATATGCCGGTAACGCGCTCTTTAGCGCCCGCGTCGTTGCCGCAGACGAAAATAGCGTGGTCCCCGCCGGCCAGCTGCTCGGGGTCCACCTGCAGGTACGCGTTCATGGTGTTGAAGGTCTTCACCACCTTGCTTTCCGGCAGCGCGCGCTGCAGCTGCTCGCCGAGCGAGTCGGTATTGCACACCGAGAGCGTAGGCGGCATGCCCTTGGAGAAGTCCAGCGGGTTGGCTATATCCACAAGCACCTTGCCGGCCAGCGCCTCCCGGCAGGCCGAGAGCACCTTTACGGCCGCCTGGCCGCTCAGCGCGTCGTACACCAGCTCGCCGTGCTCCGCCGCCTGCGCGAAAGTGCCCAGCTTGACCTTGGGCCGCTCCTTAAGCCATTGCGCGAACGGAGGATTGCCCATGGCGTCCTGCTCCTCGCGCGCCAGCGTGGCGGCGGGATCGCCGGTGCCCACCATAACGGCGTGCCCCAGCGCGGCAAGTTTGGCCGCGTGCGCGCGCCCCACCATGCCGGTCCCCATTATCGCTATCTTAACAGGAATGTTGTTCATAAAGCCTCCTCTCCACCGACCGAGCATTATATTTAACACGAAAATAACGCCGGGGGAAATTGCCCAATCCCACCTGCCACTGACTAAATTCCACTTTTCTCCGGCAATTCAGCGTTCTGTCCTAAAAACACCCACGCTGTGAGCGACCCCCGCAAAAGATAGCTGTGACCTTTTTTCGGACTTTTTGTATTATAGATGGGCAAAGGCGGGGAAAAGTATAAGAGAGTTTTGAGGCGGCAAAAGAACGGATACGGATAAAAGGAATACACAATGCTTTCATTATCGGGCTTGATGACCGAAAAAGAAGGATTTAGCGCGCTGGTAATGGGCAACCACGCCCTGGCCCGCGCCATGGCCGAAGCCGGAACCGCCGTAGTAACCAGCTACCCCGGCTCGCCCACGCCCGAGATAGCCGACGCCCTGCTCGCCCCGGAGGAAAAGGCCCGGCCCTGTCATTTCGAATTCGCCGTGAATGAAAAGGTCGCCCTGGAGATCGCCGCCGGCGCCTCCCTCAACGGCCACCCTTCGGCCGTCTTCTTTAAATCCGTAGGGCTCAACGTCGCCGCCGATTCCCTGGTGCAGCTCGCCCTCATGGAACTCCTCGGCGGCATGGTCGTCGTCCTCGGCGACGATCCCGGCGCCAACTCCTCGCAGAACGAGCAGGACAACCGCTGGTTCGCCCGCCTGGCCTATATTCCCGTCTTCGAGCCCGCCTCCCCCGCCGAAATCTATGTGATGTACAAAGAGGCCGCCGCCCTGGCCCGCGCCCGCCGCGCCCCGGTCTTCCTGCGCCTTACCACCCATGTCTGCCACGCCCGGGAAACCGTAAAATTCGGCGCCCTGCCGCCGCGGCCGGACTGGACGCCGCGTTTCGACGCCGCCAACGGGCCTTATGTCCCGATTACCACCACCGTCTTCCCGCTTAAGCAGCGCGCGCTTGAAAAACTGGAGGCCTGGGCCGCTTACGGCGAAACAAGCGCGCTTAACGCCGCGCACAATGCCCCTGCCGCCGGGAAAAAACGTTTAGGCGCCATTGCCGCCGGCCTGCCGGCGCTCTGCCTGCTTGAAACCCTGCGCGCCGCCGCGGCCCCGGTAGACCTGCTGAAGCTGGGCCTCACCTATCCCCTGCCGGGAAAACTCATCGCGGACTTCCTGCGCGCGCACGACGAGGTCTATATCCTCGAGGAACTCGACCGCGTCATGGAGACGGAAATAAAAGCCCTGGCCTTCGACGGGGGGCTCGGCTGCCGCATCCATTCCCGGCGCGGCCATGCCGAGCTGATGGGCGAAATGACGCCCGAGCGCGCCCGGGCCTCCCTTGCCGCTGCCTGGCCCGCCCTTTTCCCCGCGCCAGAAAAGCGGTCCTTTCCCGCGCCCGCCCCGCGCGCCCCGCAGATGTGCCCGGGCTGCGGCCACCGCTCCGCTTTCCACGCCATCAAGAACGCCCTGCCTCCCGGCGCCATAACCGTAGGCGATATAGGCTGCCATTCCCTGGGCTTCCTGCCGCCCTACAAAATGGGAGAGGTGCTGTTCTCCATGGGGCATTCCGTCTCTACCGCCTCCGGCCTGGCGCTGAACAATGCCAGCCGCAAAGTTGTCGCCTTCGTGGGCGACTCCACCTTCTTCCACGCCGGGATGCCCGGCCTGGTGAACGCGGCGTCGCGCGACAGCGACCTCACCCTGGTGCTGCTCGATAACGGCACCACGGCCATGACAGGCCACCAACCCCGCCCCGGCAACGGCGAGATCGGCGAACGCCTGGCGCTGTTCGGGATACTGGAGAAATTAGGGGTTAAATTCCTGCGCGAATGCGACGCCTACGACCAGCCCAAGCTGGCCGACCACCTGAAAGAGGCCATGGCCCGCAAGGGCTTCGCGGTAATAATAGCCCGCCACCCCTGCATGCTGAAATTCATGCGCGACCGGCGCAGGAACAGTCCCGGCCTTAAGACCCAGCCAGTGCACGTGGCGCAAGGCAGCTGCGCGCGGCATTATATCTGCGCGGCCGAGTTCGCCTGCCCTTCGTTCATAAGGCATGCGGATGGCTCCGTTACGGTCAACACCGAACTCTGCATCGGGGACGGTTCCTGCATGCAGACCTGCCCGTCGCAGGCGATAGGGAGGAAAAAATAATGGCGTTCAATATTTATCTCTGCGGCGTGGGCGGGCAGGGCATAGGTTTGCTGGCGGCGGCGCTCGCCCAGGCGGCCGCCAGGTCCGGCCTGGAAGTCCGCTCCTGCGATACCCACGGCCTGGCCCAGCGCGGCGGCGTGGTTTCCTCGCATATAAGAATCGGCGCGGACGCCCTGACCCCGCTGGTCCCGGAGGGCGGGGCCGACCTCGTCCTGGCGCTTGAGCGCCTGGAGGCCCTGCGCGGCGCGGCGCAGTACCTGAAGAAAGGCGGCAAAGTTATCTATTACGACACGGCCTACCAGCCGGTGAGCGTGCGCTCGGGGGCTGCGCAGTACCCTTCCGGCGAAGAGGTCGCAAAGCAGGTGGGCGCGATGGGCGGCGAAGTCTCCGTGGTCGCCGTCGCGGATATCCGGGACCCGCGCATGCAGAATTCAGCCCTGCTCGGCCGCCTGGCCGCGCTGCAGACGATACCCGGCCTGGGCGCGGAAACGATAGAGGAAGTCCTTAAGGAAATAGTCCCGCCCGCGGCCCTGGAAGAAAACCTGAGGATCTTCCGCTCGGTCTAGCTGGTGAAACTTTTTGGGGCGCCGGCGCATCTAAGTTCTGAGAGCTCAATTCCGCAAAAAAGAGGCTGCATGAACATAGATCTTGAAACCATAAAACCCTACCTGCTTCCGGCGGCCGCGGCCGCCTTCCTGCTGCTGCGCCATTTCAGGTTCAAACTAGCCGGCAAAAAACTGCCGGCGCTGGCGGCGGCGGGCGCGGTGTTCGTGGACGTGCGCACGCCGGCGGAGTTCGCCGCCTGCAACAGGCCGGGCAGCATCAACATCCCCCTTGATGAGATAGCGAAACAGGCCAAAAAACTGGATAAGGCCAAACCGGTGATACTCTGCTGCGCCTCCGGCGCCCGCAGCGGCGTCGCCGCCGGCATACTCAAAAGCATGGGCTTCCGGCAGGTCACCAACGCCGGTCCCTGGCAGAACACCCTTTAAGCCGCGCCGCGGCAAAACAAAACCGCCGGGCTCCCCGGCGGCCTGACTGAAGTTCAAGCGATTATCGATAACCAGCAAATAGTCATCGGCGTGCCTGGGTCCTTTGTTGCGGATCTAAGGGCCTTATGGACATGCCGGCGGCCGGTATATGTATGTAGACTATATTAACGGCAGATCAATAACCGCGGGGGAATGAGGAAGATCATGAAAAATATTATAGGTGCCATATTAATGCTGGGGATATGCGGGGGCACATTGGTGGCCAAAGATTCTCCCTCCGCGCTTGAAACTTTCAACGCTCTTGCCGCCGATCATGGCGCCGTAGCCGCTGCCCTTCCGGCCGCAAGGCCCACGCCGGTTTTTACCGATAACAAGAAGGGTTTCTCCCGCCAGTTCAATCCCATAATGGAAGCCTGCCGCGGGGAGAGGTCCTGCTTTATGGCCCTGGACGGCGTAGACCGCCAGCTTTGCGAAACCTATAAAGAAGATAAGTCCTGCTTTATGGCCCTGGACGGCGCCGACCGCGGCTGGTGCCAGGTCATGAAGGAAGGGAAATCCTGTTTCATGGCCCTGGACGGGGCGGACGAGGACCTGTGTGAGCAGGGCCGCTACCCCCGCAAACACCTGTTCTGGGCCCGCTGCGGCAACATAGACATCGACCACGGGCAGTCCAATCCCGTGATGCAGGCCTGCCGCGGAGAAAGGTCCTGCTTTATGGCTTTAGACGGACTCGACCAGAAGTTTTGCCAGGCCTATAAAGAAAATAAATCCTGCTTTATGGCCCTGGACGGCGCCGACCGCGGCTGGTGCGAAGTCCTGAAGGAAGGGAAATCCTGCTTCATGGCCCTGGACGGCGCGGACAGGGAACGCTGCGAGAGAGGGCATTTCCCCGGCGACCATTTATTCTGGGATCATTGCTCTAAATAACAATTCTTAACCTCCCGCAAAACAAAACCGCCGGGCTTCCGCGGGGGAATTCCCGGGACGAAAGACTTTACAGGGCTGGGCCTTAGGCCTTTTACGGCAGCCGCTTTTAGCTGATAAACTATTATTATGACGTGGCCGCTCAAACTCTCCAGCTCGCTGCTCCTTACGGTTTTATCCGCTGTTTACGCCTCGGCCGCCCCCTTGGCGGAACTCAACTCGTCCTTCCGGCACGGCAACACGCCCGGGTTCAAGATCTCTATTCCCGCACCGGGTGTTCCCGCACGCGCCTCCCTGGACGAGCCCTCTTCGGCGCGGCTCGCCGAGTTCCAGTTCATCACCTCTAAGATAGAGGCCGTTTATTCCCATTTGGGGAGCAAGCAGAAGAATTACAATTTTTCTTATGAAGTTCTAAAAACTCAGTATCAGGAAGCTGTGCGGGAAGCCGTTTCCGACAGCGATTACAAGAACGCGCTCCGCCTTTTTTTTAAAGCTTTCCACGACCCGCATCTCACGGTGCAGTTCTCTATCGGTCAGAAAAGCGGCCCCGACCAGGTACCCGGGGCGGCGGTCGTCAACACCATGACGGACGACATGATACTCATAACCCGGATCACGCGGCTATCCGGGGATAGCGCGGAAATTCGCGCCGGCTTGCAGAAAAGCCTGGAGCTTGCAAATAGCGCCAAAGCGCTGATCGTAGACCTGCGCGGCAACGGCGGCGGTAACGACGGGCTCGCTTATGAGTATATTTCCAGACTTGTGGCGCAGGACATTCCCCAAGGCACCTATTCCGTCAGGATCTCGAGCGAATCCATAGAAAAGTTCGGGGAGCTGCCTGAAGACCCGGCCCGCCCGGGTTTTTCGATCTGGGTGGACATGAGCCTGCCGTCACGGACGAGTGAAGCTTTCAAGGGGCCTATCGGGGTGCTTATAGACGGAGGCTGCGTCAGCTCCTGCGAGGGAACGGCCGTGACGTTCAAGTTCAGCGGGGTGGCCACCATGTACGGCTCCAGGACGCGCGGCAGCAGCGGAAATCCCGTAACCATCGCTCTCCCGGTCACCAATGGCAGCTTCCGCGTGCCGAGATGGATCCGCAAAATGCCCGACGGCATCCCCATCGAAGATCACGGCATCCTCCCGGACATCGAAGTCGGAAATCCCCAAAACACTTTAACCATAGCCCTGCAGGACATCCGCACAAAAATTCAGCGGTAACCTCTCCCCCCCCAAAACGGCAAGCAGGTTATTACGCTTGACAAAACCGCCGGGCTTCCCCGGCGGTCCGCTTTCAGCGCGGAAGGTTAACGACTAAAATACTTGCCGCAGTCCCCTAATTAAAACAGGAAGCAAGCCGGGTTACCCCTTCCAGTACGCGCTTCACGTACGCCGTGCCCACATAACCTTCCAGGCGGAAAACGGCTTTTAACTCAGCGCCGGAAAGCTCCAGCCCTGAAAAACCCGCGGCATCCGTAAAAACATCATCGCCGTTCTTTGCTTCGGCAAGCGGCTTAAGCGCGGCCTGCTCCTGGTCACAGCGCACCACGTACCGTTCCCAGGCCGGGGCAAGCCGGAGCTTCGGCAGGGTCGAGAGCCCGACGACGCCGCTGATAATTCCGCGCGGTCTTATCTCTAGCTTTACGCCCATAGGATTAGCGCAGCGGCAAAGGACCTCAAGAGTAAACCTGGCCGGGGTGTTCTTATATGCCGGAACCTGCTCGATATTAAAAAGCGTCTCAACGCCGTTCAGCCGGCCCTTGGAGTCGTAGAATCCGTCCGCCGCGGTCGGGCCGCTGTCCGCGTCGGAAAAGCCGAGCTCTCTGCCGATGGCCACGCCCTCCTGGCTCTGCTGGTATTTCAGACCGTAATACGCGCCGGCGCAGCCGGCAAAAAAGGCGGCTACGGCGAGGCCGGCGTAAGTTTTTATCTGCGGCGGGTCAAAAGCCCCGGCGGCGATAAAGACCCCGGTCATAATGGCGCCGATAATAGCGAGGGACGAGACCAGGGCGACGGCGTAGCGGGCGATGTTGCGCCTGCAGACGGAATCGCCGTAAATAAATTGTCCCGCGATCACGACCACCGCCCCCGCAGGCAGCAATAACAGGTCGCGCGGGTCCGGCTTTTCTAGCAGGAGGTGCCTGTAAATTACGCCCAGGGCCAGCAGCCCCCCGGTGATCTGCACGAAAACCGGTATTGTGCTTTTTATCTCGATGCCCGCCGGTGCAATGGCCGGCTCCTTGCCGGCAGCGCCAGGTTCAGTCCCGGCGGCCGGCGTGGTCTTATTGTCCTCGCTGATCACGCTCCTATAGGCGAGAAACCCGGTGGTCAGAAAAACTATGTAGGCCACGTGCGCGTAAGGGCCGGTAAAGAACCCCCTTAAATAGAAGCTATAGACCAGGGGCGCTATCAGCACCAAAGCGATAATTGCTTTTAACGGTTTACCCATAAAGCGGAGGGCTATGTAAAAAGCCTGCTATCCAAGCCCGCATTTTAAAGCGGCCCGGGCGAGTATGCGGGAACACAAGAACAAAAAATTAACAACACTCCTATGCCTCTTCGGGCCAGGGGCCGGTGCGGGTCTTGGGACCGCCGGGTTCCACCCAGGCCTTGCGGCTGCCGGCCAGCTTGGTGGGGAACAGCTCCACGGTCAGTTCTTCCGGCCAGAACCAGAGCTTGATCTCACGCTCACCCTCTATGGGGTCCGAAGAAACGTGCACCACGTTCTCGAAAATGCCCTTGGTGGTCACCCGGCCCAGGCTGCCGCGTATGGTGTGATAATCGGCCTCTTCGGGGTTGGTGGCGCCGGCGATGGCGCGGGCCTGCTTTACCGCGTTCTCGCCGGTAAAGGCGAAGGCCAGCACGTTGTCCTGGTGGTTATCGAACTCCCCCATGATGAAGCGGATGAGCTCCTCGTAAAACGGCTTTTCCTTGAGGTGGTGATAATGCGCCTCGGCCAGCTCACGGGTGACCTTGGTCAGGCGCGCGGCCACCATCCGCAGGCCGGTGGCCTCGAAGCGCGTCAGCACATTGCCCGCCAGCCCCTTCACCATCCCGTCGGGCTTAACAATAACCAGTATAGATTCTTCCATTCATCCTCCCCGGGAAACGAGTGAGTCAATTATATAAAACTAGCGTAAGTATGCCCGCGCAATTGGAGACCTGGAGATAGTCGCTCTTAAGGCCGCACCCGACGAGCAGCGGCAGCAGTGTTTCGGCCACCATGTAGCTCTCGCTGTCGTCCCATTTCGGGCCGGCTTTCTCACGGCAGGCGTTAAGCCCGCGCGCGGTCTCAAAAGCCACATCGGCTATCACTACTTTGCCGCCGGCCTTAAGCCGCCCGCCCAGTGACCTGAGGAAAGCCGCCTTCCCGGCGTCGGTCAGGTGGTGGAACGCGTAAGCCGAAATTATCCGGTCGAACTTGCTGCCGTCCAGGTCCGGGGGCAGGCCCGCGTTAAAATCGAACAGGTGGAATTCGCCCCGGGGCATGGCCGCGCGCGCCTTCTCCAGCATCCCGGCGGAAAAATCCACCCCGCAGATCCTGGCCCCTGCGGAGTACAGCGCCGAAGAGAACTTGCCCGTACCAACGCCTATGTCCAGTATTTCCAGGCCCTCCGGTTCCCCCACCAGGTCCTTTACGCGGTCAAGAACCGCAGAATACCCCGCAAAAGGATACGCCCCCGCGACATCGTCGCCGGCCACGGTCTGGTCATAATTAGAGGACCACTTATCGAATCCGCTTTTGTCGAGCATCGTCTTCCCCTATCTAACCTTATTCTACAAAACAGGGGACGCTGATGACTTTATGACTTATTACTAACAAACAACTCCGACTGTTGATAAATACTCATATAGTCATCAGCGTCCCCTGCACAGTTGAGAGGGCCGGCGGAAAAATGTACTATTCGTAATGTAGCCCTAGAGGCAGATTTAAGGAGACCCGAACATGAAGAACAAGATACTTGGCGGTTTTATCGCCCTCACCCTGCTGGCCGGCGCGGCCGGCGCTTGGGCGGAAGCACCGAAGCAGGAGAAGAAGGCCGAAGAGAAGAAGGTGGAAATGACGGAGCAGACCGGCGTCATCACCATCTTGAAGGCCGACGCCGCGAAGAAAGAGAAATATGACACCGTCATGCTCAAGGCCGGCGAGGAAAACATCAGGCTCATCCCCGGCGCCGACAAGAAGGCCTTCAAGCCCCTTGAAAAGCTCGGCGGCAAGACCGTCACCGTGAAGGGCCAATACCTTCCCCCGAACCCGCCCAAGTACCCGCTGGCCGCTATGAAGGTCGCGTCCTTCATCGTAGTCAAACCCGCCCCCGTCGCCCCGGCTGCGGCTCCCGCAGCCCCGGTAAAGAAATAAGGCGCCGCGCATAGAAAAGGGGACGCTGAATAAGTCAGCGTCCCCTTTCTCTTTTCATAGTCACCGGCGTTCCCTATAAGGTAAACTTGTAGTATGAAAGCCCGCTGGTTGCATCATCCTTTGGACCGGGAGATCTCCCGCATAGCCGTACCGGCCTTCCTGGGGTTCCTGGGCTTTATCCTTTTCGACGCTATCAACATCTTCTGGGTGGGCCAGCTGGGGACCTCTGCCATAGCCGGCGTGGCCTCGGCCGCCTTCCTGACCTGGGCGGTAATGGCGGCCATGAGCGCCACCACCGCCGGCGCCGGCAGCCTGATCTCCCAGTTCTTCGGCGCGGGCAAAACTGAAGAAGCGCGGGCTACGGCCGTGGAGTCGGTCTGGCTCAGCCTGGGCGTCTGCGTGCTCCTCATGGCGCTGCTGCTGCCAGCCATCGGCGCCATCTTCCGCCTGATGGGGCTGCAGGCCGACACCGCCGCTTATGCCCGGCAGTACCTCACCATCTACGCCTGCGCCCTCCCGCTTTATTACCTCTGCAACCTGGCCGGCAGCATCTTCAACGCCTACGGCGACACCCGCACCAACGTGCTGATCATGACCGCGTCGGTGGCCCTCAACCTCCTGCTGGACCCGGTGCTGATACTGGGCTACCTCACCGGCCGGCCCTTCGGCGTGCCCGGGGCGGCGGCCGCCTCGGCCATCTGCATCACCTGCGCGCTCGTAGTCCAGGTGGTCTTCCTGCGCCGGCGCGGCTACCTGCCGCCGCTCGTCGAGGTGTTCCGCTTCCCCGCTTTCACCCGCACAAAACGCATCCTGTCCATAGGCGTGCCGGCCGCCTCCGTCAACGTGGTCTGGTCGCTGGTCTACCCGGCCCTTACGGCCATCATCACGCGCTTCGGCGAAGCCCCTCTGGCCGGCTTAAGCGTGTGCTTTCGCTGGGAAGGCATCCCGTATTTCCTGGGCATAGGCTTTTCCACCGCCATGGCCACCCTGGTAGGCCAGGCCTACGGCCGGGGCGATATGCAGCGCGTGCGGCAGATAGTCGGGCGCGGCCGCCTGCTCATCACCGCCCTGCTCAGCCCGGTGGCGCTGGCCTTCATCTTCATCCCCCACCTGCTGGTAAGCCCGCTCACCCCGGACCCTGAAGTGATAGCCAACGCCGCCCGCTACCTGCGCACCGTCGGCTACTGCGAAGTGTTCCTGGGCTGGGAGCTGCTCTTCGAAGGCGTCTTCACCGGCCTGGGCCATACCCGCAACTACATGCTCATCTCCGTGCCGCTCACGCTGGCGCGCTGGCCCGCGGCCTGGCTGCTGGCCATAACCCTGGGCTATGGAACCCCGGGGATCTGGTGGGCCATAAGCCTGTCCACTTTAGCAAAAGGTATCTGGACGTCCCGGCTCTTCTATAAAGGCGTCAGTACCTCCCGCCTGCTAGCCCCGCAGAATCTCCCGGCCCTGGCCCCGCAGCAGTAACCGACCTATGACCTCGCTCTGGGATAAGCTCCACGCAGGCCCCGGCAGGGCGGCGGATGATGTACAAGAGATCAAGGCCTCCGGCCTGCCGCTGTTGCTTTACGGCGACGGCTGGTACGCGCCTTACCTGCGCGAATACCTCGCGCGCCGCGGCCTGAGCGTGGCCGCCGTCTTTACCGACGCCGGGTTCACCACCTCCGGCGAAGCCGTCAATTTCGAAGAGGTCAACCGCAGGTTCGCCAGGTTCAATATCGTCATAGCTTTCGCCAACGCCCGCCTGGCCAGGGAAAAGCTGGCCCGCCTGGACCGCGGCCGGGTGGCCGGCATCTATTTCTTCGACGTGATGGGCGAACTCCTTAACAATACTTTCGACCGCGCTTACCTCGAGACCAACAAGGCACGGTTCAGCGCGGCCTATGGCATGCTGACCGACGACCTGTCGCGTGAAACTTTTGCGGCTTTCCTTAACAGTAAACTCGGCGGGGCCGCCGATACTCTGGCGGAGTTAAGCCGCAAGGAACAGTATTTCCCCAAAGGGATAATAGAGCTCTCGGACCGCGAGGTCTTTGTGGACGGCGGGGCTTATACCGGCGATACCCTGCTCACCTTCATGCGCCTAACCGGCGGCAAGTGTTCCCGGTGCTGCGCCTTCGAGCCTGACCAGGCCACGGCCGCCAGGCTGCAGGCCACGGTAGAGAAGCGCGGCCTGCGCGGCGTGACCGTGCACAACAAGGGTTTGTGGAGCGCGCCCGCCACGCTGCCTTTCGCCGTGTGGCACGGCACGTCGGCCTCGGCTGTTTCCGGCGCCGGAGCTGTTTCGGTGGAGGCTGAGACGGTGGACCGCGCGGCGCCAGACGCCACTTTCATAAAACTGGATATAGAGGGCGCAGAGCTGGAGGCCTTAAAAGGCGCGGCCGAAACCATCCGGCGCAGCCGCCCCAAGCTGGCGGTCTGCGTCTATCACAAGCCGGGCGACCTTTTCGAAATACCCCTTTTCATAAGGTCGCTGGTGCCGGAGTACCGGCTTTTCCTGCGCCAGCACCAGCCCGTCTCCTGCGAAACGGTCCTCTACGCGATAATTTAGCCCAAAACAAAACCGCCGGGCTTCCCCGGCGGTTTCGCAGCACATCAATAAATAGTTTCAGCTAACCCTGGCCGCCGCCTTGCAGGCGCTGCTCGATATCCCTTATCATGGCCACCAGGTCTTCATTGGGGAAAGGTTTGTACAGATAGGCGTCCGCGCCGGCATCCGCCGCTTCCTGCATGGTGGTTTTCTGCACCATCATTACCACGGGGATCCCCGCGAAACGCGCATCCTCCCGTATGAGCTTAACCAGCTCCAAGCCGCCCATCTCGGGCATATTCAAGTCGGACACCACTACGTCCGCGCCTTCCGCCTGCAGGGCCTCCCAGGCCAGCCGCCCGTTCTCCTGGGCGGAGATCTCGAAGCCCTCCGCCTCTAGCACCTCGGACAGCAGCGTCCTGAAGATATCGTCGTCGTCGACTAAAAGTATTTTCATAAACGTCGCGCGCGCACTCCTTACGGATATTCTACCAAACAAAACCGCCGGCCTTCCCCGGCGGGTTCTATTATTATTTTTTCAAACCACTGCCATGAAATAGTCAAATAGTCAAATACGTCCCCTGTCACGCAGGCCGGGCTAATGCGGACGGACCAATTCCCCCGGGCTCCCGCCTGGCGCGACCGCGGCGGCATTCTCCCCCGGCTCCCACAAATACTTCACGAACGCTTCCCAGCGGCTGTCTTTGGCGAAGGCGAAATCGGAATACTTTCCGCCGAGCAGCCTTTCCGCCTGGGCCCTGTGCTCCGGCCTGGCGTCCACCAATTGCTGACGGCTGATGGTCACTGAGCCGTTGGCCACGGTGCTGACGCCGTTGATCACAATAGTGGTCTGCTCGGGCCGGGTAACTTCGACCATGCTGTACCCGCGCAGAAAAGGCAGGTAGATGGAAAGCCCGCGGGCGTCCGCCATGCTCCGGCCGGCGTAGTTTTTCCCGGTGGTGGCGTTCGCCACTATCAGCCGCCTTTCGATAAAGTTAACCAGCTCGCTGCCCGAAGTCTTCAGCGCCCAGGCCAGTTCATGCCCGGAGGTGATATTGTCGTTGAGCAGCCTGACATACCCCGCCAGGTCGCCGTAGAGGGACTGCTGCTTGTCGGGGTCTTGTTCGTCGGGATACAGCGTGAAGCGCATCACCCCTTTGTTCGCCGCTTTAACCGCCGCGGTGTCATTGACCTGCTCCACAAGCCCGGTCCAGTGGTTCAGCAGGGAGATGAAAGTGTCCAGTTCCGACATGCGGATAATGGAGATCTGCGACCATTTCTTGAAATTTTTCCAGTTGGCCACGCTGCCCTTCAAAAGCAGCAGGGCGGCCTGTTCTCCGGTGGCGGCCGGGGTCGCCATAAGTCCCCTGAGCATAGAGCCGTACTTAAAGGTCCAGCCCCACGCCACCTCTTCGGAGCCTATTACGAAATCGGCCAGGCCTTTCAGCTCATAAACTATTTCGGCGGATTGCATCAGGCAGGCGTCAAAAACCAGCACGTCCACCTTGCCGGTCTCCCGCAGTATTTTCCCTATCTCCACGTTCGTTATGTAGTTGCCCGTCTCATCGTCGAAGGAGATCCCTTTGCTGCCTGCCGGCTTTTTCTCCGGGTCCCTGATGCCCGAACCGTGGTTGTGGATAACGAACATGTAGCGTTTGGCCGGGTAATTTTTCCGCGCCCAATTCACGAAATCCACGGCATGACGGTAATCCCCCATGTCCGCTTTGGGGAATTCCATCAGGACCTTGGATCTAAGCCCGCCCAGGCCGTAATCATCCGCGCTTTTTTTAACCATGTAGTACCGGCGCGACCCGGTCCATTTTTTATCGAAGGCCCCGAGGCCTTTGCCGATACTGCCCCGCTCGACCACGACATTAACCCGCGCGCTGGAACCTGTTTCCTCCAGGTCCGCCATCTGCCCTTCCATCATCGCGTCGAGGTTGTTTTTGCCGTTGATATAGTACATCACGGTCCAGTCTTTCACCGGGGCCTTTGTGCCGGGGCCGCCGGCGGCCTTTACCGGCGAAGGTACCGGAAGGGCCGGAGCGTCTCCGGTGAAATCCGTTATAGAGGCGCCAAAGCCCCGGTCAGCCACCGCGTCCCTGAGGTCCGAAGGAATATCGTTGTGTGGCCGCGCCAATGCGAACAGGCCGGCGGTTGCGGCGGTGAACAGGAGCAGCACGAATTTGGCTTTCATAATAGCTGTCTTTTCAACAACCCGGGCAGCGGCCCGGCAACTAGAGTATAGTGTACAGAAGTCCGAAAAGCAAGCAGCCGCAGTCGATCGGACAAGATATTACCGAAAGTCGGGCGGGTTCTATTGCGGGCAGGCTTTCCAAAACAAAACCGCCGGGCTTCCCCGGCGGTTTCGTATCAGGAGGCTGCGCGGCTTTACTGCACGTTAAGTCTCTTGCCTTTGATGAAGCCCTCGGTCCAATTTCCGGCGCCCACTTCGGACCGCCTGACCTTGTACCAGCTGCCGTCCTTGCCGATAATTATGACCTTTTCGCCAGCCTTGAGCGTGGCCAGCTTTTTGGAGAAGAGCCACTGGGATTTCGCCCTTACCTTGGCGTTGTCTTTTACCACCACGCCCACCTTATTGGTGTTCGTCCTCATATACGGCTGGCGCAACTCGCCGACAACCTTGCCTTTTTCCGAGAACGTCACGAAGAGAGCGTCCGCGCCCGGCGCGACGATATCGCTGAGCCTGCCGATCTTGAGGTTAACCGCGGCTTTAGCCCGGCCGCCCACACCCTCGGCGCGCAGATCGGGCACAAAAAGCACCTCGCCGCGCTCGCTCTTGACCGCCACGGTGATGGCTTCCGAAGCCTGGAAGCCGTAGTTCTTCAGCTCCGCCCGCAGGACGATGTTCTCGCCGGCCTCGTAGCTGCCGTTAGTGTTCTCGTCGTAGAACGAGATGTCGGAGGCCTTCACCACCGCGTTCTCGGCGTAGTACCTGTCCGCCGCCGCGATACCGGCCTGCTTGCCCGCGGCAAACGCGCCGGGGTACACCTGGGCCGCCATCTTCTCGTAGCCGGCCTTGTAGCCGAGCTTCGTCTGCACGGCGCAGCCGGCGGCGAAGCCTTCCCGCTGGCCTACGGCCTGGCCGTTATACATACCCTGGGAACGCTCATTGGAATATTCCCGGTTGCTGTATTCCTCATAGTAATCGCTGTACGCCGAGTTGTAAGCCGAGTTATAAGCGTCCCTGTAGCCCTGCTCTTTGCCTTCGGCGAAGCCGCTGCGGTAGCTGATCGAGAACTGCACGTCGTAAGCCCGGCGATAGGCCTGCTGGTATTTTTCCTGGTAACCGTCGCGCTTGGCGTCATCATACGCCCGCCGGTAGCTCCTGTTATAGCCCTCTTTAAAACCTTCCTCATAGGCGCGCCGCTCTTCCGGGGTAGTATACCCGTTGCGGGCCAGCTCTATCGGGAGCCTGTCGCCCATCATCACGCTTTTCATGGCGCCGCCCCCCATGCCGAGCATGTCGGGGAAAGACCGTTCAAGTTCGGCCTCACGCTGGCTGAAGCCGGCCTGGTAGCCGGCCTTCTCGCCGTTCTGCACCTCGATAACCGAGGCGTCGGCCTGCCCCTTGGCGTAGCCCGCATTGTAGGAAGCTTCATCCTGCAGCCCTGCCTGTCTCGCTGTGGCATAGGCGGAATTGTAACCGCTGGTATAGCCCGCGTCATAGCAGCGCTTCTGGCCGGCCGCGGTACCGTTACTGGTTCCGGCATTTATGCCGTCCGCGTTGCCCCGCTGCGTTGCCGCGTACTGATCCACGTTATAGCCGTCCCTTATGCCGGCATTTCTGCCCGCGGTGTCGCCTTCGTTGGTGCCGTTGCGGCGCCCTTCCCTTTCGCCGGCGTCGACGCCGTCAGAGTAGCCTTCACGCCTGCCTTCCCTGGAGCCTTTTTCCGCGCCATCGCGGATGCCGGCGTTGCGCGCCTGGGTGGTATCTACCGGCTTAGGCGGCTGGGGAGGAGTTACGGGCGGATTGACCGGGGGATTGACCGGCGGTTTGGGCGGATGCACAGGCGGATTTACAGGCGGATTGACGGGCGGTTTGGGCGGTTTGGGCGGTTTGGGCGGATGCTGGCCGCCGGGATTGCCGCCGTTATTGCCTCCATTGTTGCCGCCGGGGCCGCCGTTGTTGCCGCCGGGTTGGCCGGGCTTGGGCAGCGGCTTATCTTGTTGCGAGAGTTGTTTAACACCGTCGCTGACATCGGACAGCTGCGTGACAGAACCGTCGGATGAGGCGAAGATCACGCTGGTGGCGAACAGAAGAGAGGGAAACAACGACGCCGCGCAGAATTTCTTTTTCATTAAAGAACCCCTTGGCTCCGGACCGGGAGCATAGAATCTATAAGCTATTGTAGCCAAACCCGCCATGGATACATAGAGCAGAAAGGCCCGTTGTCTCGTAGGCCCTTTGACCCAAAACAAAACCGCCGGGCTGCCCCGGCGGTTCTGTTTTACTTGCTGACGCCGCTTACTGCAGGTTCAATCTATCGCCCTTGATGAAACCCTCGGTCCAGCTGCCGCCGCTCAGCGCGGACTTGCGGACCTTGTAGTAATCGCCCTTAGCCTCGATTATCAGGACTTTCTCGCCGCGGTTAAGCGTCGTTATCTTGCCGGGGAAGAACCAGGTGTCTTTTTTCGTGACATCGGTGTCATCCTTGGCCACTACGCCCACCTTATTGGGGTTGGTTCTGGTGTACATCTGGCGGGCATCGCCGATAAGCGCGCCCTTTTCCGAGAACGTCACGCTAAGCGCGTCCGCGTCCGGCGCCACCACATCGTAGAGCCTGCCTATGTTAAGGGTCACCACGGTTTTAGCCCGGCCGCTCACGCCTTCGGCCTTCAGCCCGGGCACCAGGGTTATCTCCCCGCGCTCGCTCTTTACCGCAATGGTCACGGTGTCCGACTTCTGGAAGCCGAAGTTGCTCACTTCGGCCTTCAGCATGATATTCTCGTTCGCTTCGAACTGGCCGTTATTGTTCTCGTCGTAGAACGAGACATTGAAGACTTTAAGCACCGCGCTCTCGCTGTAATACCTGTCGGCCGCCGCGATACCGGCCTGTTTGCCGGCTTCGAACGCGCCGGGATAAACCTGGGCCGCCATCTTCTCGTAGCCGGCCTTGTAGCCGAGTTTCGTCTGCACGGCGCAGCCGGCCGCGAAACCTTCCTTCTGGCCAACAGCCTGGCCGGTGGTCAGGCCCTGGGCGCGCTCTCCGGAGTATTCCCGGTTGCTGTATTCGTTATAGTAATAGGAATACGCCGAGTTGTAAGCCGAGTTATAAGCTTCCTGGTAGCCCTTCTCTTTGCCTTCGGCAAAGCCGTTGCGGTAGCTGATAGAATACTGCGCGTCGTAGGCCCGGCGATAAGCCATGGTATATCTTTCGTTATAGCCGTCGCGCTTGGCGTCATCGTAGGCCCTGCGGTAGCTCCTGTTATAGCCCTCTCTGAAACCTTCTTCATAGGCGCGCCGCTCTTCAGGGGTAGTGTAGCCGTTGCGGGCCAGCTCAATGGGCAGCCTGTCGCCCATCATCACGCTTTTCGTAAAGCCGACCTTAAGGGATTTCATGTCGAAGGAAGCGCTCTGGAGTTCTACTTCGCGCTGGCTGAAACCGGCCTGGTAGCCGGCCTTCTGGCCGTTCTGCGCTTCAATGGTAGCCGCGTCGGACTGACCTTTGGCGAAGCCGGAGCTGTAAGAAGCGGGATCCTGCAGACCTAATTGTTTCGCCTCGGCAAAGGAGGTGTTGTAGCCGCTGGTATAACCCGCGTCATAGCAGCGCTTCTGGCCGGCCGCGGTCCCGTTATTGATACCGACGTTCTGACCGTCGGCGCTGCCGCGCTGCGTGCCCATGGACTGGTCCACGTTATAGCCGTCACGGTAGCCGGTATTTCTGCCGGCGGTTTCGCCCTGGCTATAACCGTTCCTGCGGCCTTCCCTTTCACCGGATTCTACGCCGTCATTGTATCCTTGATGCCTGCCTTCCCTAAGGCCTTTTTCGGCGCCGTCGCGAATACCGGCGTTGCGCGCATGAGTGGTATCTACCGGTTTCGGAGGCTGGGGAGGAGTAACGGGAGGATTGACCGGGGGATTCACCGGGGGATTGACGGGCGGATGGCCGCCGTTATTACCGCCATTATTGCCGCCGTGGTTGCCGCCATTGTTGCCGCCGGGGCCGCCATGATTGCCGCCGTTCTGGCCGGGCAGCGGTTTACCTTGCTGAATAAGTTGTTTGGCACCTTTGCTTACATCCGACAACTGCATAACCCCGTCGGAGGCAAAGATCACGCTTGAGGCTAATAGAAGAGTGGGAACCAACGTCGTCGCGAAGAATGTTTTTTTCATTAACGTACCCCTAGTTACCGGATTTACCGAACACGGATCGATAACATATTGTAGCCTAACCCTCCAGGGATACATAGAGCAGTAAGGCCCGGCATTGAGCAGTAAAATGGCGCGTTAGATATGGGCCCTTTGGGCCCAGGTGGGGATAGGGGACGCTGATGATTTTATTACTTATTACTAACTAATCGTTCCAACTATTGATAAACAGTCAAATAGTCATCAGCGTCCCCCCGGTGAGGGGTTGCCTGTCCTGGCTGCGAAGAATGCATTTTTGATAACCACACCCGCGCCTCCGCCAATACTGAAGAACAAGCCGAGTATCACAAACACGATCAGTCCCATCGGGAACATTGAGCCGATCTCTCCGGCTTTGACGGTCATAGCAACCGGCTGAAGCGATACGGAAATTATCCCCTTGAGCACTATCCGCTCCGGCTCCAGGAATCCGGCAATAGCGTTCATCAGCAAAATGGCCGGCACGCCCATAGACCAAAACAACCCGCTGTCCCACGCCTCGCGTTTGTGAGTCAGCGCGGTGATGAGAACCCATACAGCCAGCCCCCCTAGCGACAACATGATAGAAACCGCATATTTATTCTTCACATTCATGAGTGTTCCTGCTTTATTCTGAAAATGAATCCGCCGGACTTCCCCGGCGGTTAGCTGACCACGCAGAGTGCCAACAACCCCTTAAAAACGTACCGCCCCCATATTCCGTTAAAAGTATACCCTGATGCTAACATTGGTACGCAGGCCGGAAAAGTCATATCTAAACGGCCTTTCACCAGATATAAGCGGCTCAGATGTTTTTTTAAAACCAGAGTGTTCCCCGGTTGAATCTGTTACCATGATAAGCCTGTTTTTATAAGTGCCGGGATCCGTACACATATAACTGCTCCCGCCATTATCAGTACAGGTGACATCTCCCGTTAAATCTTCCATGACGCCGCTAAAAAAATACTTTATCCCTGCATTTATCGAAAGCCATCTAGCGACAAAATACTCGCCACCCGCTTGAACATGTGGAATGATCTTATTTTGGGTAAAGGAACCTCTCGCCGAAACCGTGTCAGTCCCATGGCGATTCCCATCAATGGACACATCAGTTTTTACCATAACGTAATCAGCGCCAAACCCGCCAAATATCCCGTATTTAGCATCTTTTGGTCTATACTTAAGGTATATGTCCGCCGGGATATGGGTTGTCTTATTGGTAAAAATGGTGTTATAAGTTATATCGTCACTAAGTATATAGCCGCCAAAATCATAAGAGACTTTCGGCATCAATCCAAAGCCTAGAGAGGCACCAAAACCAAGCTTCTTTTCACTCTCGGCAAAAACATAAAACGCTCCACCCAGCCTCCCCTGCTGAAGCTTAAGCGACAGAGTGTCTCCCGGCAAAGCGCTCGCTTCCTCCCAGGCTTTATCCTTTTTAAAATCAGCGCCATCCATGGTCCATAAGCCGGCGGCAAGTTCTGTACCCCAGCGCATCATCTTCGCTTTTTCCGGGGCAGCCTCACGTTCAGCCCCGAGAGCCGAACTTTCAAACCCGGGCTCGTCCTGCATGTCGGACGCCTCGCCTCTTGAGAGCATTACAACCACTTGATTGCATAAATCCGGGATTTTCCCTTCTCTTTGGGTAGCGAGCTTTTTCGCAAAAACTACTGCGCCTGTTTCAACGCTTACAAAACGCACATTAAGAGTATAGGTCCCGCCTGTTTTCACCACGCTGCCTGCCGCTACTAAATTCGCCCCCAGGATCTTTCCTATTCCTACCGCGGTTTTTGGCTCAACCGCCCCGCTTAACCCCAATTTTTGCTCTTCCAGGACTTGTTTTAGCAGGCCACGTTCGATCACGACATACTTGCCGGTATCCATCAGGGTCGTTCGCAGTATTTCAGCTGCGCCCTCTCCGAGGTCTGAAGTTCCCCCTATAGTTTTAAAATCAAGTACAGCTACCTTTAACTTTCCGTTCGCCGCATTTGATTTTTTCGCGGGGCCGCTGTTTTTTGCTGACTGCCTGGTTTTGGGAGCATAGCGCTTTATCGCGTCGATAACGGCATTGCTGACCCCATCTTCATGCAGTTGAATTAACGCCTCGAGGCCGGTATCCAATTTTGCCGGATACTGGGAGATCAACGGAATGATCTTATCATCGCTGACCCCTGATTTAACCATGGATACTATGCGCGCATTTGTAAGCGGTTTTGCCTCGGTTTTAGGAGCATCTTCACCCTTCCCGGAAGCACTTTCAGGTAAAGCGATATTAAGAAGAGGATCTTCCTGCGCGCGGACAATACCGGCGGACGCCATGATCAGGCAGAAACCAATTAACAGCAATCGATGTTTTTTCATGATAAAAGAAATTGTTCCCCCGAATTTAAAAACCATTCATGGAATAGCTTCTATTTTTATTATAGCGCTTTTGCCATATTTAAATAACCAGCACAAGGATATTGGTTTGCTACCGGCGGCCCGGGCTTTAAAGCCCCGGCGGGACCGGGAGGCCGCGGGCGGCGCAGAAAGCGCGCAGGTCCGCAGGCAGCGGCACGCAGAACACGCGGTCCAGCCCCGCCCGGCGCATATCAATTTCGGCGCAATGCAGCGCCTGTCGCCGCAGCAGCAGTTTTTCTTCCAGGGCGGGCGTCCAGCCATGGTCGAGAAAATCCAGGTAGCAGCGCGCGTCCGGCCCGTAGGTCTTATCCCCCACAACGCAGTGTCCCAGCCATTGCGCGTGGGCCCGGATCTGATGCATGCGGCCGGTTTCGAGAACCACGCGCGCCAGCGTAAAACCGCCGCCCGTGGAAAGCGGCGTAAAGTGCGTCACCGCGCTCCGCCCGTCCGGCCTTACGCCCGTTTTGAAGTACACCGGGCTGCTTTCATCGGGGCCCAGGGGCTGGTCCACCGTCACCGGGCCGGCAAGTTCGCCCGTCATTACAGCCAGGTAGGTTTTCCCCACCAGCCGCCGCTGCATGGCGGTCTGCAGGCGGGCGGCCACCGCCGGGTTCATGGCGAACACTATCACGCCGCTGGTCTCGCGGTCCAGCCGGAATACCGGGTGGGCCGCGGCCAGGCCGAAGTGCTCGCGCAGCGCGCCGGCCAGGCTGGACCAGGGCCCGGCCTTATCCGTGTGGCAGGTCAGGTTCCCCGGCTTGTTCACCACTATAACCTCTTCGTCGTGGTGGATTATCCAGCTGTCGAGTTCCGCCGGGGTCACCTGCACCACGTTCACCAGCCTGGGCCGGCGCGGCCAGGGGCACGCCAGCCGCGGGTTGAACGCAGGGCGGACATACTCGTTCATATAATGGGCCAGCCCCTCTCCCCGGGTCAGGCCTTCTCCCAGTCCTTGCGGAAAAGCGCCATTATGACGTCGTCGTGGTATTTACCGGCGCGGTACTGCTGCTCTTTAAGGCGGCCCTCCTCGCGGAAACCAAGCCCCTCGTAACAGGCAACGGCCCTGGCGTTGAACGCGAAGACGTTAAGCAGCACCTTCCTGGCGTTCAGCTCGTTAAAGAGAAGGCGCAGCAGGGTGCGCAACGCGTCGCTGCCGTAGCCTTTCCCCCAGAACTTTTTGTCGGCTATAGAAATGCCTATCCACACCGTCCGGGTCTTTTTGTTGAAGTTGAAGTAACTGCAGCCGCCTATATATTTCCCCTGCAGCGTGGTAATGGCGAATTCGAAAGCCTTGGACTTGTCCTTGGGGTTCATGGCGTTGTTAATGAACGCTTCTTCTTCCGCCAGGGACACCGGCAGCAGCGGCGACGGGTCCAGGAGGCTCCTTAGTTCTTCGTCGTTGAACAGCTTATACGCCACAACGGCGTCTACCTTAGTATACGCCCTCAATATCGTCTTTTTTCCCTTGAACATAAATTCTCCTTGCCGCCCGCAAATACCCTTCCCTCTCGCGCCCAGCCTTATTCTACCAAAACAAAACCGCAGGGCTTCCCCGGCGGCTTAAAGCTCCCTATTTTGGTAGAATTCTGGCGATGAATTATTCTTCCGGAACGCTAAGCACGTTTGGCGGCTATGTCCTGGCCTTCGCGTTCCTTTGCCTTGGCACGTTCATCCTTCACGATGTGTATCTTTCTCACGCCAGCACGGCCTGGCCCTTTATGATGGGCACGGTAACCAGCGCCCACAGCAGCTGCGTACCGCACAAGAAATACAACTGCACCGCCGAGGTAACCTACGCTTACGGAGCGCGCACCGGCCGGGCGCAGGTGCATTCCGGCGGCCTGTGGTACACAGGCAAGTGGACAACAGACGAGTTGTTGGAGAATTTCCGCGAAGGCGCGGCCGTTAAAGTCCGCGTCGATCCGTCCGCGCCGGGCCGCGCGCGGCTGGAAGGCGCCGGCGCCATGGACTGGCGCGCAGGCGCGTTCTTCCTGGGGCTGGCCGTGTTCATCCTTATACTTAACAAAAGCTCGGAGGACGCGCCCGCCTCCGGGCAGGGCTACGCCGGGCCGGACCCGCGCGGCGCGCCGCCGGCGCAAGACGGGCTTGCCCCGAAGCGCCCGCGCAGTTACGCCGCTTACCGTTATGAAAGATTCGCCTTTGCCCTGCTGGGGATAGTGATCTTTTTTATTGTAAATTTCCTGTTGCTGCTGCGGCGTTAAGCCGCCCCTCTCCCGCCCGGATAAATAATCAAATAGTAAACAACGTCCCCTACAGCCCTTTGCCGGCGAAGGAGGCCACTATCAGCCGGCCCAGGCGGGTATTAAGGTCCGGGTAGCGCTTGCGCAGTTCCGCCAGGTGCCGGTTCCCCAGTGAGGTCACTTCCCAGGTGCTCGCGTTATAGAGCAGCGCCTTCGGGGCCTTCGTGCGCACAACTTCCAGCAGGGTGGCGTACACCATGCGCTCTTCCAGCATATCCCTTTTAGTAAGACAAGTTCCATCTGAACCGGGGCACTTGAGCAGCAGGTAATGCCCGGAACCGTCCAGACTCTCCAGCGCGAAAGCCACGGTGCCCGGGAAGAAGCGGTTGGGCTCGGTGGATTCCAGTTCCGCCTTGCGATGCCGGAACATAACTACAAATCCTTTTGAAGTTACGCCCCAGCTCATCGGCGGTATATCCACAGAGTCGGCGTCGGACGCTTTGGACGCAGCCCGGGATTTTCCCGCGGCCTGGGCCGGGGGCGTAATGGAGAACAGCAGGCCGGAAAGAACGAGGAGAACCATTATAATTATGCGCATAATTTTTAGTTTAAGCTATATAAACGCCGCCTGTCAACGCAACCTGGGGACACAATACTTAACTCTCTGCAATTTAGTATTGTATCCCCAATATCCGGAATGCAGCCTGGGGCTGTGATACTTTGGCGCTCCGGGGATAGTAGGGGTACAGGAGGCTTTATATGAAAACCTTGATCTTGATCGTGACGCTGGCGGCGGGGGTGCAGGGGGCGATGGCCCAGGCGCCGTGCGGGCCGGGCTGGAAGCCGCAGTCTGTGGCCGCTCGGGAACGGATAGACGCGGTACAGAACGAGACGCTTGAGGTGGAAGCGCTCTACTGGGCCTACCGCGTAGCCATACTGCGCGACATCACCTATGAAGCACTGGTTTCAGCTTCAAAGAACTGGCTCATGAGTGAAGAGCCTAAAACAAGGCTGTTGTCTATGGTGCGACGCCACCTGGATAACGGCACGGCGCGGGAGCTTACCCCTGAGGAGCGCCAGCGCTACCAGGCGGGGCTCCGGAAGGTGCGCCAGATGAGCAAAGGCGCCAAGGCACCGAAAGCGAGCCTTGTAGAGGCGAAGGCCGACGAAACCACCTGTTCCATATTCGAACTTGAGGCGCGCTACTGGGCCTGGGCGGTGAACACGGCCAAGACAGTCTCCATGCAGCAGTTGAGCGTCGATTCCAGGCGCTGGCCGGGCTCGATGGAAGTGAACACGGCTCTTATGGGCAAGGTGCGCCAGCTGGTCTCCTCCGGAGTAACCCCGCCGCTTTCTGCCGACGAGACGGCCCGGAAAGCCGCAGCCAAGAAGGCGCTGAGAGATGAAATAGAGGCCATTAAAGCGCGGCCTTAAAAAGATCCGGGGACACAATACTTAACTCAGTTCAATGAAGTATTGTGTCCCCGGAATTCGGAAGGCTCTTGACTACGCCGCGGAGACCTGCAATATTATATGTGGACGCCCGGAAGCCGGGCTTTTGCGGGACAGGTTTTATTATGCGCTGTTTCAAACATAACTATTTAGCCGCCCTGGCAGCGTGTATCACGGCTTATTTATTTATTGGCGCGCCAGGACCGCAGCCTGCTATCCCGGCGGACCTGCGGGACGCCCCCTCTTCCGGCAGCGCGCTTAAAGCCCTCGACGAGACCCGGGGCAATGGCGCGCCGGCCCTGCTCCCGCCCGCGGCCGCTATACCGGCAGGCGCCGCCGCCGGGCCCCTCCAGAAAGAGCTCTCCGCCCCGCGCCAGGAGATAATCTCCCTCGCCAGGGGCTACCTGGAAAAAGCGGCGGGCTCGGAGTATGTAAAACGGGACGCGGGCCTGTCCGCGGCTTATGCCTCCATGCTGGGCACTATCGGCAAACAGAAGATCCAGCTGCGGGAAACGGCCTGCACGGGCCGGTTCGAGAATTACGTGGCCTATATAAACGGCGAGCGGGGCGCGCTGAAAATATTTTTTTGCGAACGTTTTTCCTACCTGCCCGCCGGCTCCGTAGCCCAGACCGTCATCCACGAGTTAAGCCATGTGCTTTTAACCACCACGGAGCCGCAGGCCACGCGGCTGGAAACCATCGCCACCTACCTGGGCGGCAGGACCCCTGAACTGAACGGCTACAATTCGGAGGATTTCTTCGAAGACCTGGTGGGCCTCGATGTCGAGCGCCTCCGGGGCAGGGACCTGGATTATTTTTACCTGATGAACGCCAGGACCCCCGAAGCTTTCAGACGGCTTAAGCTGAAAACCTACGCCATCTACAGGAACCAGAAAGGCGTGGCCTACATGCTTAAAAGGATCTGCGGCGCCTACGAGCCCTGCAAGCTTGCCGCCGTGAGGCAAAAAGACCAATTCGGTGTTTCCGTCCTGGACGACCTTGCGGCCTCGGGGATAAAAGATCCCTCAGCGTTCCTCTCCTTAAAACCATAAACAAAACGCCCGCTGATCCCCGGCAAATCCCGCCGGCGGTTGATAAATAGTCAAATAGTAAACAACGTCCCCTCTCCTAAAGAACCGCCGTGCTTACCCGGCGGTCTTGCTTTTTGGGGGCTGTGGTGTATAATATTGTTGTAGTCATCCAACTTACAGGAGGCGTGTTATGACGGAGCTTGTAAACATCTTCGGTTGCCGCGCCTCCTTTCCTTTCTAACTAATACCAAAGGACGCCGGCATTGTAACGCCTGCCTGGGCTATGCCCATGCGGCCGCGCACCGGCGTGCGCCCGTCGGTATTGGTCATCAAGGAAATCATGAACGAAAAAACATTGTTTACCGCGCTCGTTACGGCGGAGCAGAGGCAGGCTTATACGGTGTGGCTGGACGGCAGGGAGCTGCCGGCGGTGGTGGCGGGCAAGCTGATGGGCGAGGCGGCGGGCCGCCTGCATTATCCAGTGGGGGGCGACAGCGTAAGCGTAACGCTGCACGACGACGGCGCGAAGGCGGTGGTGCACGCGGTGCTGCCGCGGCGCAGCCTGCTGCTCAGGAAGGCCGTGGGCGCGCAGGGTGACGCCCAGCCGCTGGCGGCCAACGTGGACAAGGTGCTGATAGTGATGGGGCTGGACGGCAATTACAACATCGCCCGCCTGGAGCGGCTGCTGGTGGCCGCCTGGGACAGCGGTGGCGTGCCGGTAGTAGTTCTTACCAAGAAGGACCTGGCGCCCGCGGAGGAGCTGCCGGAAAAACTCGCCGCGGTGGCGGCGGCTGCCCCCGGTGTGGGAGTGTTCTGCGTGTCTTCATTGTCCGGCGAGGGCGTGGAGGAGGTGGAGCACGCGCTGGCGGGCGGGTTGCGCTGCTGTCTGCTGGGTTCCTCCGGCGCGGGCAAGAGCACGCTGCTTAACCGGCTAGCCGGCCTTGAGGCCGCGCCCACCGGCGCCGTACGGGAGGGCGACGCCCGCGGCCGGCATACCACTACGGCCCGGCACCTGTACTTCCTGCCCTGCGGCGGGCAGGTCATAGACACGCCCGGCGTGCGGGAGTTCTGCGTGGAGTACTCGGGTACGGGGCTGGAGGCGTCTTTCAGCGACATAGAGGCCCTGGCCGCGGGCTGCCGGTTCGATGACTGCGCGCACGAGGCCGAACCCGGCTGCGCCGTGCAGGCTGCGCTGGCCGCCGGCACGCTGTCGCCGGACCGCCTTAAGAGCTACAACAAGCTGCGGCGCGAAACCCGCCGCCTGGAGCTCAAGGCGGACCCCAAGCAGCGCCTATTGGCAAAAAGGAGGTTCATGATCCAGGCTCATATGCGCCGCGGCGTGTGCGAAGCCAAGCGCAAGCTCCGCGGCGGCTGAATTAAATCCGGGGACACAATACTTAACTCGGCTCAATTAAGTATTGTGTCCCCATATCCTGTTGCCGCCTCTCCCGCGGCTAAAAGAAAATTTCCCGTTTGTCGCTCTCCACCAGTTCTTTGATGTTCTCCAAACCCCAGTCCAGCATCCCTCCGTGCATGGAGTCACAGAGCGTGGCCAGGTAGGGGCCCGTTATGGGCGTTTCAAAACGCCCCGAAACGACCAGCTCCAGCACTGTCCCCTGCTCCGTCGCATGATATATGAATTTCCCTTTATAGGGCTTGGCGTTGCCGGCAAGCAGAACCTCGTATTCCAACCCCTCGGTCGGGGAAGTCTTGATCAGAACGACCTCTCCCGGCCGGGGTTTGCCGGTCCAGCTCAGGGTAGCCCCGGGGCCGGAGGTTATCGGTCCCGGCGTCAGGGTCTTCGTCCCCCTTTTCCTGTCCCAGGGCCACCAGGCCTGCCATTGGGTGAGTTCACCCACCTGCAGGTGAACCTTAATGGGATGGGCGGCGATAGCAATAGAGCGGGACAGCTCGAATTCCGCCGGTAAAAGAAGGCCGCCGGCGATGAAGCACCCTATAAAGACAGCAGCCACCTTAAGGATAGTCTTAATATACATTTTGCCTCCGCCTTCTTATTTTCCGATCAGAACCTGTAGCCCAGGGTGAGCAGGCCCAGCGTGTAATGCGTGTCGTTCACGCTGTAGGTGACGCTGGAGTTGTTGTTCTTTATGGTCTTTTCCTCCCCGCCGGCGTAAACGAACTGCACCTGCACGCCCAGGCTCAGGCGCTCCGTGAAGAAGCGGTCGTAACCGGCCCTGGCGCCGGCGCTCAGGCAGTCGAAGCCCAGGTTCTCTCCCGACTTGTCCCAGCTGCGGCTGACGAAGCCGATCTGCGGGCCGGCGTAAAGCCCCTTCACCAGGGAGTCCAGCTTATAGGCCGCGAACACCTGGATGAAGTGGTTGAAGAAGCTCGTGTCTCCGAGAGCGGTCTCGTAGTTCACCTCCGCGTAGGTGTAGGCGAGCCCCAACTCAAGCCTGTCCCCCAGCGCCCTGGCCGCCTCGAAGCCGGCCGGCATCCCGGGCTTGGTCGTAACCCCGTCCTGCTTTTTTTCGCTCAATACCCCGAAATTCAGCGCCGTCCGCCAATCGGTTCCCTGGGCCGCCGCTGCCGCGGCCTGTGAAAACAGGGCTAACGCCAAGATCGCCGCCAGGCTGTAATTCTTCATAGTTTCTCCTTGAAGCCGCTCTTCGTTTTGCAAATCGCTCCGGGCCTTTCCGGGCCGCGCGCATATTCTTGCAAGTTTCTACGCCAAATACAAGCCGCGTCCCCTGTCCCTCGGCCTAAAAACAAAACCGCCGGGCATCCCCGGCGGCTTCGCACGCTTAAATTAGCAAGATAGTCGGAGGATCACTGAACCCCGGGGGGCTAAAATGCCTTTCAGGCGGCCTGCCAAAGCGGCCGCTAATATTTTCTTGAATTCGGCCGCGGAGAAGTGATACTCTTTCGCAATGGCTAATCTGGAATTCGATCTGGCGAGTCTTCTTCCTAACGTCGCTTCGCGCGGCGCTTCAGACCTGCACCTGGTCCACGGAATGCCGCCCATGGTGCGGGCCATGGGCAACATAATGGTCCTGCCTTTCCCGGCGCTAAACTCCGCGCAGATCATGCAGCTTCTTAACCCTTACATGAACGGTATTCAAAAGGAGACCTTTCTTAAGGAGAACCGCGTCAACTGCGGTCATACCGTGGGGGAGGGCCGCTTCCGCTTCAACGTCTACATGTCTTTGGGCACGGTCGGCGCCTGCATCCGCATTCTCCCACAGAGGGCTAATTCCATCTCAACCCTGAACCTGCCTCCCGTGGTAGCCACTTTGACCAACAGAAAATCCGGGATCATCTTTATCACCGGGGCTACGGGCAGCGGCAAAAGCACGACCATGGCGGCTATGCTGGAATGCGTCAATCAGACACGGACCAGCAAGATCATTACCATAGAGGACCCCGTGGAGAGCATCTTCAGGCCCTGTAAATCCGTCTTCGTGCAGCGCGAGGTGGGCGTGGACACTCCGTCGTTCGCCATGGGTATTATCGACTCTATCCGCCAGGACCCGGACATCCTCTGCATCGGCGAACTGCGGGACGCGGAATCTATCCACGCGGCAATGCTCGCGGCCGAAACCGGGCACCTGGTACTGACCACCCTGCACACCCGCGACGCCGCGATGACCACCCAGCGCCTGGTCTCGGCCGTTCCTGCGGCCGAGCAGGATACCCTGCGCGATCAGCTCGACCACCACCCCTTTGCGGTCATTTCCCAGGAGCTCCTGCCCCGGGCCGACGGCAAAGGGGTGGTGGTCGCCACCGAGATATTGGTGGCTACGCCGGCGGTGCGCCAGATGATCCGCGAGAACAAGCTTGACTCCATCAATGACGCCATCCTGGCCGGTAAGCAGCACGGGATGATCTCCAGGGACGTCTCCCTGAAGAACCTTTTCACCCAGGGGATCATCACCCGCGAGGTGGCCTTGGAGCATATGCGCCGTCCGGAATTCCTGGGGCAGGCGGGCGGATAAGCGGGCAGGCACCGGCCCAGGCAGCTCTTAAATACATAAACTTCTTAATGTCGCCTGCAGATTCAGGTCGACGCGAACAACGGCCCGTAGAACTCCATGGCCTTGGCGAAGTTCTCCACTTCCATGCAGACATGAATAGATATTATTTCCATTCCCCGATTCTCCAAAACAAAACCGCCGGGCTTCCCCGGCGGCTTCGCTGACCAAATAGTCAAATAGTAAACAACGTCCCCTCTAGATACCGGAACCAGGCACGACATAGGAAAGCGACGCGTCCCCTGGAGACCGCGCGATAAAGAACCAGGCGGTGAGCAGCAGCAAGAGCCAGAAGAGCAATCTCCCCGTCCCTATTTCCTTACATTTGTTTATCGCTTCGCTTATCAGTTTCGCAGGTTCCATAAATTCATTATTCCGGGGACACAATACTTAACTCATTGGAGTTAAGTATTGTGTCCCCATATCTCAAGATCCATAAGCGCCTGTCTTTACTTTTCCAGCCCGCTTGTAATTGGCGATGATCACTCCGGTTGGCGTAGCCAGGCTCTCTATTAAGGTAAACGCCGCCGGGATCGTGCCATCGCCAAACAACTTTTTTCCTTTGCCCAGCGTCACCGGGAAGATCTTGAGCCAGAGCTCGTCTACCAGGTCGTGCTGCAGCAGGGTCTGTATTAGCTGGCCGCTGCCATGCACCTGCAGCGCCGGTCCTTCGCCGGCTTTAAGTTCTTTTATCCCGCTTACCGGGTCGCCGCTTATGCGCTCGGTCCCGCTCCACGCAAGCTTCAGCGGCGCGCCGCTGACCACGTATTTCCGGGCCTTATTAAGCGGCTCCGCGCCCAGTTCGGCGCCGGCCTTGGGCCAGTACGCGGCAAAGATATCGTAAGTCTTCCGGCCCAGCAGCAGGTCGAAAGCCCCGCCCATCTGCTCCCCCATCACTTTCCCCAGGAACTCGTCGAAATACGGCACGGTCCAGCCGCCGTACTTAAACCCGCCGGCCGTGTCCTCCTCCGGCCCGCCCGGCGCCTGCATGACACCGTCCAGCGATACAAAAGTCAGCACGATTATCTTTCTCATAGCTCCCCCGGCTTAACGCCTGTGCAAGGCTAATATAGCGCTATCCCCGGCCCAAGTCAAGGCACACAAAAACAAAACCGCCGGGCTAGCCCGGAGGTTCTGACCTGCTTGAATGCGCCTGTTCAACTGCGATAGCCGAACTCCAGCACATTGTTGTCGCGGTCGCAGTAGGTCACGACGTAGAAGCCGGGGCCGAATTCGGGCAGCGCGGCCGCGGGGAACAGCGGCTTATAGAACTCCATCGCCCGTTTGTAACTCCCCCGCCCTGGCGGACTTCCTTCCATCCTGGCGTTTTTCCTCACGTATGCTTTCTGTAGTGAAGGGCGACGACTCCGGACTGAAAGGTTTTCAAACCGATATAGTCCAGTTGAACCCTCTCCTGGAGTTTCACGGTGTCGAATAACCGCGGTCCTTTACCGGCAACGACCGGGTGAACCGCGAAATGATACTCGTCAATCAGGCCGCGGTCCGAAAGCTGGGACGCAAGACTCAAACTGCCTACGGCTATGTCTTTCCCGGGCTGCTGCTTCAGCGCAAGCACCTCTTCCGCGACGTTTGCGCGCGCGAGTTTCGTGTTGTTTCCCTCAACAGTTTTCAAGGTCGTGGAGAATACCACCTTGTCG
>Ga0209417_1001479_pt1 | contig 42724 bp, 58 predicted proteins | sample RifGroF2_FD_184002 | JGI IMG/M metagenome (GOLD analysis project Ga0209417, IMG submission 184002) | Groundwater microbial communities from Rifle, Colorado, USA - Groundwater F2 (SPAdes) (version 2) | ecosystem: Environmental > Aquatic > Deep subsurface > Groundwater | place: Rifle, Colorado... | reverse complement strand
AAGTCATCTTTTTGCGCGGCCATGTTGTGAAACCCAGTTTAAGGAGGCTGTATGCCAGGGCCAGGTAAGAAACCAACAGCGTTAAAAATCGTATCCGGTACCGTGAAGAAATGCCGGTTACCTGCTGAACATGTCGATATCGAGCCACTCGATGAAGTCCCCAAAGCCCCGAACTGGCTACCGAACCCGCACGCAGTCAAGGAGTTTAACAAACTGGCGGCCATGCTCCATGCGAACAAACTGCTGACCGTCGGGGGCGTCGCGGCGCTCGGGCACCTCTGCGCACTGCATGGGAAAATGGTCCAACTCTGGCGGGCTGGTGAAACTCCGACCGGTCATATGGTGGCGCAGTACCGGGCGCTGGTAAATGACTTTGGGTTGACTCCGGTAGCGCAGGGTAAGGTTTCCGCAGGCGGTGAGAAACCTGCAGGCAACAAGTTTACCAACAACGGGCAGCGGAAAACCGCTTGAAACCCTACCTCAAAATAGCCGTCGCCTATGCCAAGGCCGCCGAAGCCGACACGAAGCGGAAGAAGTTCGGCAAATGGATCCGGCTGGCGGCTACTCGTTTCCTCAATGATCTGAAACGGGCGGAAGATCCTAAGTGCCATTTTCTGTTTGATGAGTGGCACGCGAATGACGCTTGCGATTTTATCGAAAAGTTGCCGCACGTTGAAGGTAAATGGGATACCGATTCGATTGTTTTACATCCTGCTCAGGTGTTTTTCGTTGTTCAGTTGTTCGGATTCAGAAAGCGCAAAGACAACACGGGGCGGTTTACTGCTGGAGACGCAAGGCGTTTTACATCTGCATTATACGCAACGGCCCGGAAGTCCGGCAAGTCAACCCTTAGCGCCGGCATCCTCCTCTACTGCATGTGCTGCGAAGATGAAAGCGGCGCTCAAGTCCTATCCGCGGCTACCACTTTTCCCCAGGCTGAAATCATATTCAAAGTTGCCAAACGTATGGCCGAGAAAACCCCAGACTTACGAGAGGCATTCGGCCTTGAATGCTGGGCTAAGGCAATCAGCCGGATAGAAACGGGGTCCAGTTTCAAACCGATCCACGCGAAGGCCAGCACACAAGACGGCTTGAACCCCTCTCATGTTGGCCTTGATGAGATCCACGCGCACAAGACTGCCGACCTCCTGAACGTCCTCACCTCCGCCGCCGGCGCCCGGTCAAATCCTCTCTGGTTGTACACCACAACGGAAGGTTACACGAACCCAGGACCATGGGGAGAGTTGCGGCTGTTCGCTCAGAAGCTGCTTGAAGGCGTGTTCCTCAACACCGCCGACCATTTCCTTGCTCTGTTCTGGGCGGTTGACGACGATGACAACGAGTTCACGGAATCATCATGGGTCAAAGCGAATCCACTCATTGACGTAAACCCGCACCTCCTCGACGCCATCCGTAAAGAAGCAGTCGAAGCAAAACAGATGCCCTCCAAGCTGGCAGAGTTCAAGATCAAGCGACTCAACAGGCAGAGCTCCACTGCCGAGGGGTGGACGGATTTGATCAAATGGCAGGCTTGCGGCGGGCCGGTTGATCTTGACTGGCTAGTAAAATATCCCTGCTATGGAGGCCTTGACCTGGCATCAACAACGGACATGTGCGCTTTCCGTCTGGTATGGGTGGTCGATGGCCGGACGTACACACACGGCTTGCGGTGGGTACCTGAATCGGCGGTCGCTTATCGGACTGAGCGTGGTACCATCCCTTATGCCGGGTGGGTAGCGGCTGGCCTTATCAAGCAGACGGCGGGGAACACCACTGACTATGGCATTATCGAGCAGGATATCATTGCAGTTTGCGAGAGGTTCAACGTACAGCAGATTGCTTTCGACAGCTGGAACGCAACTGACTTGACAAATAGATTGATATGTGCTGATATACCTCTGATTGAATTTGTCCAGGGGCCGAAATCGTACCATCCGGCTATGCAACAACTAGAACGGGCATACATTCAGGGGCTTTTAAATCATGGTGGAGATCCGGTTTTAAACTGGTGTGCTTCCAACTTGGTGGCGCGTCGGGACCAAAACTTAAACATGGCACCTGACAAGAAAAAGTGTGCCGATAAAATTGACGACATGGTCGCTTTGTTGATGGCCGTTGGAATCAGTATAGTACCCGCAGAGGCAGATATAGACTACAGCACATGGAGTCCGATAATCGTATGAAAAAACCGGGCAGAATTAAAGCGGCATTGCTTGACTGGCTGGGAATTCCCATATCTCTAACTGACTCCACTTTCTGGTCTCAAATCGGCACGACCGCTGCCGGTCAGACGATCAACGATAGCACGATTCTAAAACTGGCCGCTGTCTGGTCATGTTCCCGCCTTATCTCTCAAACCATATCAACTCTGCCATTGTTTGCATATGAGCGGACTCAATCAGGCAGGCAGGTTGCACGTTCTCACCCGCTACACACGATCATCAATAATATCCCGAATCCAGACAGCACCGCTTCTGTATTTTGGGAGTCGATGGTTGCCGCTATGCTGTTGCGTGGCAATGCCTTTGCAGAAAAGATGATGATCGGTAACAGGCTTGTAGGGCTGGTCTTTCTCAATCCATCATATCTGACAGTGCAACGACTCAATACGGGCCGGTACAAATACATTTACACGGAGTACGGTAAACAGCGGGAAATCCCAGAAGATAAAATCTTCCACGTTCCCGGCTTCACTAACGGGGGCCGGTGGGGACTGTCTGTTATCCAGTACGGGGCCGGTGTGTTTGGGTCAGCTCTTGCTGCTGATACCGCAGCTAACAGCACGTTTGAAAACGGTCTATCACCTACAACGGCATTAATGGTTGACAGGATCGTTAAGCCAGACCAGAGAGAAGGATTCAAAACGGCAATGTTATCCATTACCGGTGCAATAAACGCCGGTAAAACTCCAGTGCTTGAACAGGGCATGGACATAAAAACCATTGGCATTAACCCGAAAGACGCGCAGCTTTTGGAGTCACGAGTTTTCAGTGGTGAAGAGATATGCCGATGGTTTGGGCTTGACCCTTCGATGGTTGGCTACGGCAATAAAGCCTCGAACTGGGGAACAGGTCTTGAGCAGAAAAATATCAGCCTTTTGAATTACTGCCTGCGTCCGCTGATGGTAAAGATCGAACAGCAGATCAACAAAGATTTACTGACTCCGGTCGAGCAAATGAGGTACTATGCAGAGTTCAACATCGAGGGGCTTCTCCGTGGTGATTCTACCGCCCGGAAAGAGTTTTATTCTTCAGCTCTCCAGAACGGCTGGATGAACCGCAACCAAGTTGCTGCCATGGAGAACCAGCCATCGCTTGAGGGCGGCGATATTTACACTGTACAATCAAATCTCATACCGCTGGCACAGTTGGGACAAGACGCTGCGAGGGCTCTCGCATCCGTCGAAGCTGTGCAAAAATCATATCTGGGTGTTGGCACGATGATAACCAGCGACGAAGCACGGGAACTGGTTAACGCGGTTTCCGGTAGCGGGTTGGCTGTCCCAGGTCCTGAGTTCCAACCGAAAACATCAGGAGGCTTTTAATGAAACGAAACCTACCTTTAGCATATAACGGGCTGCCACTGTCCGGAATAAAATACGACCTGTCACCAAAGGCGCTTGAGAACTGGAACCCGGCAATCAAGGCCGCTGAGTCTGACAACACGATCAGCATATTCGATGTTATCGGACAGGACTATTGGACAGGCGAGGGTGTCACAGCAAAGAGGATTGCCGGGGCACTTCGTGCAATAGGGGACAAGGACGTAACTGTACTGGTCAACTCTCCAGGCGGCGACATGTTCGAAGGGCTGGCAATATACAACCTACTGCGAGAGCATAAGGGGGAAGTCACCGTGAAAGTTTTGGGGCTCGCCGCTTCCGCTGCTTCAGTAATCGCCATGGCCGGTGACAACATCCAGGTGGCGCGCGCTGGCTTCCTGATGGTTCACAATGCATGGATACTTGTGGCTGGCAACCGTCACGATATGCGGGATTACGCCGATTACTTGGAACCGTTTGACCGCTCTATGGCGGACCTTTATTCCGCACGTACCGGCATCGAGTTCAAATCCATGCAGAAAATAATGGATGCTGAAAGCTGGATAGGCGGCAGTGATGCGGTTGAACAGGGTTTTGCAGACGCACTGTTACCCTCCGACCAGATACAGATTGATGAAAACAGTAACGCCCGTGCTGCGGTTAAACTCGATATCGCTCTTGCAAAAGCTGGAATGCCAAGATCAGAACGCAAGAAATTGCTTGCTGAATATAAGGCCGTCAAGCCTTGCGCTGATGGTAACGATACGCCTTGCGCTATCTCGTTTGAAGATGAAATGTACGAATTACGTTGTCTCTGTTTTTAATCCACCATTCAAAGGAGTATCCCATGGCAATCGAAGAAGAAGTCAAAGAAGTCAAAACCCTGCTTAAGGACGTGAACGACAAACTCAAAGCGTCCGCAGAAGAAGCTCAGAAGCAGATTAACCTGCATTCTGAAATGTCTCAGGAAACAAAAGCCAGCGTTGACAAGCTCCTGATTACCCAGGGCGAACTGAATGCCCGCCTTATGGCAGCTGAACAGCTCATGGCGAAAATGGAAACACAGGGGCAGGGCCGCAACGAACTGCCGAAAACGATGGGGCAAACTGTTATTGAGTCCGATGGATTCATTAACTTCTCAGGCAAAGGTACTTTCACCATCCCGGTAAAAAACGCCATTACCTCACTGGTCGGTTCCGCCGGCACACTGATTGAACCGCAGAAACTGGGCTTTATCTCCGCCGGTATGCAGCGACTGACCGTCCGCGACCTGCTCAATTGGGGACGCACTACTTCCAACTCGCTGGAGTACGTCCGTGAAACCGGATTCACTAACAACGCCGATGTAGTTTCCGAGAACCCGACGAACGACAAGCCGGAATCTACCATCTCTTTTGAGCTGGATTCGGCGCCGGTCGCGACCATCGCCCACTGGATTAACGCATCGAAACAGGTGCTCGCTGATGCCGCCATGTTGGCATCCTATATCGATGGGCGCTTGCGCTATGGCCTGAAGCTGAAAGAAGAACTCCAGCTGTTGAAAGGTTCTGGCGTCGGGCTCAACATTACAGGCCTTATCACCGCCGCCACTGCATACGCGAACCCTGGCGTGACTGTGCAGGTTGAAACCGCAATTGACCGACTCCGGCTGGCGATGCTGCAGGTAACTCTGGCTGAGTATGAGGCCGATGGTATTGTACTGTCTCCCATCGACTGGTGCCAGATCGAACTGACCAAGACCACAACCAACGAATACCTGTTCACATCTCCTACTGGCATGGTAGTTCCTGGCCTATGGGGACGTCCAGTTGTGTCTTCTCAGTCCATGACCGCCGGAGATTTCCTTGTCGGTGCTTTCGGCATGGCCGCTCAGGGATGGGATCGTGAAGATGTCAACGTCACTGTCTCCACCGAAAACAAGGATAATTTTGTGAAGAACATGGTCACCATCCTCTGCGAGGAGCGCGTCGGCTTGACCATCTTCCGGCCGGAAGCGCTTATCACTGGCGACTTCGATGGGCTTCCTGCATCGGCGTAGTAATAGGGGGGAGGTTTCGGCCTCCCCCTTTGTTCTTTGACAATTGAAGCAGGAGTTATTTTCCTATGATGTCCGCAACTCTTGAACCGGCGTTCACTTCCAACTTTATCACATTGATGTAAACTTGGGTAAGACGGGCAACTGCATTAGCTTGTTCAGGTGTAATCTTACCGCCTCTGAGGTTGGTTGTATCTTCGGTAATCATTTCAAGCATGTTTTTGATTGTTTGCATTTTTGATCTCCCTTTTTAGTTGAATGTTAGCTCTTGCCAGCTTGATTAGTTCAGTAGTGGTTTCGTTTATGGGTATTTTAGATGATTTAGCCACATAATAATCAGCTAAGTTGACGCGACCTGCTTTTCGTGAAACCTTCTGTCGATCTTTTACTTCTTGCGCTTGGTAGTATATTGCACAATATTTTTTCATGTATTCCTTGACTTTAGGTTTTTGCCTGTGTTCCTTTCTCCACTCTCTATCACGGGCTCTTGCTTCAGGCTTTTGTTTGTATATTTTTGTGCGCGCCTTTTTTACATCAAGGGCTCCAGGCCTTTGGAGATATATTTTTTGGCGTCCACGTGCACATTGTTTGCAATGCCCGTCTGTATAAACATTGTCCGGCGACTTGACATGACCATGCTTGCACATTGGATATCCGGATTGCCCATCAAAACCATATCTGCCTGAGTGTACGCTATGACTCACTCCTTCTGAATTACATCCAGCCGCGTTTTGCAACGTGGGCAACTCTTGGGGTCTTCCACTTTCGGCTTCCATTCGTAACTGCATTTTGGACATTTCATAAAACCTCCTGTTTTGATTGTGTCGCACTGTTATTCCTATTATTACTATTTTTATTATTATGTCAACAATAAAATGCAAGGGGCTAAAAAATGCTTGTAACAGCTTTAAAAAGCTTTGACCACAACGGCAGCATAAACAAGGGTCAGACATTTGACTGTTCCGAAATAGTAGCACACGGGTTGAAACGGGCAAAACTTGTAACATTTGATGATCCTAAAGCAAATTTCCCTATGGCCGGGGCTTCACTGCCGTCTGCATCGCCTCCGGTCCCAGCCTTACAGCAGACGATTGCGAAACCGTTAGACGCTGGCGCGAATCTGAAAAAGAAACCGGGGCGCAAGAAAAAGTCGTCATAGTCGTTAACACGACCTTTGAACTTGCGCCGTGGTCTGACATATTGTATGCAATGGATAGGAACTGGTGGGACAACTACTTTATCAAAGGCGCAAAAGATTTTGCAGGGATGAAATTAACACCGGTATCGGGTGTAAAGTGTGCCAAAAGAATAGCATTTACTCATTACCAGAATAGCGGGGTAGGGGCAATTTCGCTGGCGGCACATTACGGGGCTGGTAGAATCATCTTACTCGGCTACGATTGCCAGAAAACAGGCGGTAAATCTCACTGGCACGGTAATCACCCACCAGGCCTTGGTAACGCCGGCAGTATTGGCACTTGGCCGAACCAGTTTAATAAGCTGAAAAAAGATCTTTCTGGAGTTGAAATTATAAACTGCACACGCGAAACCGCTTTAACTATGTTTGAACGACAGGATTTAAATACAGCATTAAACAGGAGCTGATATGGCAACCAAGATCGAGATCCAGGATTTCCGCGAACAGCTGGCAAAAGCGGTGCATAATTTCGCGGCTCACACATTCAAGCTGGCATTCAGCAACACGGCAATTACTACCGGCATGGCGGCACTGAGCGAGATAACCGCAATAAGCCTAACAAATACCACTGCCGGGGCTAATCCAACCGTAACCATTACGGCGGCTGAGTCGGCTGGAACGATGACCATAGGCGGCGATGCCGTAACCCTGACCGCTGCAGGTGCGGTGGGGCCATTCCAATACTACGCACTGTACAACGACACAGCGACAAGCCCTGCCGATGCTCTTGTGCTGGCATGGGACCACGGTTCGGCGGTCACACTGGCAAGCGGGGAAACATTCAAAGTCAGTTTTAATAACGACGATACTGCCGGGACTATTTTGACCATCGCGTAAGGAGCAAACTATGAGCACCGTATCCAGAACTCCAGGCACCGACGTGCAGATGGTTGTAACAACCCTTAATAGTCTGGCAAACAGCGCCACGGCTGGATGGCAATCTGCAATGGTGGATAACACCACTGAGAAAGCAGGTGAGTACGATATCAATATCAGCATTGACCTTGCTGCGACTGCAGCGGCAAACGATAAGGCAATCTATGTCTATGTTGTGCCGTGGTTCTATGATGGATCATCATGGACTCCTGGGGCGGATGGCGGCACAGCTACTCTGCCATCTGGCACAGAGGGGACTTACACCATCGGAGCAACACACAATCTCCGGCCCGGGACGGTGATAGGCTATACCGCAACAGGTCAAGTGGTGAACAAATCTTTCACCCTTACCAACGTAGGTGACGGTTTCAGCCTTGTTATCATCAACTATACCGGCGCTGCAATTGCGGCAAGCGCTAACGTGGTGCAGTACAAACCCGTTCATTACACGAGCGCATAATGGCACTCGTACTACTTCGCACAGACCGAACCAGTAAACCTCCACTGCACACCCCACTGCGCTCTGATGGGCATTGGGGTGTTGAAGGGTTGATGGGTGCTTGGGCGTTTAATGAGCAGGCAGGAAAAACGGCTTTTGATTGCGTAGCCAATAATAATGCGACATCCCCTTTGCCCGCCTTTACTCCCAACGGAATTGCTACATCAGCGGCAACCCCTACGTCTGCATGGGATGTACCTGTTAATATTATGGCCGGGAAATCTCAACTATCACTGATAGCTGTCATGAAATCATCTGCCAGTAGCGGTGGCTATATTACCTGCTGGCTCAGTGATACAAACATGAGTGCATTTCTGTATCAGGTCAGCAACGGCACGGTCGGATTTAGAACCAGAACAGTGACAACGGTTGCCATGAATCCTGCGGGGTCCGTTGCTGACGGGAAATTTCACACCATAGCGGGAATTTATAGCGGATCAGATATGTCGGTGTGGGTTGACGGGGTGGAACGGGGTACACGAGCTAGCCAGAGTGGTGTAATAGCCACACCGACTACCGCAACAACAAAAATAGGGGCATACAGTACAGCAACACTTAATGCGGAATTTAACGCCGCATTAATTTATGACCGCGCCCTCTCCCCCGACGAAATAGCATCCCTCTCCGCCAACCCCTGGCAGATATACGAGCCGGAGATTCAGTGGGTGTGGGTGGAGGATGGGGCTGGCGCGACAACCAGCGCAGCCGATCCCGGCAGTCTGACTGCAACAGGCAGCGCGGCCACTGACTACAGAGGATTGATATCAGGATCAGCAGTTGGCACATTGACGGCTACAGGTTCAGCGGCAACAAGTATCAAGGGTTTTCTCTCTGTTGCTGAATCCGGCGCAACACCAACATCTGGCACGAATGCCGCTGATTACCGTGGCCTGATTTCATCCGCTGAATCTGGCGCGATTACAACTACAGGAACGGATTCAACAGGTTTATATACTCCCGTTGGAAGCATAACAAGCACGGCACAACCGGGCGCTACCGTTGTTATCGGGGTCAATGCCGCCGGTCTCAGGACTTTTATATCTCTGACTGAACCGGGGTCGGTGAATCTGACCGGGGTCAACGCTTCCGGATTCAGGGGACTGCTATCAGTCACGGAAATCGGTGCGCTTGCAGTTACCGGAATCAACTCGGCAGACACGACCGGCGAGTTGACAAGCATTGCACCATATAGTGCATTATCAGTGAACGGCTACAATACAACAGATTACAGACCAGGCCGAGAGATACCGATATTTTCAGGGCGATCAGTACCGATAATCAGAGGCCGCGAATTATCATTAACATTAGGACGGACAATCCCGGTAATTCAGTGAGGTTAAAAAATGGCACTACTTGACGACGTAAAAACCAGCATACGGGTAATCCATTCGGCTGATGATGCTCTTTTGCAAAGGCTTATCAACTCCGCATCGCTTGAATATATCCAGTTTTGTAATATTGAGGTTGATTCGGATGCCACAGTAGAGCCAATTGCAGAAGATGCTTTCCAGGGACTTGTCCTGATGGTTCAGGCTGATTATTCTGCAGATCCGGAAAAGCGGGAATCATACCGAAAAGCGGCTGAAACTCTCTGGATGCCGCACCGCATTAGTATGGGGGTCTGATGGACGCGCAACGATTACGGCATAGAATCGAGTTTCAGGAGCTGGTCGAGGAACAGGACAGTGAAACCGGCGCGTCTATCACAACATGGCAGACGGCTTACCTTGACTCTGATACTCCACTTGACAGCGTTCCAGCCGAAGTCCTGACAGGGCCGGGCCGGGAGTTCAGGGGGACCGGCACGACCCAGGCTGAAGCGACGGCGCGGATCAACTGCAGATGGTTTCCCGGTCTTCTGGAAACGTGGCGGGTACTATGGGACGGCCGGATTTACAACATCCAAAGTATCGAAACCGACATAACAGGTCGCATAGAATGGCGCTTACGGTGTGTTGATGGGGTATCAGACGGGCGGTAATGGTTTAATAGTTTTTGGCCTTCCGCCTTTTTTGCCGTTTTCAGCACTGCTCTTTGATTTCTTATCTGACTTGATCGAACCGAGAAGCGCTGCAGGGCTTATTTCTTTTTTGCAATGTGGGCATTCCATTTCAAATCCTTTCGCCGGTTACGATGCGACCGGCGGCGCGGGGAGATTTACAGACCTAAATCAGATTGTACCTGTTTAGAAAAATTCACTTGCCCTGCCCAGTGCGATGTTTTGACGTAGGCTATTACGCTTTCCTGTTTTGCAGAAACGGCGGCGCGGGGAGATGAGGAACGAATAATTGTGCAGTTTGTGCGGCCCTGACCCTTGTTGTTAGCATACCAGAAATGAAGAAACTGACCGTTTTCGAGTTCTACTGTTTTCGGGGCGAAAGGAATGTTGATTGAGTTTTTCATGGTGTGGCCTCCTTTGATTTGTCCTTCACTATGATTATAGTATAAACCTATCGTTAGGATAGTCAAGCAAAATAATGCAATAAAAAATAAAAAAGTGAAAATAATTTGAGGGGCTAAAATGGCCGGTAAATACGATGTTGTCATATCTCTGTTGGTTTACAATCAGCTTGAAGTCACGAGAGAGTGCATCGAATCGCTGTTTGCAACATCTCAAAGCGACTTTTTGCTTGTCATTTCCGACAATAAATCCCGAAGCGAGACCGCTGATTATCTCAAATCGGTTGCAGATGATCATGCAAACGTGGTTTACGTCCGCAACGATGAAAACCTTGGCTTTATAGGCGCTCATAACGCCATATATGCCGCTTATCGGGATTTGGCCGAGAACTTCTGTGTACTGAATAACGACCTGATCTTCAAGACCGATGGATGGGATAACAGGTTTTTGCAGGCTCTTGAATCAAACGCGAACCTGGCACAGGTGGGGCCGGTTCAAGTTCATGGGTACATCAACGCAAAAGGGATTGGCGTGCCGAGGCCGATCAGAAGCAATCCGCCTGAATACATCGGGGGATCGTGCTTTATTGCCAAGGTCGCGGCGGTTGGCGAAAAGCTTTTTGAAGATAAGTATATGAAGTTTGCATTTTGTGAAGATGCTGACTTATCATTCCGACTCAGGGCTGCAGGCATGAAGATTGCCGAGATACCCGGTATTAATATCCACCACAAACACCACGTATCCTTCAAGAACGAAAAGCTTGACTTCGATTTCAAAAAACAGGAACTCGCAAATCAGAGATTTCTGATTGACCGCTGGCAGAAATATATCCGGCTGAGAAATTTCGCCCCTCTCCATATCCTGATTATCCGCACTCGGGCGCTTGGCGACTCATTCATGGCTGAGCCGATAGCGCGGGAGCTGTTGAATAAATACCCTGGCGCGCATGTGTATATCCAAACAGCCTGCCCTGAATGGTTCACCCCTTGCGATTACATCAAGGAATGCGGGCCAAATCTCAGGGCAAAACGGAAATATGATATTGTGATCGATCTTGATATGGCATATGAGCGCAACCCGAAGATGCACGTTGTCGACGCCTATGCCAATGCGGCGATGGTGACACTTGATGACGACAAACGGACGCCTCAATATCTGGGTGCGAAACGTATCCGGATAGGCAGGAAAACAGCCGTTATCAACGCAGAAGGATCATGGGATAGCCGACAATGGCCGCTTGAGCGTATCAGGGGTTTTGCAGCATACCTGAAGGGGCGCGGTTACCATGTTAAAGAAGTCGGCAGGACTCAGGCGCTTTACACCGGTGTCGGCGAAAATCTGATTGGTGGGAGGAATCTTGCCGGTATCAACCAGGTAATAGCCGATGCTGATTTGTATTTCGGGATGGACGGGGGGCTGGCTCATTTTGCCCAGGCAATGGGGACTCGTTGCTTTCTGATATTCGGATGCACGAATCCTGAATACAGGGTGCATAACGGCGCAGATGTAAAAGCTGTATGGCGTGGGGATCTTCCTTGTTCAGGGTGTCATCACGAAGGTCCGCCTAAAACGTTCACCGCTTGCAAAACAGGCAACCATGAATGCTTGACGGGTATCACCGTTGATGAGGTTATAGAAAAATTTGAGGCATGGATATGAAGAAGACATTTCAATATTTTCCGGAGGAGAGAATGGTAGCGGTAAAAAATGGCAATCCAGACCTAGTTAAAATAGGGTATGAAGAGCACATGTTTAACGATGATTACTGGCTGTATTCAGACGGCGTAAATCCGGCAAGGATCAACAAAAGTGCTCACCAATTGATATGTTATTTCAAAGATTTATTCTCAATTACAGGCACAGTCACAGATAAATATATCATCGGAGATATTGGTGCTGGCGCAGGGAGCATGATTCAGCAACTTCATAATGCAGGTTATTCTGCGGGAGGGTGCGAATATTCCGAGTCAGGGCGAAGGCTTGCCAAGGAAAGGTTTAGTATTGATTTAGAGTTTTGTGATCTGAGAACTAGATTGAATTACCCAGACAATCATTTTGACTGGTCATATTGCGTCGGTGTCCTGTCAATGATACCGGACGGTTTCATGGAGAACGCTGTCCGGGAGTTGTTGAGGATTACAAGATATGGAGTTTTGGTCAACGTAGGAGCCGACATTGCCAACAACAAAGTGGATAGGAGAGGTAACCCGCACCATCTAACGCCGATCAATAGCGCTGGAATGTGGAAATTAATCCACGGAATTGGCGGGTATGACTGGACTTCAATCCAGCCGCCGCAAAAAAACAAGTACGGGATAGGGGTGTGCAACGAATTCGCGTGCCTAATCGGGAAAACGCCTTGGCCATTCTAATAGAGGTAACATGAGCGAGACCGCAAAACATAGATCGTTATTCCTGCCATACTGCATCGGCAACGGCCTTGATATCGGTTATGGTGGCGATCCTATCGTTGAGACAGCCATAACCCTTGACCAGGCGGACCGGTATAGCTTTGAAGGCGATAAGCCACAGAACATCACTGCCGACGCCTGCAGCCTGTATATGTTTGCTGATAATTCCCTTGATTATGTGTATTCCTCACACTGTATCGAAGATTTCAGGCAAACGGCGGGGGTGCTACAAGAATGGGTCAGGGTAATAAAACCCGGCGGATTCCTGTGCCTATTGTTCCCTGATGAGCGAGTTTACAGGGAGAAATCCAAGACCCCGAATATTGCGCACGTCTATGATGATTTCGGCATGGGATTTGTGATTGATCGACTGCCGGCGGATGTTGATATTGTGGTTTCGCTGGAACTATTTGAAAACGATGATTACAATTGTGCGCTGGTGTTACAAAAATGCTAGTGTTGCTGACAGCCACAGGGATGAGGCCGGAAGCGTGGGCAATCTGCGAACGGCTGATGATGGCGCAAACGTTCACGGGGCCGGTGCGGTGGATCATCGTGGATGATGGGGAAACACCGCAGCCGATAACCTTCCGACGCGAAAACTGGATTATCAATCTGATTTGTCCTGAACCAGTATGGCAACCAGGGCAGAATACACAGGCGCGCAACCTGATGGCGGGACTTGAACGCGTAAGGGATTATGAACGGCTTGTGATTATCGAAGATGATGATTTTTATGGACCGGAATACCTTGCTGACGTTGACAACTGGCTAAAAACTGCTGACTTGGTGGGCGAACCAATGGCGCGTTATTTCAACGTGGCAACCGGGACCGGCAAGCAGCTGCAAAACAATACTCATTGCAGCCTGTGCAGCACGGCAGTGAAGGGGCCGGGGCTTGTGGCCTTCCGTCAAGCGGTAGCCAAACACAAAAAGTTCATCGACCTGGAACTATGGCGCACGTTCAGGGGCAAAAAAATCATCTCCAATACCCGGCACGTTGTAGGAATAAAGGGTTTGCCGGGGCGGGGTGGCATCGGTTGCGGCCACAGAATGACCGGTGGCGCTCAGTCAATCGGCATGTTGCGGGAGTGGATAGGGGATGCCGCGGGAATTTACGGGTACTGATTATGTCTGACACCATATCATACAGCCTCCAGGGCGTTGACGAATTGCTTGCAAAACTCGACTCTATATCGTATGATTTACGGCGTAAAGGCGGGCGGTCTGCGTTGCGTAAAGCGGCAATGGTTGTGGTTAGGGAGGCGCAGTCAAATGCATGGCGGATCGATAATTCAGACACAGCGCAAGCTATCCACAAAAACATCACTTTGCGGTGGGCTACAAAGCGTTATCAAGCCGCAGGTGATTTAGGTTTCAGGGTTGGCGTTTTGGGCGGCGCAGTTAATCAACACATTGCGCGTAACGTCGGCGAGTTCAAGGGCAAGGGCAAGGATAATCCTGGCGGAGATACTTGGTATTGGCGGTTGGTCGAGTTCGGTACAGAGAAAATGAGTGCACAACCATTCATGCGGCCTGCTCTCGCAAACCACACAGACAAAGCGACGAACGTTTTTCTCACTGAATATTCAAAATCAATAGACAGGGCAATACGCAGGGCATCAAAATCAAGCGGGGGCAAATCTGGGATGAGAACAACACGAGGTCACTAAGGGAGGATAATATGTTTGAAGGAATGAATACAGGCAAAACTGACGACAATGGCTGCATGATAAAGTGCGGTGACAGGGTTGAGTTATTTCAGCACAAGGAAGCGTATAGAGAAACGACCGCTCAGGACGGATGGGGGCGCGATATTGCGCTGTGTCGGCACGATCAGCGAGATATTCCTGCCCGGGAAAAAACGATTCGCGGAACGGTGGTATATAGTCCAAAATTCACTAGCTTTCTGGTAGAGTTCGATGATTATATGCTGGAAAGTGGGCGCAAAGACGACAGCCTTTATATGCTCGGGTACGCTATCAATCGCAAAAAAGACCGATTATTGGTTATAGGTAAATAATGTACGCTCCCCTGTTTGCCATAGCTTCCGCAAGCTCAACCGTAAAAGCCTTGATAGGGTCAAACCCTGTCAGGTGCTATCCTTTCGGTTCCGCACCCCAGGGGGTGGCGCTGCCGTATGTTGTATGGCAGTCTATTCCCGGACGTCCGGAAAACTATCTGGGAGATCTTCCTGACGTTGACAAATTCGGCATTCAGGTTGATGTTTATGGGATGACGGAATCATCTTCACGGGCGGTTGCTCAGTCACTAAGGGATGTAATAGAACCGGTGGCACATATTACGGCATGGCGGGGAGAATCTACAGACCCCGAGACATTACATAAACGATTTTCATTTGATGTTGACTGGTTTGTAAAACGATAACCGCAAAAAGGAGATTAAAATGAGCGTACTCACACAAGGAACAAAAGTTTATTTCATCGATCCGGATGACCTGTCTATCGTGGCGGTACAGTGTGCTACAGCATTCAATCCCGGTGGGCAGCCAGTGGACCAGATCGAGGACACATGCCTTGAAGAACTGATTGCGCGCACCTACAAAAAAGGGCTCAGGACTCCAGGGCAGGCGTCATTGACTGTCAACGCTGACCCTCAATATGCTTCCCACGTGCGACTTCATGAACTGTCAGAGGAAAGCACTGACAGGAATATCAAGTGGGCGGTTGGCTGGTCTGACGGAACCGCAGCGCCTACCGTTGACAGCGACGGGGACTTTGTTCTGCCTGCTACACGTACATGGTTCACGTTTGAGGGTTACGTTTCTGACTTCCCCCTTGATTTTGCCATGAACACCGTTGTTGTTACAGCGGCAACTATCCAGCGTTCCGGCGGTTCTGTCTGGACTCCGAAAACGCCTTAATCTCGAATACACCAGGCGGGCCGGTACGGCATAGGGCCGCATGCAGCCGGACATATATCTGACAACATAGGCGGCAGTGTATACAAGCAGACCGAAGTTAAACGGGAGCTACCTGCCGCCACAACATCAACCGGGGGAGTGATGCAACTCAACATCGAAAGTCTCAAAACCATAGGCGCATTTACCGGCGCTCCTGTTGAAAAGCAAATCAAATGGAAGCAAGGCGACGAAGAACACACGGCAACCGTTTTTATCCGGCCGCTCTCCTACAAATCAACGGTGTCCGACCTGCAGGCCGTGAACGACAAGAAAGACCCGGTAGCAACGCGGATTGCATGCAGCGTGTGCGACGAAACCGGCAAGCCGATATTTACCGCTGATGATATTACCGGCGATGCAGATCCCGAGCGCGGGGCGCTGGACGGCAACCTGGCAATGGCACTGCTTGCTGCAATCGCAGAGGTGAACTATCTGGGAAAGCCGACGAGCTGACCGATATTGATGAGTTTTGGCATGAACTCGTACTCTGCGGGGTAGGGGGCCGAACGATTGCCGAAGCACAAGAGCGGATCAGCTTTTCAGAGTTTCAATCGTGGATAAAATACTGGCAGAAACGGGGCGGCTTTAATATTGGGATGAGGGTTGAAGAATCTATCGCCGTATTAGCCGCTCTTTTTGCAAACAGCAAGACAAAGAATGGCGGTTTCAAAAGGTACGATTTCATGGACCACAAAGACGAACCCGCAATACCGCTTGAACAGGCAATGGAGAGCTGGAAATAATGGCGAATCTCGGGACATTAACGCTTGACCTCGTTGCTCGCATTGGTGGGTTCACCGGGCCTCTCGACAAGGCAGGCCGCGAATCCAAAAAGTTTTTAGACTCATTGGAAAAAGGGGCTAAACGCGCGGGCGCGGCCATCGGAACGGCTTCTGTAGTTGCGGCTGGCGCGGTTGCCCTATTCGTTAAAAACTCGATTGATGAGGCCGATGCAGCAAGCAAGGCGGCACAGGCCACAGGCTTAACCGTTGAGGCTTTCACAGGGCTGTCATACGCGGCCAAGCTGGCAGACCTTGACACGGAAGCGCTTAAAAAAGGAATGTCCAGGCTTAACGTCGCAATCGGGGAGGCATCCACAGGCAGCAAAGAACAGGCGTCTCTATTCAAGGCGATGGGGGTTTCAATCAAGGACGCTTCCGGCAATCTCAGGACCGGCGACGAAGTCCTGAAAGACCTGGCCGAGAAATTCGCCTCCATGCCGGATGGAGTTGATAAATCAGCAACGGCTATCAAGATATTCGGAAAGGCTGGCGCCGATATGATTCCGTTCCTGAACGCTGGCAAAGATGGCATACAGGAGATGATTACAGAGGCCGAGGCTTTGGGGCTGGTACTCACAACCACACAGGCGCAGGCGTCTGAACAATTCAATGACTCCCTTACTACTCTCGGGCAGGTCACAAAGGGCGCGGCCAACAACGTATCAAAAGCACTGCTTCCCGCGCTGAACAGCCTCACAGGCATGATGATTGACGTTGCCAAGGATACCGGCACGGCTTCCGAATTTGGCAACATACTGGCGGGTGTTTTGAAGTTTGTTGCGTCAACGGCACTTGGCGGGGCCACAGCCATAATGAACATTGGCCGCGCAATTGGTGGGGTGGCCGCTGCCGGATCATTTGCGCTTGAGGGTGAATTCAAACTTGCCTATCAAACCATCAAGGCAATTGGAGTAGAGAACAGGGCGGCAACGGCCATTACTGACGAACGTATTAAAAGGCTGATGGGTGCCGACTACGAAACGGCTGGGAAGAAGGCCGCAAGAGTCGTCAATATTCTCGGGGCCGCTTCAAAGATTGCCGCCGAAAAGGTCGGAGAGGTAGCCACAAAAACCAAAGAGCACACGGGCGCGATTGAAAAACAGATTGCCGCGCTCCAGTTGCAGCTTGACACGTTCGGCATGTCTGAAACAGAGGCTAAATTATGGGGAATGTCAACGGATGGTGTTACCGGCAAACTGTTTGATAACGCTGAGGCTATTTTAGCCCAAATCGACGCACTCAAAAAGCAGAAAACAGACCAAGAAGAAATCACCGCAAACCTCAAAAATTATCAATCGCTCCTGAATGACTTACGGACCGATGAAGAAAAATACACTGATACCGTGCAGGAACGACTTGATATTATTGCCAAGGCTGGAAAAATGCCGACGGCAGAAGAAGCAGCAAAAATAGTTGGTTCAGGTGTGACTTCTGCGCCTACATTTGGCGGGGTTGATGCTGTTGTTGGTGGAGCTTCCGGTGAGATCGGCAAGATCGACGCGGCGCAGGCAGAGTTAGATAGATGGTATGAAACTGAAATGAAGAAGCAGGAAAAGAACCAAGAATTCAGGGATGCAGAAACCGAAATATTTAAAGCAGCTGAAGAAAAGAAATATGCAATTTTTGAAGAGTATCTAGCGAAAAAGAACGCTTTAGAGAAAACTCGGTTAAAAACACAGGAAGATCAAAACCTTGCAGCAATGCAGGGGGAAATCGCAATATACACGGCGGTCGCTGAGTCCATGACCGGCATAGTAAAAAACCTTGCCGGTGAAAACAGTGCAGCTTACAAAGCTATGTTCGCAGTCGAAAAAATAGCGGCGGCGGCGATGATTATTGTAAATACTCATGTGGCGGCATCCAACGCGAGAAAGACAAGCGGAAGTTTTTTAAGCGGCGAAATACTTGCAAACATGGTGATGATAGCCGGTTACGCTCAAGCCGGTATGGTCGCCGGAATGGGACTGGCCGGTATGGCTCATGATGGTATCGACTCAATCCCGCAGGACGGAACCTGGCTGCTGAAAAAAGGCGAGCGCGTATCGACTGCCGAAACATCCGCAAAACTTGACCGGACACTCGAAAGCGTATCAAAACAATCAACCGGCGGAGATGCTCCGATAGTTAATCTGTATGAGGATAAATCAAAAGCCGGGCAGGTTGAAACACGGCAGCAGGACGACCGGCGCGTGATTGACATTTGGGTTGCGGACCTGATGGGCGATGGCAAAGCACAAAAGGCTATGTCGCGTAAATTCGGACTGCAACCGGTGGGGGCATAATGGACTATCCTGCAATACTCCCGGCACCACTCAGGGCCGGTTACAATATCAATCCGGAAAACAATATCATCAGGACGCAGATGGTTTCCGGCAGGGCGCGGCAACGGGTGGCATATACATCCGTTCCGGCCTATGCGGATTTGTCATGGCTGTTCACTGCGCTTGAGGGTATGATTTTTGAATCGTTCGTTGCGGCGGCTGGTGGCGACTGGTTTATGATCAGCATCAAATCTCCGATTGGATACATTGCCCAGGAATGCCGATTCATGGAGTCCCCGCAAGGGCCGCAACTCGTTGGCGTTAATTTGTGGTCGTATAAAGCCAAAGTCGAACTCAGGGAGAAACCATCATTGGATCCATCATATGCGCTCTACTATCCCAGCATCATTTTGCAGCTAGATATCTTCGATCGTGCCATGAATGAGGCATGGCCACAATGAGCGTACTCGAAACCGTATATGCATCTGGCGGCGATATCATAATTGACACGCTGGAATTATCTTGCCCGGCGTGGTCATCGTCGATATTTATCTGCAACGGATTTGAAAACCATACCTGCATTGATGAGGATGATCGGGAGATTACTTTTATCGCCGCAGGTATCGCGGTTGCCCTGCCGAAGAAAAACAATTCAGGGGCGCAAATGCTAACGTTTGCGATCGATAACATTACCGGGGAGGCACAGGGGTTGATTGATGACGCTCTGGAGGCAGAGGAGCGCGTCACTTTAATCTATCGGGCTTTCCTTGCTTCCAACAAAACAGTACCGGCGGATACTCCATACAGAATGACGGTGTTATCAGGCGACATGCAAGGTTCAGTCATCCATATCCAGGCAGGGTTTTTTGACTTGCTCAACACGGCATGGCCGCGTGATAAATACACGGCGTCATTTGCACCAGGGCTGAAATACATATGAACCTCAATGACTACATAGGTAAAGAGTATGAGGACGGCGCACGCGGGCCTTTCCGATATGATTGTTGGGGTCTGGTCAGGGAAATCCGGCATGAGGTCTACGGCTTGTCGTTGCTACCCTCCCACGGCCATGTCCGGCACACGATGCCGATTGAATTTACCAGGGCATACCAGGAAGTCGCGAAGCAAATGGAGGTCTGCAATCCCGAGGTGGGCTCGGTTGCTGCTGTGTTCCGTGGCCGGGTATGCTTCCATGTCGCGGTTGTGGTTGAGATTGACGGAGATTTGGCAATTATGGAAATCAACCCGAATACCAACTGCAGGTGGTTAAGAATACCGGACTTTGAACGCAGATATCTGAAGGTGGTTTACTACCGATGAAATATAAAAACCAGGACTACCGATGATCAACATATATCCCTCAAAACTCGAAGGTGCACCACTCGAAACGCACGTTTTGAATCATCCTCAACCCATCTACGATTGGTTGTCCTCAACAGTCCCGAGTTTTTCAGAGCGGGAAGTCCATCCGATTTCCGTATGGGTAAACAACAGGATGATCGGATCGGCGAACTGGGCAACGACAACCATATCCCCGAATGACACCGTTGATATCTATGTTGAACCTGGCTATGGGATAGACTGGGTAGGCTGGGTTACAATAGCCATGTTTGTCATGTCTGCGGCTTCGATGGTTTACTCTCTCGTTGCCATGGGCAACATGCCGAAACTCTCAACGGGAGCGCCGGTAAAAGGCGACGCGCTTGATGAGGCAACGGCACGAGGGAACAAAGTCAGGCTGAATTCAATCATCAGGGAAATTGCCGGGACGTTCAAGGTCTATCCGGATTACCTCCTACCTCCCCATACCTATTTTGATTATGACTCCGACCAATGGATTGAAATGACGCTCTGCGTCGGCAAAGGTTCGTACACCATCCCCGAGGAGTCTGTGCTCGTTGGCGACACACAGTTTATTGCGATAACTGAAGATGTTGAATATGCGATTTATGAACCAGGCGAGGATTTGAGTGCTGATACAGCGGCTAGATGGTGGCACTCGGCAACGGAGGTTGCGGGAACATCAACCGGCAAAGCCGGGCTGGAACTCAATGCGACTTACGTAATCGGCACGGCGGCAACGGCTGAATCATACACGTTTGACGGACTGGTGATAATGATCCCCGAGGGGGCAGGGGAATGGCCTGCATGGCCGGTTGAATCGGTCATTACGATTGAGCAATTCCTTGACTACACTGTCACCGACGGCGGGAGCGATCGAGATATCATCTCAGGAGATTTTACAACCCTGGCACCGTTTGCCGGGATGATAATAGAGATTACCGGGGAGAACGAGGGTGATTACGTAATCAACGAAACCGACGGGTCCGGATACATCACGCTGGATTACGACAATGGTTCGCCTGTCAACGGTTTTTTAACCGGAACACGCCGGATGGCTATTGGATACCGAAATCAGCAATACGAAATCACTGCCATGATAACTAATGAGTATGATTTCAACAGCGATTTTAATCCGACTCGAGTAGTGCGGGATGAGATGCACGTCATCAGATTAACGGATGATGGAACTTATGAATCGGAATGGCTGGGATTTGCGCTGATAACGACAAACGACCCGGTCATCGCCATTGACGCATCCGGCCAAGAGGGGGAATGGGCGGGGCCGTTCGCGGCGTGCCCTGACGGGGAAGTTACGAGCACACTGGAATATGATCTGATGTTTCCCAGTGGATTAGGGAAGGTTGCAGCTTCCGGTGTAATAAACCCTGTAACTGTTCAGACAGAAATACAATACCGCGAAATCGGTACAACTGAGTGGTTGTCGGTAATCAAAACCATGACAGCCGCAACACTTGACCAACTTGGATATACCGAGTCTTTCGGTTTGGGCGATCCATACCGGCCGGAAGTACGTATGCGGAGAGTCGGCGCGAAATCCACGCTTACGGATACACAGGACACTGTGCAATGGTACGGGCTCAAATCCCGGCTGACGGCACCCTCCTCATATGCAGGCGTCACGACGATGACCGTGAAACTCAGGGGTGGCGACAGGATTTCCGCTCAGTCAGATCAGTTGATATCAGTCCAGGCTACCCGCAAACTGCCAACTCTGGTTGATGGTGCATGGACCGACAACGCGGAAACCCGCTCAATCGTGCCGTGGGTGTCGTACATTGCGAAATCGATGGGATATACTGACGATGACCTGTCTTTGGTGGACTTTGAGACGCTCGGGGCCGTATGGGATGCACGCGGCGATTATTTCGACATGTCCGTTGAGTCTGAAGGCACCGTTAAAGGCGAAATGCTAAACGCGCTGCGGGCGGGATTTGCAGAGTTGACGCTTGACCGTGGCGTCATCAAGCCCATCCGTGACCAGATCAGAACCGTCTATGAGCATATGTACACGCCTCAAAACATGGCCGAACAGTTGACCAGGAGTTTCCAGACCATCCGGCCTGATGAGTTTGACGGAGTTGACGTTGAATATATTGATGGGACGACGTGGGCAAAGGAAACGGTTGAATGCAGGCTTGATGGTGATAACGGTGCCAAGTCCGAAAAAATAACTCTTGAGGGTGTGACCGACCGGACACGGGCATGGCGTATCGGTATGAGGCAACGCCGGATGCAGAAGTACCGCCGGAAAACTTATAAATTCGCAACGGAGCTTGACGCGCTCAACTCCTCATATATGTCGTTTTGCGCTCTTGGGGACGACGTCCCAGGGTACAGCCAATCGTCAATCCTGATGGGTTATACTGCGCTATCAGGTGCTATTCAGTTACAGTCGTCAGAGCCGTTTGTGTGGGCGGATGGAGTTGACCATGTGATAGGCATACGCAAGCCGGACGGCACACTCTCAGGGCCATATTCTGCTACCAGAGTCAGTGATTATGTGATATCAATTCCAGAGTTAGATTTTACCCCGGATACTACCTGGGCTGTTGAACCTCCGCACCTGATTTTCGGGACCGTAACGAGATGGAGCTACCCTGTTTTGATATCCTCGATATCTCACAACGGTCAGAATAAAGTTGAGGTTGAAGCGGTCAATTACGATGCCAGAATATATGATGACGATGATAATACACCGTAGGGGGTGAGCCGTGACAGAGAACGGGCAATGCTTACAGGCTGTACCGATTGCAAAACTTGAGGTCACTACCGAACAGATCGGGAAAACCCTCGAAAAACTCGGCAACGTTCTGGAAAGAATAGCAGAGCAGGGGGAGAAGGTCCGGTCGCTTGAGGATAATCAAGAGCTGCTATTCGGGCGCATTCGTGGTGTTGAACTCACGGCGGCCAAAGAGGAAACTAAAATAGGTTTTATCGTTGCCGGAATCGCGGCCATTATATCAATGCTTACAACAATAACTGTAAAATTCTTCGACAAATAGGAGCACAAAATGGCATACAACACCGGCAATCCGATAGGATCAATAGACGCACGGGACCTTTACGACAACGCGCAAAACATGGACAAGGCAGTCAATCAGACAACCGCGCGGTGGTCCGACAGGTTCGGCGTATCCAGGCCTTCATGGGCTGGCATGTCGCATTACAACAACGTCGGGGAGTATGCCGCTGATATGCTGATTACCGGATACAATGAGGTTTTCCGCTACGAGGGTGAATTCTACAGGGCGGCGGCGGCAACGGTTCTGCCTTATACTACAACTGGTTCATGGTCGGAGGACGGGCCGCTGTTTGTATCTGTTGGCGATGCGGTGCTCAGACACGATATGGCATACGAGGCCGATATGTATATCGGATATTACCGTAACGCTATTAACTGCAACCAGTACGGGGGGCTGAATGCGGCGTTTGCCGACGCGGACACACTCGGCAAAACCATAATCGTCACTGACGACCAGGCGTTGACGGATGATATCGATACGTCCGGGAGGGGTCTCGTTGTTGAGTATGGTGGAGAGATTACCACGACGGGATACGGGATCACGATTAACGGTCCGTTTGAGGCGGGTCTGTATCCGGTTTTTGCTGGGAGCGGTACAGTTACAGGACTAAAAGAATCGCGGCCTGAGTGGTTTGGAGAAAATACCACCCCAGGTACCACAGACATGTCTGCTGCCGTGTCATCAGCCCTCGCCTCGTTGGTCAGTGGCGGCGAACTCAAAACCTTACCTACTACGTATTTAGTAACAAACGTATCGGTAAAAGCCAACACAACAATCAGCGGACAAGGTACATTCAAACTCAAAGCCGCAGCATCGTTGAATTTCGACCCTATCTTCAGGATAACCGGCCCAAATATAAAAATCCCAGGAATTAAGTTTAATGGCAATAGAGACAATCAGCCAGCAGATGGGTTTTCGGATTCTTTCGATGGCGGGGCCAATGGGACGGGCAAAGGTAATCGTGCCGCTATCCTGATGGATAATGACTTAACAGGCTACGCAATAGCAAATGTTGAAATATCCGGCTGCACTTTTTCCGAAATGTACGGGGCATCTATAGCCTCCCAGAGTGTCAGCCATGTGAACATACACGACAATACCTTCCACGATAACAACTTTGAGGGCGTTATGCTGTACGTTTCTACGGCTGGAGACAGGAGCGTTGATGCCAGAGTCACAAATAACACTTTCACTGATATTGGATCAGGCCACGCGACAGTCAACGCCAATGCGATTGTTGTTTCATATTATGACGGTGCAATTGTTACAGGCAATAAGGCTAAAACAATTGAGAGAAACATCGCTAAATTTGAGGCTTGCTCAGAGGTTGTTTGTAGCCACAACGTAATTGACACCAACACCGTTGCTAATTTCAACGCGCTACAGATGCAGTCTGGATTCGGTAAGGCGATAATCAGCCATAACACCCTGTATAACACAGGACAAGGGATTAAAGTTGAAGGCGGCACGTTCAGCGATATTCAGATATTAAACAACGTAATACACACAACAACGGGGACGACGGGCGACGGGATAACGGCCAATACAGTCAGCAATCTCAATATAGCCAACAATATTATTACTGATGTCACTCGGCAGGGCATTTTTGTTTATAACGGCAATAACGTCAGCATCAAAAACAATACTGTCACTAATGCAACGCCAGTAAATCAGATAGGTATAGGGTATAGCGCCTATTCAGACAACTATTCTAATGTCAACGTGAGCGGCAATACTGTATCAGGATTTATGACCTCCTTGGGTAATGGGGGTATTAATATCAGCCGCAATGCCACGTACAAAATAACTAATTTGATGATTAAGGATAACATCGTTGTGACCGGTGATGCTGCCTACAGGGCCATTCACATTTCAGCCGATCTGGTTAATAGCGGCGTTATAACAGGGAATATCTGTATAGGTATTATCAACTCATCATCATACACAGTTTGGGTTAAACACAATGTTACCAGCCAAGTTGTTGCAGTTGAGAGTTTCGAAGGGCGTTTATTGCCTGCCGCTACAGCTGCGCCTGCCGCTGGCGTTTATTACGTTGGTGATGTGGTCTACAACAGCGGAGTGGCAGCGGGTGAATACATTGGGTGGATATGCACTGTAGCCGGTGAGCCTGGGACGTGGAAAGGGTTCGGGGTTATTGAGCCATGAGAATGAGCGCGAACGGGCTGAAGAAGCTGATGGAGTGGGAAGATGTCGTGTTGCATCGTTACAGGGACGCGGCTGGTCTTTGGACTATTGGATGCGGTCATTTGATACAGCCCGGCGAGGATTTCAGCAAGGGCTTGACCACGGAACAGGTGCTTGACCTCCTGGCTGACGATCTGACGCGATTTGAGGCGGCAGTCAATAGTAAGGTGACCGTTGAATTGACGCAGAACCAGTATGACGCGCTGGTGTCGTTCGCGTTCAATGTCGGAGTGGGCGCTTTCCAGAAATCGACACTGCTGAAAAAGCTGAATCAAGGGCTGTACTCAGAAGTGCCGGTGCAGTTGATGGCGTGGACGAAGGCAGGCGGTAAGACGTGTGATGGTCTGATACACAGAAGGGAGAACGAGATTAACCTATGGAATGCCAAAAGTATTGCTTAGTATGCGGGAGGTGCAGCGATGACAGCGCGAGTACACAAGAAATGCCTGAATTTCAATATACATTCCAACTGCTGCAAACTGACGAACTGCCCGGTCAAGCCATGGGATGACGCTTGCCAGCAGTACGGATGCAAGAATGTACTGCCGACATGAGGGAGTGTGCCCCCGACGGCGCGACAACGGGATTACCCGCTGCAAGCCGGGGGAACTGCGCTGTGACATGCGCGTAACGCTGGATCTGATAGAACGACACCGCAGATGGTTCGTAGACCACAAGCGACATCACGACGAAATCACACCGGGAGAATCGATCTAAAGGAGATGATATGAAAACTATGCTTTTGCTGCTTGTTGTATCACTATTGGCCGGATGCGGAGAAGGAACCCCGAATATTTCGGACTCGTACAATACGACGACCACCACAACCAGCACTGACACCGATACGACGAACACGACGACCACCACCACGGACAGCGGCAACACGACCACCATCAACCTGCCGCCGGTTGTGACACCCGCTGAATAATGACCGATCAGCCATGCATAATCCACATGAGGAACGTCCCAGGCACTGACGATGGCCGGGCACTTGATGCGCCGTTACCATGCCTCATGCCGGACGGCTCAACGGATATGATCCCGGTTAATTTTTACTGGGATGGCAACTCGACTCCGTTTCTCGTGCGTCCCATTTTCCCCAGGCACAACCATCCGATTGCATCATGTAGGCATGATTACCGCTGCGGGAAATCCAAGAATAATAAAGAGCGGCTATTTGCGGACCAGCAGTTCAAGGTTGATGTTGGTAAAACATCATGGAAAATAACGGCTGTAGTCGGTTACATCGGCGTCAGGATAGGCGCGTTTTTCGGAGTTGGCAGCAATTACTGAAAAGGAGATATCATGAAGTTTTTAATGATCGTATTAATAGTTTCAATGCTTGGCGGCTGCATGACCGTACCAGTGGACATCAGCGCGTGCGACAAGGGAAGCGGGCCGATCACGGTCAATATCTACTTGGATAAGACCGTTGACACGTTACCCATCGACGCAAAAGCCCGTGACGTGCAAATTCCACTTGCTCCGTAAATTAGATGGTGTTATAAAAATCCATGGTCAAGCCGCCTCCGGTCCCTCCTTCCCCCGGATACACCAGCCCACAAGGGTAAGAGCGTGAAAGCCCTTCTGTTAATTCAGAGGGGCTTTTCTGTTTTAATAAGTAGCACGAAAAAGTATTTTAGGCACATAGGAAAATAGCATAAATTTATGTTGACATAAAAATATGCCCTGATATGATAACATCATACTGAACGAAACGGAGGCGGCATATGGAAAAGCGATTTAAAATGATTATGGCCTGTGACAGCACTGGATATCTAAAAGGCGAGTTGATTGGTTCCTACAACACTAAAGCCGGAGCTAATGCAGCCGCTCGCCGCAGGGGTATTTCAGGCAGGGTTAATATTATTAATATTGAGGGGGTGATGAATTGAAACAAAAACGTAACGTAGTCCGGCGCACAATTACGCTGGCAAAAGAAAAAGACGATGCTCTCGCAAAACAGGCGAGAAGGAAAGGAATGGCGGTTCCGACATATTTCTCACAACTGTTGAGTGAGTTTGCTGAGGTAAAAATCAAGACTGCGGCGGAGGTATAAACCATGACCGATTATCACGAACACGAACGGCGGGCGCTTATCCAGCGGTTAAACAAGGTACACGTGCCGCGCGAAGATCAAAGTATGTGGATTATCCCTTATATCGGTGTCCTGATGCTGGCAGCCTCGTTAATATTTATCGCCATGGCGTTCAAGAGTTGCGATAACCGGCGACTCAAACCGAGGCCGGCGGCTACCTTATCCCCGGCTCAAAAAAAAGAGTTGGTGCGACAGTATTACGAGATGGATGCGGCGAGGTTATTCAAATAACAGGAAATCGACGGGAGGATTATTATATGCAGGTCACATCAGGATGGTTGGAAGGCAAAAGAGCATGTAGTGGAGGTTGTAATTGGTTCAAATCGCACTTTCCGAACGGCGGAGATATCGAGTCTGTTTTGGTGCTGATTACTCAGGATGATACTGCAAATGATTCGTGGGTTGCATGGCTGATGGGTAGAGCAAAGTACACCGGCATGGGGTGGATGGAAGGCTTGGAAATTTTCGGTTCCCTCGACCTGAGGGACACCGGCATCACGGCACTGCCTGACGGCCTCACTGTCGGCGGTTCCCTCTACCTGAGTGGCACCGGCATCACGGCACTGCCTGACGGCCTCACTGTCGGCGGTTCCCTCGACCTGAGTGTCACCGGCATCACGGCACTGCCTGACGGCCTCACTGTCGGCGGTTCCCTCTACCTGAGTGGCAGTAAGGTTAAAATTTCCGATGTTCCTGAACATCTCAAGTCACGGGTCTTATTATGAATATCCGCGCGTCCATGCTTCCAGGTTACGTAGATTGTCCCCGCCGGGCGGTTGCCAAGTCGTACCGACGCAAGTTTCAAAAACTCGGGTACGAATTACGAGAATTGCCCCCATCCGTTGGCGCGGCTGTTGGAACTGCTGTTCATGCCTCAACGGCGGAGATGGACCGGGCTTTGTGGCGGGGAGAGGCTGCAAACGTTGACCAGGCCGTCGAGGCAGCAATCGTTGGGTTTGACGCAGAAACGGGAACCGGTTGCATATGGGATGATACGACCCCGAGTCAGAACGTTGCACATATGCAAATACGCAAAATGACAATGGCCTACACTCCCCGCATGCCGATGACGATCAACGGGGAGCCTGCAGTAGAGATCGGCGGGGAATTCGGCTTGCAGGCCAACGCTGGCGACGGGTGGGTATTGACCGGGCACCCTGACCTGATTGACGAACTGCGCTTTATCCGCGATAAAAAAACCGGGTCGCTTGTCCGTCCGTATCATGGGCAGCTCGGGGCGTACTCTCTGCTGGTACGTAGTAATAAAATTTGCGAACCTGCCGGACTGGGCATGGATTACATTCCGCGAACACCAAAAACCAGAGACCAGAAGCCCTCTATTATAACTGAGTATCCAGTTGCTATCTGCGAGAGAAATGCCATGGGGATCATTAAGAAAATCAAGGCGGATATGTCGCAGTTTAACGTCACTGGGGACCTGGAATCATTTTCCGCAAATCAAATGTCGCTGATGTGCTCGAATAAATATTGTCCGGCGTTTGGGACTGCGTTTTGTGAGCTGACTAAGAGATAACGGCTTGAGCTGAACCGTCCGCGTCTTTTGCGGTCGGGTCGGAACGCTGGTTATAAACCGCAGGAGGACTCGTGGCACTGAACAAAAAACAACGACAAGCGGTATGGGATAAATCTGGCGGTAAATGCTGGTATTGCGGGTGTGAGTTACCGGAAAGAGGATGGCACGCCGACCACGTACAGCCAATTATCCGTGAGTCAAAGATTGTGCCTGATACGAGCGACAGCATTTACTCTCACAAATTTGTTGCCACTGGTAAGTGCGGCAGAGAGCACCACGACACCGTTGATAACATGGTCCCGGCCTGCGCCCCGTGTAACCTGTTCAAAGCGACATACGACATTGAGTTTTTTCGGACAGAGATAGAGGCCCAGATAGAGCGGGTGAGAAAGGCGGGCAGCGGGTTCAGAATAGCCGAGCGGTTTGGATTGATCGAAACAAAACCGCAGCGGGTTGTTTTCTGGTTCGAGGCTCAAGGTTTGTAACGGCTTGAATTAAGCGGCTTGTCCCATCCCGGTAGTAGGCGCGGACGTTTCAAAATCGATGTTGACGAACAATTTTGGCAGGAATGTGGATTTAGCACAGCAATGGCAAAAATTAGGAAATCATGCAAACGTACACCATTATACGTGTACAACTAAAAATCGAGAGGGGAAATAGTATGAGTAACGATGTAGTAGTACAGCCAAAACAGAGAGGGGCTATGATGATAAAAAACCTCTGTCCAGGTCTGATGGAAATGGGGAAGATCAAGATCGGCAACAAGGGCGCAGTCCGTAAAAGCCAAAGCGGTAACGACTGGCAGGCACCTCAAAAACTTGATCATTTTCTCGTAACGACGATGCAGCGGGGCGCAGATAACAATTTCCTGCTTGACGAGTTTATTCACAAACAGCTTGGAGATGCACCTAAGTCAATACCTGTCCGTTTGATCTACGACGATATCAGCCTGAATTTTGCAACCAGGTATATCTGCTACTATGGCAAGACGGTCTTTTGTTCCGGCGATGGCGAATCGGCACAGCGGCTGCAAAAGGACGGGACTACAAAAACAATCGCCTGTACATGCGGGCGGCAAGATCCGAAATATACCGGCGATGACGGTCCGGCCGGTCCTGAAGGACTGGGAGGCAAGAACAGCAAGGGCAAATGTAAAATCAACGGCATCCTGTCTGTTATAATCGATGGAGCAATGGCCGTTGGCGGGGTCTGGAAATTCCGCACGACCTCTTATAATTCCGTTGTTGGTATCCTTTCCAGCCTGGCATTGATTCAGCGGATTACCGGCGGGCGGCTGGCTGGCATCCCCATGAACATGACCGTATCCCCAAAAACCGTTCAGGACCCTATCGCGGGAAATCAGCAGACGATATATGTAGTTGGTCTCCAGTATGCTGGAACTGTTGAGTCACTGCGCGAGGTGGGCTATGAAATCGCCATGGTGGAAGCGAAGCACGGCATTTCCATGGCAAGGATCGAGCATGACGCTATGTTGATGTTGTCGCACGTTCCGGCGGCTGGATTGGGCGATGATTTGGCGTCTGATGTTGTTGATGAGTTCTATCCTGAAGAGGCTCGGGACGTGCCGGATTTGGTTGACGCTGCGCCGGGTGTAGATCAGCCACAGGGTGTGGAGGCGCAGGGCACCCCCCCACTCGCATCAGTAACAATCGAAGGTGAACAGGTTGACACCAGTACGGGGGAGGTTACGGAGACTGAAAAACCGGCAGCCCCGGCGCGCGAACGCGGCAAAGCGTCTCCCGGCAAAAAGCGTCGCACTGATGCCGAAATGGAAGAAGACCGGCTGGCGGATGAGGCTGATTACAAAGCCGCTCAGGAAATTAAGCCGGTTACCGAGCCACTTACCACTGAGCGGGCCGGGCTTATTGATGACGATAATTTCCCTGACCCTCCCGGCACGGTGGCTGCGCAGGTTGGACTGGAAGCGGCAGCCGATGATAAAACCGCCGAGGCTGGCGAGGATATGGGGGACTTGTTCTAATGCGCGCCACAATAACAAACTACAGGGGCATCACACAGGCAGAACTCAATATATCGAAAATCTGCCTCATAGCCGGGCCAAACGAGTCCGGCAAAACATCTATATCACAGGCTCTGGCTGCGGCGCTTACCGGCGATGCCGTGCCGATCATGGGCGTCAAAAAAACCGAAGCGGGGATGTTGGTGCGATCCGGCACGGCCAACGGCAGTATTGATCTGGTATCGGCGGCGGGGAGTACGTCGGTCACATGGCCGTCGGCCAAAGTCAAAACCGAAGGGTCGCCTCCGTTTGCCTCTCATTTTGCAACCGGCTTGCAGTCCATCGTCAACATGGATGATAAAACACGCGTCAAGACGTTGACGGAATATCTTAAGGCAACTCCGACCAGGGCGGACCTTGACGCACAGCTTGCCAGCATGGGGCTGGCTGTAACGGTAATTGACCAGTTATGGCAGTTGATCGAAACACAAGGATGGGACGGCGCGGCGGCTCAGATCAAGGAAAAAGGCGCACGGCTCAAAGGTCAATGGCAGCAGGCAATCGGCGAACAGTATGGCAGCAAGAAAGCCGACTCATGGATACCCGAGGGGTATGACAACGAACTGATGGGACAATCAGAATCCACCCTGTCGGCGCTGGTTACAGATGCCCGCGACGCGCTGGAATCCTCCATTGCTGCCGACGCCGTTGACGACTCGAAGCGGGCGGAACATGAGGCGTTGGCGGCGTTGTTGCCGGAGCGTCAAGCAGATGTAGAGGATGCGAAGGCCCGCAAGGTTGACCCGGCTCTGCAAAATCAGATTAACGAGGCCAATGGTTTCATTAAGGAAATTTCCGACAAGCGGGATCTACTGAATAAAGAACTGGCCGCATTACCAAAGGCCGAAAAAATAGATAATCTGGTGTGCCCTAAATGCAAGGCCGAACTGGAACTCCAAAAAGGCCATCTTGTCGAAATAGTCGGGGCGATTGATGATAAAACATTGGCTGAACGCAAGGCGGACATTGACGCGCTGCAGTCCAAAATTACCAGCGTCAACGAGTCCATCTCCAAGCACATGGCGGCGGTATCCGGGATACAGTCTAAAATACGGGATAAGGAGAAGGCCAACGAGCAGGCCGTGATCAATGCACTCAGGTTACTAGGGGAGTCCTCTCTTGCGGCTGAAGAGTTGAAAAAACCTGTGACGGGCGGGCCGTCGGGCATATCCGTTGATGACTGCCGGCGTACACTGGCGGCGGCTGAACTCAGGCTCAAGGCATTCCAGCAGAAGCATGAGGCGGATAGGCTGCATGTATCTATCGGCCACAATGCGGAACTGCTGGCGAAAATAGCACCTGAAGGCATACGGGGAGACGTGTTGGTGCGCGCACTCAAGAGTTTCAACGACACCCTGGCGCCGATATGTAAGGCGGCGTCATGGCGTCCGGTAACACTGGAGTCTGATTTTATGCCCTGCTATGGCGGCACTATTTATTTATTGCTCAGCGAGTCCGCTAAATTCAGGGTGCGTACCGTGCTGGCTATGGGTATGGCGGCGCTAGATGGCTCGCAGGCGTTGATTATCGATGCGGCGGATATCCTGGACAAGGACGGGCGCAACGGGCTGTTCAGAGCGGTCAAGCTGGCGGGGCTGCCTGCCATGGTGTGCATGACCATGGACCAGCGGGATCTGGTCCCTAAACTGGGTGCGTTGGGGGCGTCGTACTGGTTGGAGAACGCCGTGGCGGAGGCTGTTTAACATGGGCGCTAAAAAAGAAAATCCGCGATATGATGTAATTTCCTTCCGAGTAAATAAACAAGAACACGATTTCCTAATAAAAACAGCGAAACGGGCTGAATTGTCTCTCGATGAATTCGTTTTTTATAAGATTTTTGGGAAGTTGAAAAACTCTGGGTTGGAATCGAGTGGGGTTCAATCGATCGGGGTTGAATCCGCATGATTTATAAACTCCGCGATTATCAACAAGCCGACGTTCAAGCCCTCCGCGAGCGATTCCGGAGGGGAGACCGCAACGTTCTGTACCAGCTGCCAACGGGCGGCGGTAAAACCGTTGTGTTTTCCTACATCACGGAAGGCGCGGCCAAGCGAGGCAACCGGGTTCTGATTCTGGTACATCGGCAAGAACTCATACGTCAAACGTCGGCATCGCTTCAGGAAATCGGTGTTAATCACGGCATAATAGCGCCGGGGTTCACTCTATCGTGGGATAATGTCAGGGTTGCAAGCGTGCAGACGCTCGTCAGGCGGCTCACACAGTTTCCACCTAATTATTTTCAATTAATCATTTCCGATGAATGCCATCATGCAGGCGCTGCGTCATGGTCAAAGATTTTCGCTCATTTCTCACAGGCAAATATACTCGGGGTAACCGCCACGCCCGTTCGTTTGGATGGTAAAGGACTCGGCCGGCCGGCCGGCGGTTTCTTCGACTCCATGGTCAACGGGCCGTCGGTCAAACAGTTGATTGCCAACAAACATTTGGCTATACCCCGAGTTTACGCTCCTCCGGTTGGCGCGGACCTTTCAAACCTGCGGAAAAAATACGGTGAATTCATTACAGCAGAAACGGCGGCGGCGATGGACAAACCGGTTATTACAGGATGCGCCGTTGAGCATTACAGGCGGCTGGCGGGGGGCGTCCCGGCCATTACATTCTGCGCGTCGGTGGCACATGCCGAACACGTTGCAGAACAGTTCCGTTCGGCTGGATATCAGGCGGCATCGATCGATGGCACCATGCACGACGCGGACAGAAAGCGGCGAATTTCTGATTTAGGCAACGGTGGTCTGCATGTTCTCACAAGTTGCGATATTATAAGCGAGGGGACGGATATTCCCGTGGTTGGCGCGGCGATACTGTTGAGACCTACGGCATCCATGGGGCTGTATCTCCAGCAGGTAGGGCGGGCTCTCAGGATGCATTCGGGCAAAACACATGCCGTCATATTGGACCATGTCGGCAACGTGATGCGTCATGGTATGCCGGATGAGGATCGGGAGTGGAGTCTCGATGGCGCGACATTCGGACCCGGTGCAAAGAAAAAAGATGATCAGGACCTGAAAATCAAGCAGTGTGAAAAATGTTATGCGGTCCATATGCCCGCTCCAAAATGCCCGGTATGCGGCCATGTGTACGAGGTATCAGCCCGCGAGATCGAACAGGCCGACGGGGAGTTACAGGAGCTGGATGCAAAACGGCTACAGGAGATAGAAGACAACCGCAAGAAGATGTTCGCCCGGCGGGAGGAGGGTATGTGCCGGACGCTTCAGGATTTCCAGGCGCTGGCAGCAAAGCGGGGATACTCGCCGGGATGGGCTTTCTACAGGTTCAAGGCACGGCAGCAACGAGGCGGGAGTGCGCAACAGGCGGGGCTTGCAATATAAATTGTCAGGGGGGTGTGTATGGGGTGCCATATCTGCATAAGAACCGGGGAGCGAACGTGTGACCCTGAAGATTCGGAATTGAAATGCATGGTTTGTGGTTGGTGCGAGCGGCAAGCGTTGATGGCGGAGGTTAAATGCGATGAGTGAATCAAGGTTGAGTAAAGATATTGCCCTGGCTATCACAAACCATGGCAGAGGCAAAATAATAAGCTGGCGAAACAATGTCGGCAATGGGGTTGCTATATCGGCAAGAGGGCCAAAATTTACAGCATTATTACAAGCCATTATTCAGTTGGCCGCAAAGATGGGGTGTTCTGCCTCACCAATTAAATATGGGCTGTGCGTAGGGTCCAGCGACCGCATAGGAATAACAACGGTAAAAATAACGCCTGAAATGGTTGGTCGTGAGATGGGGATTTTTACAGCATGGGAAATAAAAACAACCACAGGATCAGTCTCCGAAGAACAAGATAATTTCATCCAAGCCGTTCGCCGGTCGGGCGGCATGGCCGGTGTAGTCCGGTCGGTTGATGAGGCTATCGCGGTTTGTAATCCGCTGGGGATATAATGAAAGTATTGGATTTATTCAGCGGCATAGGCGGGTTTTCCCTTGGATTGCACAGGGCTGGCATGACAACAGTTGCTTTCTGCGAAATAGAACCGTATCCGCAAGCCGTATTAAGAAAGAATTTCCCAGGAGTGCCAATTTATGACGATGTGCGAACAGTCACAGCCGAACGACTCCGGACAGATGGAATTACTCGGGTTGACCTCGTTTGTGGCGGCTTCCCCTGTCAACCGTTTTCCGTTGCCGGGAAGCAGCAAGGCAAGGACGATCACCGCCACCTCTGGCCGGAAATGTTCAGGATTATACAGGAAACAAAGCCCACTTGGGTTATTGGTGAAAATGTTGCTGGTTTCGTCAGTATGGCACTCGACGAAGTGTGGTCTGATTTGGAAAACCAAGGTTACGAAGTCCAACCGTTTATTATTCCAGCTTGTGCCTTCAATGCCAACCACAGAAGGGACCGAGTATGGATTATTGCCCACGCCGCAAGCGAACAAAACGACAGAGAGCGGGGAAATAGTGAACTCGGACGGTACGCCGTGGAACGGAGTGAACAAGCCACACTCTGCGACAACAAACAAGCCGATAACAACTGCGCTTGCGGATGCAGTAAGGCGGTTTTACCCGACACCTCACGCCAGTTGCGGGACGGGAGCGGGAGCGCACGGGCTGGGAGGTCCTCCGAATCTGCAAACGGTTGTGCGGATGTTGCCAACGCCGTCTGTAAGCATGGTGACAATGGCGGATATGGTACAGGCGCAGTTTGCGGGAAACGATCCGAAACGGCCAACGTATGCACAAGCCAAACTGATGGCGACACCAACGGCGCAGGACGCGAAGAACAGCACTCTGCCACCGTCGCAGCTCGACCGGGACAGTGTGCCGGTGAACTTGTTGCAACAGGGCCAGACTGGACAGTTGAGTCCCCTTTTTGTGGAGTGGCTGATGGGATACCCCGAAGGGTGGACAGACTTAAATGTCTCGGAAACGCAGTAGTGCCACAAATACCAGAGATCATCGGTCGTGCAATCATGGCCGTAACTTATCTTATGGAGGAATCATGCAACTCTACGAAAAAATAACATCACCGTCCGGACGGGTAACGTACCGGGAGCACGTACCGGCAACGGACGTGCTGGAAGACAAGGAAATCGAAGCGGATGAGGTCGTAACCATTCTCTGCACTCTGGTACTCTCCATGCTCATGTCCATCAGCGGTCAGTTGTTGCCACACAGCAGGGTGGCGCGGGAAACCAGAGTATTAGAACAAGCGGTGCTCAGATATGCCAAGCTGAACGGCGGGAAACTGAAGCCGGAAATGATCGGTGTTGGCGTTAAATCTTGGAATGCGGCGGTCAAGGCCATGCAGGATGGGTTGATGGTTGTGCGGGGTGGGGTATGAGACAGACACGGCGGCACAGCCTCACAGAGTCATGCACGAACGTCTTAATCGGTTATTTAGTCGCGCTGGCGTCACAGCTGGCAATATTCCCGATGTTTGGGATTTACGTCCCATTTCGGGATAACATCATGATCGGGCTGTATTTTACGGTGATTTCTATTATCAGGTCGTATGCGCTGCGGCGCTGGTTTACTGGCCGGGCGGTGCGGGTATGACACTGAAAGCACCGTTCCCCTATTTTGGAGGCAAGTCAAAAGTCGCTCATCTTGTGTGGCAATACTTTGGAGATGTACCAAATTACGTAGAACCGTTTTTCGGAAGCGGTGCGGTGCTCCTGAATAGGCCTATATTGCCGGGAGCTGATTATAAAACTGAAACGGTCAACGATGCCGACTGCTACCTCTCTAATTTTTGGCGGGCTCTGTCACATGATCCCGACGGCGTGGCGCAGGCGGCTGACTGGCCGGTCAACGAGATTGATATTTTAGCACGTCATAAGTGGCTCATAGCCCAGGATGATTTCAGGGTGCTTATGGTAGCAGACCCAGAGTATTACAATGTAAAAATTGCGGGTTGGTGGGTATGGGGCCTGTGTTCATGGATAGGCGGCGGTTGGTGCCATACTGAGTCGGAACAGCTCCCGCACCTCGGGGACGCGGGAAGGGGAATCAACAGGAAGCTCCCGCACCTCGGGGACGCGGGAAGGGGAATCAACAGGAAGCTCCCGCACCTCGGGAACGCGGGAAGGGATCTAGCATCATATTTCGGCCAACTTGCCGACCGGCTGCGTAAGGTCCGTGTCGCGTGCGGCGACTGGTCTCGGGTGGTTGGCGATTCCGTGACCCATAAACACGGCGTTACCGGCGTTTTTCTTGACCCGCCTTACCCGACTTCAGGCGGCAAAACGTATGCCGTTGATAGCTCTGATGTTGCCCACGATGTGAGAGAGTGGGCAATTGTAAACGGTGATAACCCGCTGCTCAGAATTGCGCTTTGTGGCTACTCAGGCGAGCACGCTATGCCGGATAATTGGCACGAGGTCGCATGGAAAGCAACCGGAGGCTATGGTTCACAATCAAACGGCAAAGGCCGTGAGAATTCAACTAAAGAGCGTATATGGTTCAGTCCTCATTGCCATATCATGCCGCTCCTGTTTGGGGGTGCCGCATGATCAACGCCATCCAATCAGCCGGCCTTGACCCGCCGGACACACTACTTGACGACGGCAAACTACACCGATACGCAGGACCGTCCGACAAGCCGCAAAATAAAAAGAACTGGTATGTCCTGTACCCCATCGAAAACGGGCTCCAGTCCGGAGCGTTCGGCCGCTGGGTTGGAGACAGTAACGGCGCGGTCAAGTGGTGCAACAAATCCGCTACAGAATTTACGCCGGAAGAAAAACAAGCTTACAAGCGCCGGCAGGAAGACCTCCGTCGGAAGCAGGCCGAGGACCGCAAACAGGCGGCTGAAGAGTGTGCCTCGAAATGTAAGACAATATGGGAACAAGCCATATCATCGTGCAACAATATTTTTGATCACCCGTATCTGATTAAAAAACAGGTAAAAACGTACGGGCTCCGACAGATGGGGGACGCACTGTTGGTGCCGATCAAAACCCTCAAAAACGAATTACGAGGCCTCCAGTTCATCAAGCCGGACGGCTCGAAGTTATTCAAGACTGGTGTCGACTACTCCGGCGCCATGCACATGATCGGGAAACCGATTGATAATACCCTGATTATCACAGAGGGGTATGCAACCGGCGCGTCGATACACGAGGCAACCGGCCATGCCGTGTTGGTGGCATTCGTCGCTGGAAACCTGAAATCAGTGGCCGAGGCTGCGAGATCAAAGCAACCATCATGGCGGATTATCATAGCTGCAGACAATGACCAGTGGGCAAAAGAATATGATTCGGCCGGCACAGTGACGGCATATCATACAGTGCCGTGTGAACTCAACGGAGGCAAGCGGATTAATACCGGCGTGAACAAAGCCGATGACGCGGCGGTCGCGACAAAATCTGAGTTACGTATCCCGTATTTTGCCGATGAGTCAACGCACCCGACGGATTTTAATGACCTGGCTATATTGGAGGGACTGGAGGCGGTCAACCGGCAGATATTCCCACCTCCCATGGCCGAGTATATCCCCACAGATGACGAATCACATTATATTCCCGAGGATATTAATCACGATGAGTTTACAGCCCATCCACTACAGACTGCACCGTTTCAGTTGCTGGGTTATGATCATTGCGAGTATTTCTATCTCTCAAACGGGACGGGCCAAGTCAAGGCCCTCACTGCCGACAAGCACACCCTGGCGCATCTCCTGACCCTGGCACCGCTAGTGTGGTGGGAATCAGAGTTTCATGCCAAGCAGGGATTCAACGAGACAGCGGCAAAAAACATGATGTTGCAAACGAGCCACAGCGTAGGGATTTACGACTGCAGCAGGGTTCGCGGGCTGGGGGCATGGGAGGATAAAAACAGGTCTGTGCTACACTTGGGTAACACTCTGGTTGTGGATGGCAAGCGCGTGCCGCTGTCTGGATTCAAATCCCATTACATCTACGAGCGGGCAATTTCAATATCTGACGAGGAGACAAAACCAATGAGAGCAAGCGAGGCAAATAAACTAATTCAACTCTGTGAAATGTTGTCATGGGAGAAACCTATTAACGGGAGGCTGCTGGCTGGGTGGTGTGTGGCGTCCATTATCTGCGGGGCTCTCAAGTGGCGACCGCATATGTGGCTAACCGGGCCGTCCGGTTCAGGAAAATCTTGGATCATCCACAACATCATTAAGGCGGTGGCCGGACCGCATCTCAAAGGGATGCTCGGCAGCACCACAGAAGCCGGGCTGAGAAATGCGCTCAAAAATGATGCTTTTTCGGTGTTTTTTGATGAATTTGAGGCAGAAGATAAAAACGCGGCTGCACGGATACAATCGATTCTTGAATTTGCCCGGCCTGCATCAAGCAACGAGGATTCTAAAATATATAAGGCCAAATCGGGCGGCGGTGGCGTTAATTCGTATCAGCCGCGATCATGTATAGGGGTGGCCTCAATCAACGTCAATATGAGCCAAAAAGCCGATCTATCTAGGGTGTCTGTACTCAGTCTGGTCGAGGGGTCAAAAGAGCATTTCAATTCAACCATCGTGCCGTTTTTTACCGAGAATTTTACACCGGAATTTCTACGAGGGATCAGGTCTAGGTCAATTATCCAGATACCAACTATCAATAAAAACGCGGAGATATTCCAACGGGCGGTAACCGCACTGATGGGCTCCAGGCGCTGCGGTGATCAGTATGGTTCAATGCTGGCGTGTGCCTATTCACTCTGTTCCTCCAATGTTGTGACGTTGGAACAGGCCGCAGAGTTTGTCGGACGGCAGGATTGGTCTGGCCATGTGCTGGCTGAAGACCAGAGCGACGAGCGAACCTGTCTGGCGGCGATATTGGAGTCGTTGATTATGGTGGGGCCTGGCAATATGCTGAACGTGGCGGAACTCCTAATTGAAGCTGATAATGTAATAGGGGAATCGCCGGAAAGCAAGATCCTGGCAAGGCACGGAATCAGGTATGTTCTGGGTGGTTTTGCCGTGGCCAACAAGCACGCCGGGATTGCTAAGATGCTGGAAAAAACGCCATGGGCAAACAACTGGTCAAGGATACTGGCGCGGCTGCCGGGTGCTGTTAAGGAGGCTGCAACGAGGTTTAATGGTGGGGCTGTGTCCAGGGCGGTTATGCTGCCGATTACTTATGTTAAGGGGTGACCTATGAAGGTGTCAAAGTATATAACCATAACAGATTGTTTCCGCAGTCATGAATTTGAGGTTTCAGTGGATGTTGATCTTGATGATATTCGATGTGCGATTAGAGAGGACAAGGAAAGCGAACCAAGAGTATTGCAGTCATTTTCTGATTTCATCAGGTTTTCGCAATCAGTGCCGGATGAGATTTACGCCGGATTCAATGATCATATGCGGAAAGTCATCGGTGATCATTTCGAAACAATACTGGCAAAAATAAAGGCGCACTGACCGCTTAAACAGGAGCTATTGAATGGATTTCACAGCACTGGTACATCATATTCGGGAATTCCACAGCGAATTCAACATCGATACATCACCATCGGCGCGGGCTGATAAACTGTTTGATGAGGTTAATGAGTTCGCAACGGCCATGGCTTATGAGAGCCCCCAGGCGGCTGACGATGAGGCTATTGACGTGCTGGTGTGTGCTATCAGTAATTGTCTCTCAAGGGGTATCGCGAATCCGCTGGATGCTTGTTATTTCAAGCTCCAGCGGACTGCGGTGAAGTATCGGGGGAGGTTATGAGGCCTGTTGGTTATGGTCTCTGATGGCGCTGAGAATGTTGCTATATGCAGGACCGAGGTATTGACAGGAATTGCATTCAACGTGTCGCGCTCCGTTTTCGTAGGTGTAGATATCTACCGGTTTTCCGCACCGAGGGCAGGGCTTTAATTTTGGGTGTGTCATGGTTGATGCTCCTTTCCGGAGGTTATGACAGGATGGTTTTCATGTGGTCAATCAACTCTGGCGGCACAGGTGTCTCTCTTTTAACGTACTGATGGAGTAGGTCTTTTGATATGCCGATTTTTGCGGCTATCTCACTTGCCTGTTTAAATTCCGTGAATCTGGCTACACGCTCATGTTCTTTCCAGAATTCGCTAAACGCGTCAGATTCATCTTTAGGAGGTTTCTCTTTGACTTTCGGCTTTTCCCCTTTAAGGGATATTACTTTATCAATAATTTCTTGCGGGATTACTTTCCAGTTTCTTACGAGGGTGTAGATGTATGGATGTGAGCAACCCAAACAATAGGCAGCTGCCGTCACGTTTCCATTGTGGATCTTATCAATATACTCCACCAGGATATTCCGTCCTTCTGTATGAATCAGTGGATCGAAATAAACCTTCTCGCGTCGAGGAGTGTCCCAGTAAGGGCTCTTACATTTTGGGCAACTCCGACTGTTTTTTGTGTAAGTGTGAGGCTTCCATGTGTGGTTGCAGCGTAGACATGTGTTCATTGATACCTCCAATAGTGAAAGTTAGTAATAAAACGTTTATCAAAAACAACAGCCTATGTCAAGAAATAAACATAGGTAGAAAACCAAAAAAACCTTTGACACGTATTTTTAAACATGTTATCAATGCAGGGGCTTTAAGTGTCGAGAGTAACCAGAATGCGTTACGATTTAATGGTAAGTTACGCACATTCGCTAGCAATATCAACGAGGTAACGCGTAACGTAACTTTCAGGCTTCAAAAAACTACGTGTATGTGTGTGTGTGTGTGTGTGCGTGCGTATGTGCGTACGCGTATAATAAATAAATATACAATGTTACATTTATTTATTTATAGGGGGTAACTAATTGATATCATTAAAAAAAAGAGTGTAACAGGCAATGTTACAACATCACATAAGTGGTTGATATCGTTAGTAACACGAGTTGTTACACCCTGTTACACCTACTCCAAAGGAAGGAGTTGATGCCTATGAGACGCTGAAAACAACATGATGGGATAAAAGGGGGCGATTGGATGCGCCCCCTTGATAAAGGGATGATCCTCTTGGCAACCAACAACATTAATGGTAATATACCAAAGGAGACACCATGGAAGAGGAAGAGATTGCTCGCATGTTCAACAGGCTGATTGAATCGATGATATGCAGTGCCGAGGCGTCAGCTTCACTGGCCCAGTCAATCAACTCACTGGTTGAGAGCAACCAGCGGCTGATGATGATACTGGTTGAGTCATGCAACGATGAGGATACACCGGCTACCACGTACATGGACGGGACACCGATATGCCAGTAAAGCCTGGCACGCATAAGCCAGCGCGCACGATGGCCAAGCGACACGAGGTCATAGCAGACTATCAGTCACAGACACGGAAGGACTTCACCAACGCGTCAGGGTATGGGTACAAATGGCGGCTGGCATCGAAAGCATATCTCAAGGCAAACCCGCTTTGCGCTCAATGCGAGAAAGAAGGGTGGGTAAGGATGGGGGTAGCAGTCGATCACGTCCAGCCTCACAGAGGCGATATGGAATTATTTTGGGATAAGAGCCAGTGGCAAACGCTTTGTAAATTTCATCATGATTCGAAAACAGGCAAGGGATTTTAATGAGGGGTAGGCGGGTCGAAATATCAAAACCGACCAGATGAACAG
>Ga0209417_1001474_pt1 | contig 42814 bp, 34 predicted proteins | sample RifGroF2_FD_184002 | JGI IMG/M metagenome (GOLD analysis project Ga0209417, IMG submission 184002) | Groundwater microbial communities from Rifle, Colorado, USA - Groundwater F2 (SPAdes) (version 2) | ecosystem: Environmental > Aquatic > Deep subsurface > Groundwater | place: Rifle, Colorado... | reverse complement strand
GACGCCGCGCTTGCGCAGTTCGGTGAGCTGCTCATGTGTAAGTTTTCGTGCATCATTTTTTCTCATATCCAATACGATAGCACACAATAAATAAAAGTCTATACTATTATGAGACGATTAGTAACTACAAACATATTCAATCTTTATGAAATTAATTGTATCCGTTCGCAGCCTGTCCTCCGTAGCTCATATGGCGAAGGAGGATCAAGCTCGCAAGAGCTGTTCTTTCGGTTTCTTTGATTAACATTATCACTTTTCCAGCTTTCATGAGACTTTTATGACGGTGTGGAGGAGACATGCCTGCCATACCGTCAAGCTGACAGGAATTTAGTAATATAACTTATTAATCATTAGGCACAATTGAAGAGAGATCAAAGTTGCCGGAAAAGTTGCTAAAAACAGGTTTCCGGTATAATTTATGCCCTCAGAATACGTATTGTGGCTAGAGGGATACATAAGGAAGGGTTTACCGCATGAAAACGAGAAGAAATCAGGGAGGACAGGCGATTGTCGAACTGACAGTATCCCTTGTGATGCTGCTTGCCATGTTCTGCGGATTCATCCTGATAGCCCAGCTTGCCACCAAGAATGTTGAAAATATAATTACGGCCAGGGGCGAAGCCGATGAGAACGGATATATGGGATCCGTCTCGGACAATGGCAATCCGATATTGAGCTGGAACGAAGGGGCGGACACCTACCTGTACACCGCCGACGACCAGGCAGTAATAGGCACGTCGGACAACCCTTCTTTGTTCAGCGGCGAATTAAAGAATGATGAATATGATCTCAAGGCAGCCCCTGACTATGTCCAGGACAATTTTTCGAAGACCATGGGGACGCTGTATATATTTCTTGACGCCGCCAACCTTACATCCGGGAATGAAACTTCATCAGTATCCCTGGATGATCTTTCAAGGATGCTTTATGTGGACAGTTCCACCATCACTCTTGAGGACACAGTATATATGCCTTATATGTCGGATTTTTAATTTTACAGCGAGGCTGCAAAATTAAAAATTCCAATCTCCAGTTTGTCTTATTTTGGAAATTGGAATTTATTTGGAACTTGAAATTTAATTTTGACGCTGAAAGCGTATAGTGATGAAACCTATGGTTTCAACCATAGATGCTATAAATCGAAGTGATTCCGTCCTGAAGGGACGGAGTAAAAGTTGAATGGCAGGTCTTATGGAAATGAATCCCCGGCGAAAAATAATGTCGTTTGAGAAGGCTCTCGCTTGGCGGAACAAGATTCTCAGGTCCGGTAGAAAACTTGTTGTCACCAACGGCTGTTTTGATTTGCTCCACCGCGGACATGCCGAATATCTTTCAAATGCCAGGAGATGCGGGGACGCGCTGCTGATTCTTGTGAACTCCGACTCGTCTGTCAGGAAGGTAAAGGGGAGGAACAGGCCGATAGTGGACGAGAAGGACCGTTCATTCCTGCTTGCCAGCCTTTCCTGTGTCGATGCGGTTGTCATCTTCGGCGCCAGCAACTGTGTCGGACTCTTAAGGAAAATCAGGCCTGACATCTATGTGAAGGGCGGGGACTACGACATCGACAGCATTGTGCAGGAGGAGAGGGGTGTCCTCGAAGCTGTAGGTGCAAAAATAAGATTCATCAAATTCGTGCCCGGCCTTTCCACCACCGAAATCCTCAAGAAGATCTCCAGGGGCTGACAAGATTCCTTAGGTTCCATTTTATGCAATCCGGCTGGCAAGACGGTTTGCTTTAGGATATTTGACAACTATCTTATATTAACTCCGGTGCGAACTTTATTTTAAAAGAGACAACGGTAGTATGATCAAGAAAGCTCGGGGTTTATGACTTTGAAAAAAATCTCCTCAGGACTCTTTGTAACATTTATTTTAATTTCATTTTCCGTCTACGGTCAGGATTCCGCAAACAATCCAAGCGCCACCCCAGGCGGCAGAACTGTCTCAGCTGCGCAGATTTCAGTGCAGATCACAAAGAAGAACTGGGAGAAGGTCCGGGAATATGGTATTGCCGCGGCAGTGCCGCTGATAGCGTCGCTCAGGGACGATGACGATGAGATAAGGGCGGTATCGGCTGAAATCCTGGGATCGCTCGGGGACAAACGTGCCGTGGCACCGCTGATCGAATGCCTCATGGACAAGGACTGGCATGTCAGGCAGCAGTCCGCAAAGGCGCTTGGAATATTAAAGGACAAGAAGACGATAGATCCTTTGGTCGGATGCCTTAACGACTCTTCCAGGGATGTACGCCTGGAAGCAGTGGGGGCATTGAAGAGCATTGCCGATGAACGTGCTTTCCATCCCCTTGTAAAATCCCTGAAGGATTCCGACCCTTCTGTCCGTAGCGAGGCTATCAAGGCCTTGATTATGACGGGAGGTGAGAATTCGGTGGAGCCATTCCTGGAGTATCTGAAGGATCCCAATTCGGAATCGAAGGTTGAAGTGATCCGTGCGCTTGGAGTTCTTGGAGACAAAAAAGCTGTTGGACAATTGATCTTATTATTGAAGAGCAAGGATAAGACTGTCCGGATGTGGGCCGCTGTTGTGCTCGGTAGGATTGGCGACAGCAGGGCGGTCGAGCCGTTGAAGGAAGCCTTGAATGATTCGGATCCGAAAGTCAAGTGGAAGGCCGAGGAGTCCCTCAAGAAACTGAATGTCAATATCAAGCCTGTAGAAACTGCCAAGCCGCAAATTGCCAAAAAACCTGAACCTCCTGCATCTCCTGCGGTTCCCGATACGCCCAGGGCCCAGCCGGACGCAAAGCCACAGGAAACTCCTGTGGAAAAAGCTGGGGAGACGGTTGCTGGGAATAAAATTCCGCCATCTGAAGCAAAAAAGAAAGGAACAGTCCACTGGTGGATAGTTGGTATTGTCGGCATCTTCGCAGGGATATTGATCCTGCTGGGGCTGGTTCGTTTCTTCGCCGGGAAAAAATCCCCCGGGGAAATCAAGAAGGAATTGGACAGGCTTGCAGCCCAGATAAGGGAGGTCTGTACCAGGAAGTCCGGTGATTCGATGCAGAATTTTGCACTTAGCCTGCTGGAGTCGCAGTCAGTCGCCTATATGCTTTTTCCGACGCATGAAGGAACTGCCGAGGAGAAGAGGAAGTGCCTTGCGACGATGAAGGAGACTAATAAGAAGGTTTCTGATATCCTAGGGGCTTTCCACAAAGGCGTATTGCTGTTGAACAAGATGTGCTACCTCATCGAGAGAAACTTGGATGTGCTGGCCGATGCGCTGCACAAGCAACCCGGAGTCTCTGATAAAGGAGTGCTAAGAGGAGGGGAGCTTCCTACGGAGTCATTTCTGTCTTCCGGTGTGAATTTCAAACGGCAGCTGCAGAATGAAAACGGGATTTATGAGATATACACTGCCAATTCCAAGGACGAGGCCATTGAATTTCTACGGAAGACGACTGTGAAGATGGAGAAGAAATATGTCATCGTCGAGACTCCTGTCGGGAATTTCGGCAAGGATCTGATTGCCATCTTCAATGAGGGCAACGGCTCCGTGATTGAATATGGGAAAAGGGAGCCTCTTCCGCAGCGGTTGAAATCACCGACCCACTGTGTGAAATGCGGATATCCTGTACTGCCTGCCGGATCGGAGATAGACGAGTCTGTGGAGAAGCTCCTGTTTGAAGAGTCGGCGCCGGCGCAGGGAATCATGGCACTGAAGAAAGAGGGCAACAAATGGCTTATCATGGAGCAGCTGAAGAAGCATGGAGTCGGGCTGTCCTGCAAAAAATGCCCTACCGCATGGTGTCCGTTCTGTGTTGATCCAAGCACCCCGGACACCTGCGGAATATGCAAAGGCGAAATGACCATATGCAGGGGAAAATGATCCTGAAGAAATAAAAGGCCGACAAATGCGGGAGATGTCCATGCCATACATGACTTGTAGATGGAGAGCATAATGCCTGCGAGCGTAACACTGAAAGCCATTGAAGGCCCCTTGAAGGGAAGGGAGTTCTCCTACAGCAGGAAGACGACCATTATTGCGGGAAGCAGTGCGGAGTGCGGGCTTAAGATTCCTGCTCCGGCCCCCAGGCACCTCTGTCTTATCAAGGTATATCCTCCGGAGCTGATGATTGAAGGCCCGGATGACCTTAAGCTGATATTCGTCAACGGGCAGAACATACGTAGGCTGAAGGATCGCAAGACCCCGCACGAGGATGAGGATTCGGACAGGAATGGATATGAACTGAAGAACGGTGATGAGATCAAGCTCGGGAATTCGGTGTTCAAGATTGAAACTACGGCAGCTGAGCCGAAAGATGAACTGCTGCTCAAGGTGATAAAAGTCCAGCAGGCAAGGGTCGACGAGGAGGAAGCTTCAGGGATAAAAGGGTATGAAACCTTGAAGAACATCGGCAAAGGCAGCAGAGGAACGGTATTCCTCGCCAAAGACTCCGCAGGAGAACTGGTGGCCCTGAAAATCATGAATTCTGTGATTGCTTCAAATTCCAAGCGTCTTGCGGATTTCGAGCGCAAGGTCAGATTCTCAAAAGGGTTGAAACATAAGAACATCATCCGATTTCATGAGGGCGGATATTCAAGCGGGAAATATTACCTGGTTCATGAATACTGCGATGGAGGGACTGTCGGCCAGCTTATGGCTTCAAGGGGTGGGGCTTTGGGATTGAGCGAGGCCTTGGGAATAATGTTCCAGGTTTTGGACGGTCTTGATTACATGCATAATGCGGAGCTGCCGTGTACGCTTCTGCTTCCCGACGGATCAAGGCGCTACCGCAGGGGGCTCCTGCATAGGAGCGTCTGCCCGCATAATATTTTCCTTTCAGGACAGGGTGCGGCGTCAGTTGTAAAGATTGGAGGCTTTGACATAGCGACACCGATTGAGACTTCCGAAGATGATCTGACCGGTGATATTGCAGGGAACATCTGCTTCATGACGAGAAAAATATTCGTCGATTATGATGTGCACAGGGCTGAGTATGATGTCTGGGCTGCAGCAGCGACGCTCTACAACATGCTTACTGGAAAATATCCTCGTGATTTTCCGGACAACTGCCAGGAGCTCTGGCAGGCAGTCCTCCGCAATCATCCGGTTCCCATCAGGGAGAGGAATCCCGAGATTCCCAGGAAAATAGCCGACGTGATTGATGAGACGCTTGTTGAAGAGCCCCAGATGAAATACAAGAGCGCCTTGGAATTCAAGAATGCCCTTCAAGCGGCGTTGGCTTCCTCGGGAGAAATCATGCCAGCTGGTTTTATTGATCCTGGCCAGACCGTTCCGGTCGGACACTTCACCCCCACTGAATTCCATATAGGCGATATACTTCTTGACCGATATGAAATAAAGGGGCTCATTGGTGAAGACGGGATTCTGACAACGTTCAGGGCCTTTGACATAAAGATGAATATTGAAGTCGCCCTGCACAAGTGGAATATTTTTTCAGTGGAGGAGCTTGATTTCGCAGTGCGGAATTCGCAGATCTGGGAAAAACTTCCCGAATGCTGGAACATAATCCGATGTTTGAAGGTGCTGACCATACAGGGGGTTCCGTGCATAATTACAGGAATTCCTGAGGGGAGCCCGCTGTCCGTCTGGATCCGGAAGACCCCTGGGAGGACTCTGGAAAAACTGCTCAATATTTCCATCCAGGCTTTGACAGGTCTGGATTCGATACATAAGAAAGGAATAGTCCATCAGAATATAAAGCCCAACATAATGTTCCTCACGGATTTTGAAGTGATTGTAATTTCAGGTTTTGAATTGGCGGAAATATGCCCGCCGGGGATGGATACGGTGGAAGGAGGATGTTTCACTCCGAGCTACTGTTCTCCAGAGCAGGCGAAGAATGAAAAGATAAGTTCAAAAACTGATATCTGGGGCTGGGCCGTGACCGTGCTCGAAATGTTTACCGGCAAGGCCAGCTGGGCGTCAGGCCAGATTGTAGGTGACATTTTCGATGACGTCTTAAACTCCACAAATGGCGATGGAAGCGTTCAGATGCCGGAAAAACTAAGGAAAATCATTAAGAGATGCCTGAAGAGGAATTCGGCAGAGCGACCTGCCGCCTCCGAACTCCTGTTCGAACTCAAGGAGCTTTACAAGGATATCACAGGAAAAGATCCTGGCTCCAATATTTTCAGGAATCTTTAATCTTCCTTGGGTCAAATTTCAGTTCTCCCGAACTCCCGAACTTCAGAACTTCACATCTTCGGCCTTCCTGATCTTTTCCCTGACAGTATCGACGTTCACGTCCGGATTCCAGGTCTCCTCCGCGATCTTCCAGTATTTAAGGGCAGCCGTCCTGTCGCCGAGGGCGTTGTAGATGTCGCCTGCATGGTCGGATATTACGCCGTCGGGTGAGTCCTCCTGGGCCTTTAGGGATTTTTCTATGTATTTTTTTGCAGACTGGATGTCCCCCTTCCTGTAGAAGACCCACGCCAGACTGTCGAGGAACGCCGGATTCTGGTTTTCCGCGTCGACGGCGATACGGATCAGCTTTTCAGCATAGTCAAGATCCTTGTTCTTGTCCGCGAGAAGATATCCGAGGAAATTGACCGTCTCGGGATCTTCTGGATTCTTCTCCACTTCCTTCTTCAATATTTCAACGGTCTTTTCGAACATACCAGCCTTGTCGCAGAATGCCGCGAATGTCAGGTAGAAGTCATTTGTCAGATAGTCATCGCGCTTCTGTTCGAGGGCGATTTTTTCGGCCTCCTCCAGCGTCTTCACAGCCTTTTTATATTCCGCCTGCTGCCTGTAGCAGAGGGCCGCCAGATATTTCGCCTCCGGCATGTCGGTGATCTTGCCCAGCTTGTTCAGCGCCTTGTCATACTTCTTCAGCTCATAATAGCAGATTCCGAGCTGGTAAAGGGCGATGGGATTGTAATCCGGCTTGAGGAGGAGCAGCCATTCGAACGATTTTGATGCCTCGGTGAAGTTCTTCATCATCAGCGAGGAATGTCCAAGCTCATAGTAATAATATGGCTCCGAATTGTTCTTCTGGGCAAGCATCTTCCAGATCCTGTATGCGGTTCCATACCGTCCCCAATCGCTGTATACGGCTCCGAGGATCCTGTATAGATACTCGTTGCCGGTGAGTGAGATCAGAGAGTTCAGGATTATCCTTTCGGAGCCTTCATAAAGCTTGTATCTCTTGTTCAGTTCAAGGATGGGGACTAGTTCAAGTATCGACGGGGTTTTGGCTTTCTTGTCCTCGGGATTGATCATGGAATACCACAGCGTCTCGCATGCTTCGAGGTTCTGGTCCATCTTCTTCCTGAATCTGCGCTTGGTCCATCCCGAGAAGAATCCGTCCTCGCCCTGGTCGGCCCTGAGCGAGAAGAAGACCGCCGCCGAACGCCTTGTCTTGAAGTCCTCCGAGAATTCCGTATGGCCCAGAATATTGTCGAAAAGAGACTCGCCTTCATCGAACATCTTCGATTTGCCGTAGATATCCGCCAGACATGTCACGAGGTTCAGGCAGCTCTTCTTCTTCTCCTTGTCGGTTATCGGGAACTCCAGCGTGCGGAAGGTCTTTTCCAGGAGGGAGGCGGCTTCAGCGTCCTTTTTCAGGCATATCATCGCCGACGCCACCGATAGATTCAACTCTATCGCTCCGGGATTCTCACTGGCGATCGGACGGAAGTTGTCAATGCACTCCTGGAACGCCTGGTTCGTGAACCATTCTCTCACAAGCAGGGCGATTGGAAGGCGGGCCTCGGGATTCTTCTGGACGGACTTGATGAAATAATCCTTCGCTGCAGGGCTCAATTTCTCCTGTTCGAGGAAAGTAAGATAGCCTACTGCGAAATCCGCAAGGGACCTGGCGGCATCATCGGCCTCCTTGGGCAGAAATGAACCGGAATCAACTACATCGATCCTTTTCAGGGAATCAGATCCGATGTTGATGTCGGCAAGACAGGAGAGCCCCGCAAAAAGAAAAAAAAGGAATGGAGTCAGCTTTGTCATTGTCAAGGTTTTTCCGGACAAAACATACCGTTCCCATATGAAACCGGAGTCTCATATGGGAAAACTTCTGAAGCCGGTCCGCGAACTGAGATTATTTCTTGTGACGGTTCGCGCGAAGATGCTTTCTGCGTTTATGCTTCGAGATCTTCTTTCTGCGTTTTTTTCTGAGATTGCCCATGATTGTCCTTTTCCTTTTGTTAAAAAGACCTATTATAATAATATTAAATCAAGATGAAGACTATGCAAGCATTGTTTTGAAAAATGGACCCTCAAAAGAATAAAAAATCATCGCTGAATGCGCCTGCTTTGATCCTCTGTGCCGTGATCATCGCCGTGACCGGAGTTTCCTACATCCGGCAGAAACAGGAGAAGATCTTTCCGCAGCAGGCGCCGAAGGGTTCCAGGGACGATGCGGCCCGCTGGTGTGAATCCGTGGAAAAGGGCGAAATGAAGAAGGCTGAAACATATGCCGCGCGCATCTGCGGTGGCTGCGACATGAAGCAGATCCCCGACGTCGACTACCTCCGCCTCGCAGAGGAAATGAAGTTCAGCACCCTCCTCTTCAACCAGCCTTTTGGAAAATATGATTTCTACAGATGGAAGGATGCCTGTGCTGTCCTTGATCTCGTCTGGGACAAGAAGACAAGGAGGGAACTGCAGAACATGGTGCAGGGCGTGATTGACAAGCTCGAATGCCGCCCGACACCCGAAGGCAAGCCACAGTCCCTCACAATCTCGGAAATACTTCAAAGGGGCTACGGCAACACGCATGAGATCACAAGAGTACTATGCGAGGCAGCCTACCAGTCCGGATATGATGTCATGGCGGTCTCCATCTTCGACGAATCGAAGAACCTCATCCATGTCGTCTGCGAAATCCGCGGAAAGGACAAGTCGCTGGTGGTTGATACGCGATTTAAGAAGATCTGGGACAACATGACTTTTGCGAAACTCGCAGAGGAGCCGAAGCTGACTTCCGGTACCTGGCCGGAGAACATTGCGAAATCCGTAAAATTCCATATCTACAATCTGCCCGCCGAATTCCAGGACTATAAGGTTTACAACCAGAATCTCCAGCAGGCGCTCAGCACCCGGAAAATTGACGGAATACCACGTTTCGGGGAGGATCCGCGGACGAGAATTGAAAAGTACCTGAAATATTTCGGGCCGGATCAAAAACCTCTCGTAACTTACTGGAGATATCCGTTCATCGCACTGCTGTCACAACCGGACTTTCCTGCCGGATGGCGCTTGAACTATGAAAAATTTCTTGAAGAACAATAAGATTATATAGAAATTTTACTTAACAGGATTACTTTAGCGGGATATAAATCTAATCAATCCCTCATGCAGGGATAATTACAGGATATATAAATGAACAGAATAAGAAGCAATTCATACAAGGAAGCCGGAGTAGACATCGATCTCGCGGGTGAACTTCTCGACAAGATGAAGAAGAAGCTTTCAAAGGCGCGCCGCCCTGAAATGCTCGCTCCTATCGGAGGATTCGGCGGACTCTTCAAGCTCAACCTTAAAAAATACAAGAGCCCTATATTGGTCTCCAGCATCGACGGCGTCGGAACCAAGCTCATGGTCGCGATGATGATGGACCAGTTCTATTCGGTCGGCTACGACATCGTGAACCACTGCATAAACGATATCGCCGTGCAGGGCGCCGAACCTATTTATTTCATGGACTACATTGGTATCGGAAAACTCAAGGGGCCTCTCTACAAGGAGGTTCTTTCTGGCATCGCCGACGCATGCAGCGAGGCCGGATGCGCGCTTCTCGGCGGCGAAACTGCTGAAATGCCCGGCATGTACGGGGATGATTTCGACCTGGTCGGCGTCATAACCGGCGTCGTCGAGGAGAAAAGACTCATCACCGGGAAAAAGATAAAACCCGGATATGTCGCAGTCGGAATTGCCTCGAACGGACTCCATACGAACGGATTCAGTCTTGCTAGAAGAGTCCTCTTCCAGCAGTGCGGATATTCTATAGACACGGAACTCAAGGAGCTCGGTGGCACGATCGGCGAAGCGCTACTGAAACCCCATATCTCCTACTGGCCGGCCATCAAGAAGGCGATGGACAAGAAACTGCCTCTCGACGGAATCGCCCATATCACCGGCGGCGGACTCTACGACAATGTTCCGAGAATACTTCCGAATAATGTGAACGTGATGTTTGACAGGAGCGTTCTTCCGGTCCTTCCAATATTCACCCTCATGGTCGAGGAGGGGAACATTGCCCTCGAGGAGGCCTACAGGGTCTTCAACATGGGCATCGGGATGGTCTGGTTTGTTCCGGAGAAATCAGCCAAGGAGGCGGTAAAGATCTGCCGCGACACAGGATTCACCGCCGGTGTCATCGGAAAAGTCGTCAAAGGCTCCCGGAAAGTCTTCGTCGAATAAGTAGGTACGCCCTTTAGGGTGTACCATCTTAAGTCTCTTTCTTCTTAACGGTATTCGTTCGTAGTCAAGCCATTATTGGCTGTGTTTTGAAAGCGAAGAGACACGCAAAAATGCGTTAACTACGAGCAAATTCATTGCAAAATACGCCCAAATCCACAATTTAGTGGCCCCTGTGTGTAAAAAACGAGCTAATATCTTGAGTTGCAATGAGATAAAGATTAAGCACTTAGTGCTTAATTCCCTTGACAATAGCTAAGACCCCCTTTAGATTAGTTCCTTGCACTTCTACCTATATAAAAATCTCAGGAGATCACCCTAATGGGGAATAATAAACATACTGTGTTCAATTGCATCGACATGCTTCCTTCTTCGCCGGGAACGGCCTTGCTGCATGTAATTCCGGCACCGTACGAGAAAAGCGTCTGTTACGGGAAAGGGACGGCCAACGGCCCGTCGGCAATCCTGCATGCCTCTCATCAGCTCGAGACCTTTGATGGCAAGTCTGATCCATCGGACCTGGGGATTTTCACTCATCCTCCTGTCGACTGCCTTGGCTCGCATGAATTCGCCCTGAAAAGGATTGAAAAAACTGTCGCGGAAGTCCTGAGGATTGGGAAAGTTCCAGTGATGATCGGAGGGGAGCATACCGTGACCTTTGGCGCCATCAAGGCTCTCTCTGTGAAATTCGCAGATTTCGGAGTCGTCCAGTTTGACGCACATGCCGATCTCAGGGACAGCTACCAAAAGAGCGGTTACAGCCATGCCTGCGTTCTCCGCAGGATACACGAGCTCGGAATTCCAGTCTTCCAGATGGGTGTAAGATCCATCTGTGCTGAAGAACATGAATACAGGAAAAAGAAGAAGATTCCATATCTCGATGCCGAACAGATCTGCGTGAAGGGGATTCCTGGGAAAATACTTCCTGCCAGTTTCCCGAAGAAGATCTATCTGACATTCGACATTGACGCGCTTGATCCGTCAGTCGTGCCTTCTACTGGGACACCAGTGCCCGGCGGACTCGGATGGTATCAGACGATGGAACTGCTTGAAAATGTCCTGAAAGGACGCAAGCTGCTCGGGATGGATCTTGTGGAGTTCTCTCCGGTGAAGACATTCCATTATCCGGACTATACGGCGGCAAATCTTCTGTATAACATCTTTGGGATAGCGCAAAGAGCGAAGTCACTCTCGTGACAAATCCGAAATCCGAATATAGATGAGGCAATTTCAAAATTGCCTCTTTTGAGCTGATTTCAAAAGTTGGAGTGCGCTGCCCCGACATCACTGAGCCGGGATCTTCGACTTTAGCGTGTGTAACCTGTTGTCGAAGATCCCGGCCCCAACGGGTGTCGGGAAATACCAAGACACGCTGAAGCCGTGAACTCCAACGGGTTTATTCTCGCAACAAACGTTTTTCGTATTTTTTGAAATCAGCTCAGATAGCTATGGAGGACAGGCTACCAACAAATTCCAACTGGGTTAATTTGTTTGTAGTCAAGCCATTATTGGCTGTGCCTTGAAAGCGAAGAGACACGCAAGAATGCGTTAACTACGAACAGAATCACTCTGAAGTCTTGAAATCCAGTTACGAGTTTCCAGTATCAAGTATCATCCTACTTCTTTTCCCACGGCAGCTGCCATTTTCCTTCTTCGAAGAGGCCGTTGAGGGCGACACAGATGCCGGAATATTCCCCGATATGGCTGCCGAGGGCAGTCACACGGAGCTCCATCGCCTGGAGCATTTCCTTCCAGCAGAACAGCGGAAGATAGCGTTTTACAGGATCAAGCAGGAGTTCCTTTGAATGGAGGGCGACTGTTCCGAGGACGATCATTTCCGGATTGAAGGTATTGGCGAAAATCCCAATGGCCTGTGCATTTCTGAGGCAGATTTCGTCCCAGAGTGCCAGGGCGTATGGATCCTTGTTGACTACTGCCTGACGGAGGACCGGATATCCGAGATCGTCGACCTTGCCTTCAGCAAGCTTCATGATGGGATGGTCTGGCTGTCCGCCAATCTCGCGTTTCATCCTGTCGGAGATGGCTCTTCCTCCGCAGAATGCTTCATAGCAGCCCTTGAGCCCGCAGTTGCATTGGGGGCCTTTTGGATCGAGCACAACATGTCCCATTTCTCCGGCAAGGAAGCTTGCGCCCTGGACAAGATGTCCGTTCACAATTATTCCGCCGCCTATGCCTGTGCTCATGGTCAGGTAAATAAGGTTCCTGCATCCTTTTCCAGCTCCGAAAAACCATTCAGCGAGAACTCCGGCGTTCGCATCGTTGTCAAAATAGGCCTTTACACCCATTTTTTCGGCGAGATGATCCCTGACAGGGACATTGATCCATTTTTTCATGTTGCATGGGGAGATTGTGCCCTTTGGTATGTCCATTGGTCCCGGGGCGCCGATTCCGATCGCTGTAAGATCGGAGTTTTTGAAACCGTTGTCCTTCAGCAGAGCGTATCCGTCTGCGACCATTTCCCCGAGGACGTCTTCGGGCGAACGGTGTTCGCTTTTAATTCTTTTTGATCCTATGATCTTGCCGTCGCTGGTGCCGAGGGCTGCTGCTATTTTTGTTCCTCCGATGTCAAAACCGAGGATGAGCTTTCCATCTTTCTTCATCGTGATTCTCCATGAATATTTTCTTTGGAATTGTTTTAAACTGAAAAACTGGTATTTTAAGATATTTTAAAAGAAATTAACTATAACTGTTTTCCGGGCCTAATCAAGGCCCTTTACTTGGGAGAAAGATTCTATGCAGTCGGATGTCATTACAATTACCATGAACTCGGGTTCGGGCATTTATTATGCCTACCAGCACTGTGACATTATGGGCAAGGTCGTCGTCTGGATGCTTTTCATAGGTTCGATAATAACCTGGACGATCATGATCGAAAAGGGTATCGCCCTCTACAAGGCCAAGAAGGCCACCATGCTTTTCATTTATCTTTTCAGGGACAAGAAATATCCTCTTGCGCTCTGGAAAAAGGCCGAACAAGTGAAATGTCCGGTTACAAAAGTCTACATGAAAGGAGCCGAGGATCTCCTGAATTTCTATGAAATGCCGCCTGAATTCGCGGAATTCTACGGAACTTCAAAGCATCCCGTGCAGAAGCTCACCACCGCCCAGATCGAAACCATCAGAAGCACCTTGGACAGGGCCGTGTCCGATCAGATACTCCTCATGGAGGACAAGCTCGGAGTTCTCGCAACCGCCGTCAGCGCAAGCCCGTTCTTCGGTCTTTTCGGAACGGTCTGGGGAATCACGATGGCGTTCGCGGCACTTGCCGTACAGGGCAGGGCGGACATGCAGGCGCTGGCCCCCGGCGTCAGCGGAGCGCTTATCACCACTATCGTCGGTCTTCTCGTGGCGATTCCATCGCTGATCGGATACAATCTAATCACCGTCACGATAAGAAGGATAACTGTCAGCATGGACAACTTCGTCGAGGAGTTCATGGCCAAGGTAAAACTTGAACAATATGAAAAAGGTTCCGAATAATGCCAAGCCGGGGAAAAAGATCTCAGCTCGAAATGGTCAACCAGATCAACATGACCCCCATGGTCGATCTTGTCCTGGTCCTGCTGATCATCTTCATGATCACCGCCCCGCTGCTGGAATACAGCATCGATGTTTCCCCGCCCAAGATGAATGCCGACAAGATCCCGGAAGACAATACAAAGGTCGTGAGCCTGAACAAGAAAGGACAGATTGTCTTCAACAAGGAAACACTCAGCCCCAAGGCCCTTGCGGAGAAACTCGATGTGCAGAAAAGGCTGAATCCTAAGCTTACTGTCCTAATAAGAGCCGACGGAACTCGTCAATATAATGAGGTCATGGAAGTCATGAAGGCCGTCAGGAACGCCGGAATTATGACAGTATCCCTCGTGACCGAGTCGGAAAAGTAGGGACGGGCTTTCAGTGTCCGGCGTAGCCCTTGGGCGAAGTCGGAAGCCTGTCCCATGAATTCAGGATTGGTACACCTTAAAAGGCGTACCTACTTATCAATGACAGAAGAACTATACAATCTACATGAGATCTACGGGGAAGATGACACTCTGACCGACAAGGTCAGGGCGAGGAAGGTGTTTTTCAGTGTTTCCTTCTTCCACGTGCTTTTCATCGCCGGTCCTTTTTTGTTCTTTGCGCTATGGGAGAAATTCTACGAGAAGAAACCGCTTCCAATGCAGGTCAGCCTGCTGAACCTCAATCCTGAAGGCAACAAGACCAATGAACCTCCAGGAAATCCTGAACCGCCGAAAAATGAGGTTCTAAATAAGAAAAAAGATGATCCGAAGCCTCCAGAACCTGAGGAGGAGGAAGCTGTCGAGGAAGCCCCCGTCGTACCTCCGAAAAGACCTGTAGTCGAACCTCCGGTGAAAAATGATCCGAAGCCCAAGGTTCCAGTTCCTGTGGAAAAGGCGAAACCAGTAATCAAGCCTCCGGAAAAAGTCGATGACACGCCGAAAAAATGGGAGCCGAAGAAACCAACTGAGATTATCAAGTCGGACAAGGTCGTCAAGGGCAAGGCACCAACCCCGAAAATCAACGCTAACACGCTTGCCGACAAGCTGAAAAATATTCAGAAGCAGTGCAAAGTGACAAATACCGGTGCTGGCGGCCGTGGCGGTGGACCAGGACTGCCCGGAGGAATCGGAGCTCCTGGAGGTGTTGGAACAATGCCGGCAAGTTATTATGATTCGGTGTCTGTCTATCTCTACGAACTTTGGAAACAGCCCAGCCAGGCGGAACTCAAAGGCTTGAAACCGACTGTCACCGTCCATATTTCAATCGATGCAACCGGAAATGTGAGATCCGCGCAGATCACCAAGAAAAGCGGCAACAGTGCAATGGACATATCCGTCAACGAACTCCTCACAAGCCTTAAAAACCTTCCGAAACCCCCGCAGGGAGCCCTGGAATTGGACGTGTCACTGGAGATTGAAGATAATTAATAAATTTTTCAGGATGAAAAATTTATCCATCGCGAGAAAATAGACATCGGCAGCACTCGTTCTGAAGATTTCTCCTTCAAGGCAAGCTCCCCGACACTGACTGTTCCACCATGCGGTTTCATCGTGTCTTTCATTATGTTACCGAGCATTATCGAGGATGCTTCAAGATTGTACATGGTGAGGATGATGAACAACGGCTTGTCGGTCAAGGTCTGCCTGCACAGGTCCAGAAATTCGGAGATTGAATCTTCCGCCTTCCAAATTTCGCCGTCCGGACCGCGTCCGAACGACGGCGGATCCATCACGATTGCGTCGTATTTGCTGTTCCTGCGGATTTCGCGCTTTACGAATTTAACGGCATCGTCGATGATCCATCTGACAGGTGCAGTTTCCAGTTTTGAGAGTTCCTGGTTCCTCCTTGCCCATGACACGGACGGTTTGGAGGCGTCCACGTGGGTCACTCCCGCACCGCATGATGCGGCTGCGAGAGTCGCAGCTCCGGTGTATCCGAAAAGATTGAGGACTTTTATGTCCTTCCTGCCGGAATCAGCTATCTTCTTGGTCATCCAGTCCCAATGTGGCGACTGTTCGGGAAATATCCCTACATGCTTCGACATGTCGGTAAGCCGGGACTGGAAAGTGATTTTTCCGTATTTCATCAGCCATTCCCGGGAAGGATTGCGGTTGCCAATGATCCATCTGCCGGAATCGTCGTTGACAGCGTCGGCCTTCTGCCATTCGGATTCGGGGAGTGAGGGCTTCCACCACGCCTTCGGTTCGCTTCTTACCAATACATGGTTTCCAAAGCGTTCCAGCTTCCTGCGGTTCCCCGAATCAAGAAGCTCGTGCTCGGACCACTGCGATGTGAGAATTTCGATATTCATTTTTTCTTTTGCTTTGCAAAATAAAATAACTTTCAATTATTGTATTGCTCTTTTCCTTTATTTCAAAATTAGATGGCTGATTTTTCAATTTATAGCCCCTTTCAATCAATGGATAAGCAATCTAGTTGGAAAAGGATTTAAGATATTTTCCGTGGTTTATGACAAAAGAAGCGGGAAAGAAAGGGGCTATTTTTGTAAAAATCGTTTTCAGGTTATAATTTTACTCCCTGAAATATTGAAAATATTGAAGGGAGTAAAATTATGTTCCTGGATGAAAATTATCTTCTCAAGGGGAAGACCGCCCGTGATCTCTACAAGCAGGTGATGGACCTTCCCATTGTCGATCCTCACAACCATGCGAATGTGAAGGAAATTGCCGACAATAAGAATTATCCCAATCCCTGGCAGCTTTTTGCCGCCACGGACCATTACGTCTGGGAAGTCCTCAGGAAAAGAAAGATCGAGGAGAGATTCCTTACCGGCGATGCCATGCCGAAGCAGAAGTGGCTGAGAATGGCGGCTGTCTTTCCGGAACTGGCAGGTAATCCCGTCTACGAATGGATACACCTTGATCTTAAACGATATCTCGGGATCGACGAGATCCTTGGCCCCACCACCGGCCTTATAATCTGGGAGAAGGCGTCCGAAGTGCTCGCAAGAAGCGATAAGAAGCCACAGGCGCTTCTCAAGGAAATCGGTGTTGAAGTCATGTGCTCCACCGATGATCCGGTCGATATGCTTGAAGAACACAAGGCTGTTAACAAATCCATGGGGCAGACCGTCCTCCGCCCGACATGGCGTCCGGACAAGGCAATGAACATCTTCTCGCCCAACTGGAAGCCCTACATTGGAAGGCTTGAAAATAGATTCAATATGAGAATAAAATCCGTCAAGGATCTCGTGACAGCCCTCCGCCTTTCGCACCATTATTTCGCGGAGAACGGCTGCAAGGCCAGCGATCATGGTGTCGAGATCCCTTACGCAGGCGATGCCAAGCTCGGGGATGCCGAAAAAGTCTTCAAGATCGCAATGTCGGGTAAGAGACCGACATGCGAGGAATGTGGCGTCTTCATGAGCTATATCATAGGGGAAATGGCGGAAATGGACTCCGAAAAAGGCTGGGTGTTCCAGATGCATATCGGAGCAGTCCGCGATGTCCGCAGATCACTCTTCGACGGCATCGGACCGGATTCCGGCGGCGATGTTTCAAACCATCATCTCGACATCCTTTCTCCTCTTAGGAAATTCCTCAACCGTTTCGACAACAGGCTCAAGGTCGCCCTCTACTGCCTTGAACCGGGGCATCAGCCCACCCTCGCGACGGTTTCCAGGGCGTTCGGCGCGAATGTGAACCTCGGTTCCGCCTGGTGGCTTTGCGATACGCCAATTGGAATGAGACGCCAGCTCGAATACATCGGAAGCGTCGACCTCTTTGCGAATTTCGCAGGAATGGTCTCGGATTCCAGGAAGCTCCTGTCATACGGTTCCAGGTTCGAAATGTTCAGGAGGATCTTCTGCGATGTCATAGGCGAAATGGTCGACTACGGACAGATTCCGGCTCCAGTAGCCGCAAAAATCGCTGAAAGAGTATGTTACTCCGGCCCGAAGGAGTTTTATAACTTATAATTTTGTCTGGGACAAAATTATGAATTTGAAGAGATTCTTTTGAACTTATTTCACAGAATCAATTGTTAAGTTTTTGCGCAGCAAAAAATTAACAATTGGCTGCTTTTCGTGTAATTCGTGTGTTTCGTGGTTAAATATTCTGTGTCTTCTGTGTGTTCTGTGGTAAAAAAATGAATTTAAAACTTTCATTCAATCCGGGAGATATTCCCCAGAAGCCCGGAGTCTACATTTTCCGGGACCGTTTCGGGGACGTCATCTACGTCGGAAAAGCTGCCAATCTGCGGAAAAGGCTTTCGCAGTATTTCCAGAGGTCGCGCTCAAGGCTTGCCGATCCGAAGCTCCGATCCCTGATAAACTCCATTGATTCATGGGAGATCTCTCCTGTAAAGAATGAATCCGAGTCCCTGATCCTCGAATCACGCCTCATCAAGGAGTATGCACCGAAATACAATGTCCTTCTACGTGACGACAAAAGATTTTTCCTTATCAAGATAGATTTGAACGAACAATATCCGAGATTGAAGCTTGCACGGCTGAGGAAGAATGACGGCGCCCGCTATTTTGGCCCTTTCCCGAAGGGGGACGTAAGAGGAACTGCGGATTTCCTGACAAGATATTTCGGCTTGCGCACCTGCCGTGCCGATGTTCCAGACGAAATAGACTTTCGGCACTGCATGTCCAGCAGGATCAGGGACTGTTGCGCTCCGTGCAACGGGAAAGTCACGAAGGAAGGATACATGGAAAGAGTCTCTACTCTCATGAAGGTCCTTGAAGGCGATAGCGAGCAAGTCGTCTGCGAACTTCGCAGCAGGATGGAGAAGGCAGCTGCAGGGAAACAATATGAAACCGCAGCCAAATGGCGCGACATGCTCACGAACATCGAGGAAATATTCGGAGAGAAGAAACGTAATTTCCGGTTTGCCTCCATTCCCTCTGAGTCAGGCGGGGAATCAGTCAAAGACCTGCAGACCGCCCTCGGGATCGACAGGGAGCCGAAAATGATAGAGGCTTTTGACATTTCGAATATCTCCGGACAGTTCGCAGTTGCTAGCATGGTATGTTTCCGTGACGGCAGGCCCGACCGGAATTCCTACCGCAGGTTCAGGATCAGGGAGGTTCATCAGATTGACGACTTTGCGATGATGGACGAAGTTGTCAGGAGGCATTATTCGAGAAAGCTGTCCGAGGGCAGGGCTGATACGGATCTGATAATCGTAGATGGTGGAAAAGGCCAGCTCAATGCGGCCTTGTCGGCTCTTATTTCAATCAAATATCCGCCGATGCCGATTCTCGGCCTTGCGAAACGCAACGAAGAGGTTTTCCTTCCAGGAAAACCTGAGCCAATAGTATTGGAACGAACCAGACCCGCTTTAAAGCTGCTGCAGGCGGTACGTGATGAGGCGCACCGCTTTGCGATCTCGTATCACCGTGAACTACGTGAGAAGCGCATCGAGGAATCGATACTCGATGAAATTGAAGGCATTGGAGATAACAGGAAGATGCAGATTTTGAATGAATTCGGATCAATTGAAAGCTTGAAGAAGGCCAGTCCGGAGCAGATTGCCGAACGCATCCCTGGAATCGGGCTCAAACTGGCGGAAATGATAAAGGAAAAGATTTGATAAGAACGCACAAACACGGGCTACTGCGAACAAGGATAATTTATTCCTTTGCATTTACCATGGATTTTCTGTATTACAATATAATCCTCCGCCGGAGGATTATGGGGATATGATTTTCAGTTTTGGGAAATATTCCCCGTATCTTCCGGTGTCGCGTGTAAGCAGGGTCATGTTCCTGACGGATGCATGGGCACCTATGAAGAAGTCGGGCAGGGGAGATCTTCTGGCTCCGCCTCTTTTCCTGTATTTCAGGAAGCATTTTCCGGCAAGAAAAGCAGCTTCCCATGGGATATGCTCCCTTAAAAAGAAGGTGCCGGAAATAACCTCGTCAAGTTCCTCAATCCTTTCAAAACTTATAGAGACTTCCGAATAGATGAGAGGATTTATGAAAAAACGGCAATTTGAAGAGAATTCCGAAAGTTTACTGGATGACCAGCCATACCAGATATGATCCTCGGTGACAATATCAAGTATCACATTGCTGTCGACAAGAATATCCAAGTCAGTTACCTCTGGTCAGAGCCATGATTTCATCCGTCGAAAGATTGGAAGTAGCCCGGCCTTTCATATTTTCTATGATTTGCATGGCCATTGTTGTCTTCCCAGTTTTGCCGTGGCGCCTTACAGGCGAAAGCCTGGCAATAGGCTTCCCGTTTCGACAAATAGTAACTTGTTCCCCAGTCCGTTCCACTTTCATAAGAAGTGCCGACAAGTTTGTCTTGGCGCTGTGGGTGTTTACGTTTATCATTTTAAATCTCCTGTTTGGTGTAAGTTAGCTTAGTTTACTTATGAGTTCAAATCGTGCACTAAAGAAATATGTCGAATTGCTTCAAAAATCGGACATATGGAATAGATTATAAAGATTTGCGCCTCTGAGCCTTTGCGTTAGAAAGACATATTCTAGGAAATCCATGGAAGACAGCCATCTTAAAAATTTCTTTTTCCCGAAGATGACACCGAAGTTCCTTATCAGGCTCGGTGTTGTCGCCATCCTTGCATATCTGATTTTCGGATATATCTGCCTTCCGATGCGGATAGTTGGAATCAGCATGGAGCCGACATACCACGATGGAGGCGTGAATTTCTGCTGGACCCCCACATACTGGTTTTCAAAGCCTAAACGCGGAGATGTGGTGATGGTCAGGTTCGCCGGGAACAAGGTCATGTTCTTGAAGCGGGTTGTTGCTTTCGAGGATGAGACGGTTGAATTCAAGGATGGAAAGCTTATTGTCAATGGCAAGGAACAGGATGAACCTTATGTGAGGTTTGAATGCGAGTGGAACCTTCCAGCTCGAAAAGTTGAAAAGGGAAATGTATATGTTATCGGCGACAAGCGCGACATGCACATCGACAACCATCAGTTCGGGCAGGCCCCGCTTAAAAGAGTGGTTGGAACACCATTGTGGTGATGGGATACGATTTGATCGCATAGGAAATTGTATTTTCTTCGAATCTTTATGATTGCGAAGCAATCTTTGGAGTGCGAAACCCCTGTTTCGCTTTGGATTGTGAATTAATTAAAAAGCGGCACAGGGGTGCCGCAGTCCAAAGTCAGTCCAAAGCGCCTGACAAAATACAAGCATCGGAGAAGCTGGCTAAATTCAATATGAAGATTAAAATTATAATAGTAGTTGTTCTCCTTGCGGTTGGCGCCGTGATCGCATCTCTTTATCTGTTTCCCAGCGAGAAGGCGAAGATAAAGAAGCAGTTTGATTACCTTTCCAGCCTTGTTTCAAAGGAAAAAGGAGAGTCGGCAATCGTAATGGGATACAGGGTTACTGCCATAGGAGGTCTTTTTGCCGAGAAGTGTTCCTTCGAGTTCCCTCAGAACGAAATGGAGGGGGAATATTCTCCTGAGGAAATAACGGCCCATACGACCAGGGGCAGGGCGATGTTCGCCAAAATAAACCTCAAGTTCTACGACATAAATCCTGAGATCCAGAACGATGACGCAGTAGTCGACACCACTGTCAGATTCTATGGTGAAGCCATCCATTCCAATAAGGCACACGAGGAAACGCGCGAGATCCAGTGCAAGCTCAAGAAGATCGACGGCAAATGGAAGTTCAGTAATTTCAAGGTCGTGGAAGTCTTAAAAAAGTAGGGCGGTTTTCCTGCCCCGTCGAATGACTGGGGTAAACCGCCAACTGTCGGGATTAATCCCGACATACTAAATACCTTCCGCCACGTTCCCCTGTCATAACTCCTTCATCGTAGGAAAGCACGCCGTTCACCCATACTTTCATTATCCCCTTTGAAAGCTTATGGGGTTCTGCGAAATCCGCAGTGTCTTCAAGCTTGTCGGGGTCGAAAAGGACGAGATCCGCTGCGTGATCCAAAACAATTCTTCCCCGGTCGTGCAGATTGTATATGTCAGCGGGAAGCGAAGTGACTTTCCTTATGGCTTTTTCAAGGCTCATGCCCTTTCTCACGATGTTTATGAATCTTGGGAAAGAGCCGAAGCCTCTCGGATGACTTCTGCCTATGGAATAATCAAGGGGGCGCGCTGTTTCATCGGAACCGCAGGAGACATAATCCTGCTGCAGGATCCTTATCATATTGTCCTCTGACATTCCGGACGAGGCGGCAGTTGCCCCGGCGGTGTCATCCTTTAGAATTGACGCGCAGATGTCCCAGGGATTCATTTCGGACATGGATGCGAACTCCGCAAAAGTCTTTCCGAATCCCTTTTCTGCGAACTTCGCAGTTGTGCTTATGATCCTGAGCGTCTTCCATCTTTCTTCAGGCATTCGCCTGAGGGCTTCCGTAAATTCTGCGAACTTCGCAGGATCCTGAATATGTTCATGGAGTTTTATGTCATCCATCCTGTCATAGGGCTCTGGCAGGTAGGAACTGAGCTGAGTCATCGATTCCGTATATGGATATCTGTCCGCGGTGAGATGGATGCCGTTATGATGGGCCTGCGAAATCCGCTGGAAGACGGCATCAATTTTGTGCCAGTTTTCCCTGCCTGCCGTCTTAAGATGGCTTATGTGGAGTTTCTTCTGTCCGGATTTCATGACTGCGTCCAATGCCTCGTCAATCGATTCGACAAGGAGAGATGCTTCGCTGCGGAGATGGGTCGTGTAGGGCTTGTTAGACCGGGAGAGCTCTTCGAGAAGAAGGACGATTTCCCTTTTCTCGGAAAATTTCCCTGGAATATAGAAAAAGCCGGAGGACAGTCCGGCTGCCCCGTTGCATATGGACATTCCGAGAAGTGTTTTCATGGTGTTGAGCTGGCTTAAAGACGGTTTAAGATCTCCATATCCCATGACAGCTGCGCGGAGGGTGTTGTGTCCGCACAGCGAGCTCATGTTTATTGCAGGCTGTACTTTATCGATCAGCACGGAATAGTCATCGGCATCGTTCCAGCTTATCTTGACATCGTACTGCTTGTAGAGGTCCTGAAGATGCTCGCGGTTGTGTCTTGTCACCGGAAAGACTGAAAGGCCGCAGTTTCCTGAAATCTCGGTTGTGACACCCTGTGATACCTTGCCGGTTGACTCAGGCGCGGCGATTACGGAAACGTCCGAATGCCCATGTGAGTCGATGAAGCCGGGAGAAAGCACGAGGCCCTTTGCATCAATGGCATTGATTCCAGTTGACGGCAGGTTTTTCCCGATGGCGGTGATTTTCCCTTTTCCGACCGCCACGTCGCCGACGGTTCCGGCCCTGCCGGATCCGTCGATGATAAGTGCATCCCTTATGATAAAGTCTTTATCCATTTTATTTAATAGAAAAGTAAATTGTCAGATTTCAAAGGGGAGCTGCAATCTTGGTGGCATAATCCTTTCGAGCAATTAATTGATGCCGGCGAGACGCCAGCGCTCCACCGATAGCAAAATACTGCTGAAAAGCTGAAATGGAATTAGCAAATTCCCTAATTAGTTATAAGATTATCCGTTTATTAACGGAGAATCTTATTCATGGAAGTAATCATACGTCCCGACAAGGAAAAGGCTACGGAGCTTGTAGCAAAACTCATCGCGAAGGCTGTCAGGGCCAGGCCCTCTCTTGTCCTTGGCCTTGCCACCGGAAACACGATGGAGCCTCTATATTCGAAACTCGTTGAAATGCACAGGAAGGAGAAGCTGGACTTTTCAAAGTGCAGGACATTCAATCTTGACGAGTATGTCGGGCTGGAGGCTGACAACAGGAATTCATACCGGCATTACATGGACGAACATCTTTTCAGCAGGATAAACATTGACCGGCGGAACACGCATCTTCCTTCGGGCACTGCGAAGGATCTCGAAAAGGAATGTGAAAAATACGAGCAGAAGATAAAAAAGTGCGGAGGAATAGATCTGCAGCTGCTCGGAATCGGCAGATCAGGACATATCGGTTTCAACGAACCGCTTTCCGCATTTTTCTCCAGGACCCGGGTGAAGGCGCTGACGCCTACTACCATTGCCCAGAATTCACCTCTCTTCGACAGGCCGGAAGGAATGCCGAAACGTGCAATGACAATGGGGGTTGGAACAATCCTCGAAGCGAAGCGGATCGTAACTCTCGTTGTCGGAGACTCGAAGGCGGACATTCTTGCAAAGGCCGTCGAAGGGCCGGTTACTTCCATGGTTTCAGCGTCAGCGCTCCAGCTGCATCCGAAATGCATAGTTATAACGGATGCGGCGGCGGCGGCAGGACTTCAGGGGAAGGATTATTACAAGTGGATATTTGAGAATGAGCCGGAGTGGGATGAATTCCGTTAGATACTCTCGGCGGAAGTCCTTCCGCACGAGATTATCTGTCAAAGCTTCCGACGTTAAAGAGGACTGTTGCGAATCTCGCAGGTACGTATTCAGTAAACTATGTCGTTTACTTAATCCGTACTAAAAATAAAATGCAAAATCACTCTTTTTACGATTTATTAGATATAAATATTCACTGAAGGACATATTTCAGTGAATATTTACGCTTGACCTGGCAGTTAAATCCATGTTATGGATATAACGTTCATGACAGATGGATAAAACATTCATGATGTTGCTATTTCTCCCTAAGTAAATAATTTCCCTTCTGAAACAATCGTGATTTTATAATAAATAACAGGAGGAAAATTATATGCAGACGCCTTTCTACGGTCACGTGAGACAGTACGAGAAGATTAAGAAGGAAATTGATGACAACATCAATGAAGTCCTGATGAGCGGACAGTATGTCCTTGGTCCGATGCTCAAGAGGTTCGAAGGTGAGCTTGTCAAATATTTCGGAACCAAGCACGCGATCGGGGTTGGAAACGGCACCGATGCGATCTGGCTTGCGCTCATGGCGATGGACATCGGTCCTGGAGATGAGGTCATCACCCATCCCAACACATTCTTTGCGACTGCCGAGGCCGCTTGGATCGCCGGATGCAAGGTTGTTTTCGTAGACTGCGACGAGAAGACGCGCTGCATAGATCCTGCAAAGATCGAAGCGGCAATAACTCCGAAGACGAAGGCGATCATTCCGGTCCATCTCTACGGGCAGTGCGCCGACATGCCGGCTATCGCGAAGATCGCAAAGAAGCACAACCTGAAGGTCATTGAAGACAATGCCCAGGGTATCGACGGACGCGGCGACACCTTCAAGCAGGGCGAACTTTCAGATGCTGTCGCGACAAGCTTCATCATCCAGAAGAACCTCGGATGTTTCGGCGACGGCGGGGCGCTCTTCACTAACGACGACAAGATCAACGAGAGAGTCCGCAAGCTCCGCAGCCATGGTTCCGTCAAGCGCGACCATCATTCATACGGATTCAACAGCCGTCTCGACGATCTCCAGGCAGGCGTTCTCAGCGCTAAGTTGAAACACATCACGGAATGGACTGACGTGAGGGTCAAGCTTGCCGAGCAGTATACAAAGGGGCTCAAGGGAGTGAAGGCAATAACTCTTCCGTATGCAAAGCCCGGATACCGCCATGTGTTCCACCTCTATGTAGTCGAGACGAAGGACGCGAACAAGCGCAATGACCTGCTTGACTTCCTCGTCGCCCTGCTTGTGGATGCCAAGACACACTATTCCATCGCCATCCACAAGCAGGAAGGGTTCCCGTGGGGCAAGGAATACAAGATAGTCGGTTCGATTGCGAACGCGGAGAAGAACGCGGCATCGTGCGTCTCTCTGCCGGTGTTCCCCGAACTTACGGCCGAGGAAGTGGACTATTCCATCAAGAAGGTTCTCGAATGGGACAGGAAGAACTCGTAAGATTGGAACTGTGAATTTCGCAAATGAAAAATTAAGAACAGCCCTTGCGGACTTAACTACTAACGAACTCAAAGGAATTTGTTTGTAGTTAATGTCGCAAGACATGTTCTTGTATGGAGAATAATTCCATGAACAAGTTCAAAGTGATGATAGTCGGAATGGGCAAGCGAGGCAAGCACCATGCCGCCGCCTTCAATGCGAACCCGAATTTCCAGATTACAGGTATCTGCGACATAGATATGGAAAAGCTGAAGGCCGCCGCTCCAGGCCTCGGCAATCCTGCGGTCGGGACAGATGCGGCGAAGATGGCGAAGGAACTCAGGCCCGATGTGTTCTGCTTCTGCACGATGCCCCATATAAGGATTGAGATGATGAAGGCAGCTGTCGACTGTGGTGCGAAGATGGTCGCGTTTGAGAAGCCGGTCGCACTGAGCATGTCCGAGGCCCTGGAGCTCAAGTCCCTCGTGGACAAGAGCGGGATCAAGGCGGTTGTCAGCCACCAGCACCGCTATGGAGTCCATTACAGGAAGGTGAAGGAGATAGCCGCCAGCGGAGAGCTTGGAAGGATAGAGATGATCTATGCCGGAGCCACGGGCTGGATGACCCATATGATGAGCCATATGGTTGACTACATGCGGTGGTACAATGGAAATGTCGAAGCGGAGTGGGTCATAGGGCAGGCCTCCGGGAAGTCGAAGCTTTCCGACAACCATCCTTCTCCCGACTATATGGAAGGAATGATCCAGTTTGCGAACGGTGTCCGCGGAATAGTTGAATGCGGTGCTGGAGCCCCCGACCAGCCGGAAGTTGCCAAGTGGTGGGGGAAGAACCGCATCTGTGTCCAGGGTACGGAAGGATTCGCCGAAGTCCTCACGAACGGTGGATGGAGGGCTGTGACTTCCAAGGGCGTCCAAAAGGGTGAAGGTGCTATGAACTACGATCTTGACATGCCTCCATATATCCAGGAGATGTCTGACTGGCTGATCAGCGGGAAAATACACCAGAACAGCTTTGACAGCGCATTCAAGGGGTGCGAGATCGTGAATGGCATAATACGTTCAGCCCTCTACGGCGGACAGGTCAGGCTTCCTCTCGCTGACGGACCGGACGAGATAGAGGAACTGAAGTCGAAGCTTCCTGAGAGGAAGGCGATCGCGAATTTATCCAACAAGGCCGAGTTCCCAGGCTGTGAATGAGATCATGTCGGGTCTAGCCAAATAAAAATGACATCCGAAATTCGGGGCTCATCTTCTTCCAGCTCTTATGAACTGGGCAGCTTTGCCGCAGTACTTTTACCCTGTTCATGATACTGGAATTGCACCAATACTTGTAATAGATTAAGGGATGGACAGTTCGATCGTAAACAACGTGGTTGTCAAGAACGGCGTTTGCAGCGTGCATAAGATGCCTGACGGCAGGCAGGATATACACGAGAAATACGGGCTGTGGATCTTCAGATTCGGGCGGGATGGCGTCTCCCCTCCGCAGGAACCCCCGAACGAGGCGAGGTATTTCGAATTCTACTGCATATCCCACCTTATAAGGGGACGTGGCTGGTACTGGACGGAAGACAGGCCTATCGAGATATTTGAAGAGGGGACGGCTGTACTGGCAAGTCCGCATTTCATCCACCGTTACAGCGGATATCTTACGGAATATGTAGAGGATACAATCTGCTTTACAGGGCCTGTTGCCGATTTTCTCTTCGGGACAGGGGTTTTCAAGAATGGGACAGTTCCCTTTGGCAGGGCGCGCAGGCTCCTGCCAATAATAGAGAGAGCTTCCGATCCGTCAAGGGATTCCCAGATACAGGCGAACATCGGCCTGCAGAACCTCCTTGTTGAACTGTATCTGAAGCGCAAGAAACACAGTGACAGTGAGAAGAACCCATACCTTGGCGATCTCATCGAAGAGATCAAGGTGTCCAGGGATAGGTGGTGGACGGTCTCGGAGATGGCCGATTTCTGCGGACTGAGCAAGGAGCAGTTCCGACGTGTGTTCCAGGCGAGCATAGGCGCCAGCCCGAAGAACTATGTCGACAGGTTGAAGATAATGAAAGCCGCAGAGATGCTTTCCTGTTCGCCTGAGAAGATTTCGGATGTTGCAAAGCAATTCGGATATTCGGATCCATTGCATTTCAGCAGGCGTTTCAGGCAGATTATTGGACTGTCTCCCGAAAAATACCGCTTGGAGATGAGGAGATAAATTCCGCTACGCGGAATTTATTTCCAGATGCGGGTGTTAAGGTTCAGCTCCTCGATGATGCGGCCTGCGAGCTGGAGATTTCCGAAGTATTCCCGGATAAGATCGAAATTTTCGTTCGACCTGAAGATCCTAGGTTCAAAAAGATCCTTGGCAACTGATATGGCCACATAGACTTTTGAATCCTTGAATGACAGATAGATCGTATTGTTGAGATTGGTCCGGAACTCGACAAGCCTCTGCATCAGCCCCGGCGTCAGGATATATCTCGCAGTTATCTGGTCGTCGCCGTACACCACGAAGAGCTTTTCAAATTCCGGATCCTCTAGCTTGATGAGCTTGCCGCTCCTGGTCAGGTTCCATGACTGGAAGATCTTCCCGAGGAAACCGAATGTCTTTTCCGCGAGGTCCGGCAGGACGACAGTCGTACCGGAAAAGTTCTTGTTGAATTCAGCAATGAAAAAAAGTCCTCTGAAAATCGTGTGCCAGTGGGTCTGCCTGTGCCCCTTGCTGTCCGTGGTCTCAGTCTTGTACTCTGAATGTATTTCCGAGAACTCTATGAAGGTCTCACCAATCTTGCCCGAGACATAATCCTCGCATTTGTATCTGTCCGGACTGGTCAGGAATATCTGGCTGCTCATGTAGGCTGGCTGTCCTATCCCGGATTCGGGCTTGTAGGAGAGATTGCCGTCTATGAACTTGACTATTTCTCCGACTATCCTTCTTTTGAACTCGGACGTGAAGGCTTTTGTCTCGCTGTTTATCAAGATGAAGAACAGGATGAGGCCTATGACCAAGAGCGCGAAAAATGAAAATATTGCGATTACGGGATTCCGAAATAACAATGAGCCCAGGAGTGCAAACATCATGAAGAACATCAGCGTGCAGACAAGGATAAGCAGCTTGAACGTGATCTTTTTCCTTTGTTCCTCAAGCTCCCTTATCTGCGGCAGGAGCGAGGCATCATAGAAATTCCTGAGTTCTTCCAATGTTCTCATATGCTGGCCTTCACCGGCTGTTTTTCATTATCAGATATCTGGAACAGGTTCTTCTTCTGGAATCCGAACATTGACGCGAAGATATTGGTCGGGAACATCTCGCAGGAGTTGTTGAAGTCCGTGACTGCTGCATTGTACGCCCTTCTTGCGGCAGCTATCTGTTCTTCGGTTTCGGTGAGGTTTTTCTGCAGGTTGAGGAACTGTTCATTGGCCTTGAGGTCGGGATAATTCTCCGCGACCGCGAAGAGCCTGCCGAGTGCGGTCTTCATCTCTCCGTCAAGCGCGATTTTCTCATTTGTACCGGTGTTGCCGGAGATCGCCTTCGTCCTTATTTCAGTTATCTTTGTCAGGGTATCCTTCTCGTGCGCGGCATATCCTTTCACCGTTTCAACCAGGTTCGGGATGAGGTCATATCTCCGTTTCAGCATCACATCGATCGTGGAAAAGACATTGTCCGCGGCGTTGCGCCTGTAGACAAGTATGTTATATATGACCGCGACGAGGATGAGGATGCCGAAGACCGGGCATGACAAGGCGATGAGGCCGGCTATCAGAGATGAACCCATTTTGAATCCTTTCAATATTCAAATTTCCAGTATCAAGTTACAAGTATCAAACCTCTCCCTTTTCCTTCGCATAGATCGCGGCACCGACCGGGACGGCATCGTCACCCAGTGCTGATAATTTCAGCTTGATGTCTTCAGGCGACAGTGCGAAAAGGTTTTCTGAAAAACCCCTCCTGATGTGAGGCATGGGCAATTTTTTAAATGCCTCGATGACGCCGCCTCCGAATACTATGCACTCCGGCGCGATTATCGATGCCTGGTTCGCGGCGGCAAGGCCAAGGAGATAGAATCCCTTGTTCAGGACTCTGCGTGTGATCTTGTCCTTTGCGTTGTAGCATTTGAGGAGGGCGCTGCTTTTTATTCCCTTGAAGTCGTTGTCGGTATAATCGCTCAGGAGGCTCTTTCTCCCTTCCTGGGTTATCAGTTTCTGGAACTGCCTGCAGAACGCAGTCTTGCTGCAGTAGGCCTCGATGCATCCAAGTTTGCCGCAGCCGCATTTCCTACCGTTGTATTCGATGATTTCATGGCCGAGTTCTCCGGCGGATCCCCTGACGCCTGTGTGCAGCTTCCCATTGATGACGATCCCTCCGCCAAGACCTGTTCCGACAAAATAGCCGACGATGCTGTTGTAGCCCTTTGCCGCGCCAATACGGAATTCCGCAAGAGTGCCGCAGTTCACATCGTTCTCTAGGAAGATCTTCTTCCTGAATATCTGCTGGAACCTCTTCCTGAGCGGCTGATTGATCCATCCGAGTGCAGGCGAATGCAGGGCGTCGCCGGTGTCCGGATCCACCGCGGACGGAACAGCTATCCCGACGCTTTCCACGTCCTTCCATGAGAGACCGGCTTCCAGGAGCGCCTCTTCCGAAGCCTTTTTCATCCTGAGGCAAGTCCCATCTATTCCAAGCTCAGACTTCGTCTTGCGTTTTGATCTTGCCAAAACTTTCAGATTGGGAGAAACTACGATCGCCAGTATCTTTGTCCCTCCGAGATCAATTCCAACGGTGTATTTTCCTGCCATTATTCAACAAGTCCTTTTATTAGCTTGTATAGTTCGTCAATTTTCTTTCCAGGTTCTTTCTCCTTGAGAAAATATGTCGACTCGCCCTTTTGTTTCTTCAAGTCAGGACCCAACGTGACAACATTGTTTTTCACGTTTAGAAATTTATATCCTGATTCCGCAAGTGAAAGCCTGATTTTGTAAACTTTGATCAAATTTCGCGCCGTTACGGGAATTTTTCCGTATCTGTCCTCCAGTTCCGAGGCTTTCTGATCCAGTTCTTCACTGCCTGCCGTTCTGCACAACTGGCGATAGGCGTCGATCCTCAGCTTGTCCGAGGGGATATATTCCGGGGGAAGCGCGGCGGACACCCTTCTACCTTCAGTTTCGTGGGCGAAGTCTATGAAATCAATGAATATGTCAGTCTGCGGAATGAATTTTTCCGGCTTGCCTTTCAATTCTGCGACTGCGGACTTGAGGAAGGTACAGTAAAGATCAAACCCGATCTTGTTGATATGTCCGCTCTGTTCCGCGCCGAGGATATTGCCGGCTCCCCTGATCTCAAGATCCCTCAGCGCGAGCTTGAATCCGGCGCCAAGATGGGTGTATCGCCTGATTGCGCTGATCCTTTCCCTGACAGTCCCCTCGAGGATCGTGTGCGGAGGAAGAAGAAGATATGCGTATGCCTGGCGTGTCCATCTGCCGACCCTTCCTCTGAGCTGGTAGAGTTCTGCAAGCCCGAAACGGTCTGCACGTTCCATGATTATCGTGTTGGCGTTCGGGATGTCCAATCCTGATTCTATGATAGTTGTGCTGACAAGTACGTCGGTTTTTCCATCGAGGAAATCCATCATGACCTTTTCAAGTTCATGTTCCGGCATTCTTCCGTGTCCGATTGCGAAGTTCGCAGACGGCACTAGAGCCTTGAGCTTTTTGCAGGTGTTTTCGATCGAATTGATCCGGTTGTGGAGGTAGAAGACCTGTCCGCCCCGCTGGATCTCCCGTGAAATGGCCTCGCGGATGTGCTTCTCATCATATTTGCAGACGATCGTCTGGACAGGCAGGCGCAATCCGGGCGGAGTCATGATCGTGCTTAGGTCGCGGACTCCTGTCATCGCCATGTAAAGAGTTCTCGGGATAGGTGTGGCGGTCATTGACAGAGGTTCGACAGTCGCCCTCAGGTGCTTGAGACGCTCCTTGTGCTCGACGCCGAACCTCTGTTCCTCGTCGACGATTATAAGTCCAAGATTCTTGAAAGCGACATCCTTTTGAATCAGCCTGTGTGTTCCTATGATGATGTCTATCTTCCCCTCGGAAAGGGACTGCAGTATCTCCCTCTGTTCTCCATGGGTCCTGAAACGGCTGATCATCTCTATTATGAATGGAAATTCCGAGAAGCGTTCTGAAAAGGTGTATAGGTGCTGCTGTGCAAGGACGGTCGTCGGGACAAGTACAGCAACTTGTTTTCCGGCGTTCACAGCCTTGAAGGCGGCGCGCATGGCGACTTCCGTCTTTCCATAGCCGACATCTCCGCAGAGGAGGCGGTCCATCGGGACATGCGAGCACATGTCCTTCTTTATTTCATCTGTTGATTTCCGCTGATCTGGAGTTTCCGGAAACCTGAAAAGCTCCTCGAAGCTGTGCTGGTCAGGATCATCCTTTGGGAATGAGAAACCCGGATTATGGCTCCGCATCGCCTGAATCCTTATCATGTCGATGGCGAGGCCGCGCACTGATCTTACCGCCTCAATCTTGGATTTCGACCATTTCTTGCTCCCGATCTTGCTTAGGACGGGCATGTTCTTTCCGGCACCGGTATATCTTGAGACCATGTCGGCATGCCAGAGCGGGACATAGACTGTCACGTTGTCCGCGAACTCTATCTTGAGCATTTCCTGGGAGACTCCTTTTTCCGTGACGGTCTTGAGTTCCTTGAAGATCCCTATCCCGTATTCGTTGTGGACGACGTAATCACCTTCCTCGATGTCAGCGATAGTCGGCATTCCCCGGGATTTCAGCGACTCCTTCAGTTTTTTCATCGGTGCGAAGTTCGCAAACCTCTGGTGGTGCATCAGGAACATCTCATGTTCAGTCAGCACTGCGAGCTTCGCAGACGGCAGCACGAATCCCGAAGTGATCTCGGAGATGTCGATCTCGACGGAATCCTTTTTAATCCCGTTCTCATTGCACCATGAGATTATCCGTTCATGACTGCTCTCGCCGGATCCGAGAAGCGCCACCCTGTATCCTTCAGCGAGCCATGAAGAGAGCTGGCCTGCGGTGAGCTTCCTTATCAGGCTAGAATATGCACCCTCAGTTTCTCCGGAGACAGTCTTCTTGATCTCCAGTACCGGGGAAACGCAGTCGCAGTCCACTCCGGTTTCTTCAGATGACGAATCAGCAGGATCAAGGAGCCTGACGGTATCTGCTGAAAGCTTTTCCAGCGATGCATTGAAAGTTTCCATGGAAGAATCTTTTCCGAACCTCTGGAGGTGCGTGATGCATTCGCCGGGATTTACCACTATCAGTCTTGGCTTCCTGCCCTTGAAATAGCTCATGAGCGACGAACTTGTTTTCCCTGAGACAAAGCTGTTTCTCATGATGACCGTATATTCCTTCACATTCTCCAGGGAAAGCTGGGTTTCGACCGAGAATGTCCTGATGGAGCTTATTTCGTCGCCCCAGAGCTCGATTCTTGCCGGATTGGCGCTTCCCGGGGAGAAGATGTCGATAATGCCGCCTCTCCGTGCAAATTCGCCGGGGGTGTTCACTTCGATCTCATCGTCGTAGTCCATGTCGACAAGTTTTTTAGTCAGGTCTTTCAGGCTTATGTTCATGCCCTTCGTCAATTTTATCGTGTTCTTATCTATGGAATCAAGTTCCGGGACAGGGCTGGTGAAGGAAATTGCGCTGGCGATGAAAATATTGCCGTTTTTTCCTGACGCGGCCAGATATAGGGCTTTCATCCTCTGGAATTCATTTTCCGGCATGAACCTTTCGCCTTCCTCGGTTTCCGGGATAAGGACAGGGGAAAGATTCCTATTGCAGATATCGCCCCAGGAGCTTAAGTTCGAAGATATGAATTCGGCGATGCTCAGCCTTGGGACTATTATTATGACGGATTCCGGGCATCCCTGCAGGGCTCTCATGAGCACAGGGAACATGGTATCGGGATCGACGTTAAGAAAGGTGTTTCCAGCCTCAATTCCGCCTGAAATCCAGTTATTTAGCTCTTTTTTCCAGACAATATGCTTCATTCTTTTGACTTTTATTGTGTGTATTGTATAGTACAACCTTTTTGGGCAAAATCAGCCTTGTTGATCCGGCTTTGTCCAAGAAAAGGGAATCTATCGAGGTTCCCTAGGGGGATTTGGAAGTTTAACATAATTTACGGGTGTTATGAAAGCCAAAAAAAGCAAGAAAATAATTAAGAAATCATCTAAGCCCATAGCCGCCAAAAAGGTTGTGAAGAAGGTGAATTCGGCCTCAAAAGCAATAAAAGTTGTCAAACCGGCAAAGAAAGCCCCGGTTAAAAAGACTGCCGTAAAAAAAGCCCCGCCGCCTAAGAAAATCGTGAAAAAACCGGCAGTGGCTAAAAAAATTAGTAAACCTGTAAAAAAGTCCGTTAAACCGGCAGTTTCCAAGAAACCCGTGAAAAAGGCTGAAAAGAAGCCTGTAATGGCCAAAAAGCCGGCTCCTGTCAAAAAACTTCCAGTTAAAAAGGTTCCCGTCGTCAAAGCTGCAAAAGACACAAAGCCTGTAAAAGGCAAGGAAACCAAGAAAACCGAACCTGCAAAGCCTGAGGCAAAGGTCAAGCTTCCGTCAAGGCTAAAAGGCAAGGAACTTGCCGCTATCAGGAAGGCCGAGGCAAAAAAGGCCAAGCTTCTTGCCATGGAGAAGACCGAGGAGAAGGAGTTCGAGGAAATTGAAGATTTTTCTGAAGAGCCCGCTCCCGTAAAAAGAAAAGTCGGAAGGCCGAGGAAGTCCGACGCCGACAAGGCGAAGGATGCTACTACAAAGGTAAAGAAAGGTGACTCAGCCGACGATGCAGCATCGCTTTCAAAGAACGATACGATGAAAGTGTATATGCAGGATATCGGACAGATATCCCTTGTGACAAAAGACGAGGAAGTCGAGCTTGCCGCAAAGATACACGGAAACGATCCGAAACTCAGGGAAGAGGCCCGCGCCACCCTTATCAAGGCGAACCTCCGTCTCGTCGTAAAGATTGCACACGACTTCAAAGGACTCGGGCTTCCGCTCCTGGACCTTATTTCCGAAGGCAATATCGGCCTGATGAGGGCCGTTGAAAAATTCGATCCGGCGAAAGGTGCGAAATTCAGTTCCTACGCCGCCTGGTGGATCAAGCAGTCGATGCGCCGCGCCCTGGCAAACCAGAGCAAGACGATCCGCATCCCCGTGCAGTCCGCCGGAAAGATCAACAAGATCAAGTCCGCAAGGCTCAAGCTCACTGAAAAACTTGGCCGTGAACCCACGGATGCGGAAATCGCAAGTTATCTCGAGTTCAGTGAACGCACGGTCGCAGGCCTCAGGCTCGCAGACCTCAGGACTTTCTCATTGCACGATCCCATCCAGCAGGGCGAGGACGGCGAGTTCCAGGACATCATTCCCGACAGGGGCGCTTCCATACCCGACAGAATTCTTGGCGATCTCGAATCGGTCGGACGCCTGACAAATCTCATGGAAAGCCTTGATGAGAGGGAGAAGATGATCCTCAAGATGAGGTTCGGTCTCGACGGTAACAAGCCTCGGACTCTTGAGGAAGTCAGCCAGGAAATCGGCAGGACGAGGGAACGCGTCAGGCAGATCCAGAACCAGGCCCTGACCAAGCTCAAGACCATGCTGATTGACGAATCAGGTTTCGTCTACGAATAAGATTTTTGACAGGATAACAGGATTTTCAGGATTATTTTGTAAAAATTCAAAAAACATAAACTACCCATAGCAGCTTTGAAGGGGGTGAAGAAACAGATGATTGAAATACGGATGAAGAAAGGCGAACAGATTGACCGCGCGCTTCGCAGGCTCAAGAAGAAGCTTGACAAGGAAGGCGTTCTCAAGGAGATCCGCAACCGCCGTCATTATGAAAAGCCGAGCGAGAAGAAACGTCGCGCGGCACGCCGCCCCAGAATGAGCAGCTACACTACCGGTTATAGCAGTGGTTACAGCGGAGGCAGCAGCGGTGGCGGTTACAGCAGCAGGGACTAAACATCCTGCCCAGCATAAAATTCAAAACCCCGGTCTTAAAAACCGGGGTTTTTTATTTGAAATATTCGGGAAAAATAAAAGCCCTATTATCTTTCCTTTTGTATATACTGAAGAGTAAATTTATATTTGAATTGATCAAGCATCCCGTCAACATTGAAAGATTTGATATCATAGCTGGCTGGATCCACAGTTATTACTGCGCATGCCAGTCTTTTCATTATTTCTCCAGAAAGATCAATTCCATTGACCTCCAAGGGTAATTTGATGCGTTTCATAATTTTAAGAAATTCATCTTTTTTCGGGATACCTTTGAGCGTAATTAGAGTTTCCGTTTTTCCAGTTATCTTAAACTCATACATATTCAGCAATTCCTCCATGAAGTTTTTAAAACTGTAAGATGTCAGTGAAGGCTGACCAGTTAATAGTGAAATTGAAGGGGACTCGCTTTTTCTAAAAATATCAATATCTATTGGGGGATTGTTCTCGACTTTGTCTTTCACCTTGAAACTGCTCAATACTTGTTTGTCTTCAATCCTTATGGAACCGGACAATTCAGGGATAATCCATGGAATGGTGCTGAAATTATCTATATTTTCCGCATTTCCAATCTTTTCCAGCAGCTTGTTTTTGGCGGAAAAATTCATTGTTAACTCCTTCAATCCGTCTTTATCTTCGATAAAAGTTATCTTTTGATTAATAATAGGATTTTCAACGGCATCATCAGGGCCGATTTTGTTGCTGGTATTTAATTCGGTCGTTAAAGATTTTCCAGTCTGAATTTTATCAAGTATGTTCTTAATTGTTCCTGACGCATTTTCTCCGGTTATTTCCATCTGATTGTATACGGGCCGGGATATAAGTGACAATAAGGTTTTGCACATATCCATTTCTTTCCCTGTAGGCTTTTTAGGTGGATGGAAAAGAAGGGTGAGTACATTGGTTTCATTAAGAGTGGCTATAAAGCAGCAGAATACCATTTTACCGGACATTTCGCCAGTCTGAACAAGAACAGGATATCCTCCTATGGAAAACTTTTTATATTCATAGTTGGAGATCATCTTTTTTAGTTTCTCATGCTCATCCTCAATATTGAATCTTTCCTTATCAGCAAAATAAGCTGTATTGGTTGAAACAAAAATACGAAAGAATCCACGTTCAGATTCGCCGACAGTGTATGGTTTCTGGGATAATATTTTATCTATATCCTTTTTAGTTCCCCAGATTGTGCCCAATAAACTGTCTCCGGAATCTATAGCTATAAAATCGGAAGGGATGGCAAATTCAAGCTGAAGAGGAACTAGAGTATTTGCAGTTGCGGTCTTAAAGGAAATCATTTTCCAGCCTTCGGGAAGATTCGGCTTTGCATCTTCTGCGTTCATTGCTGAAAATAAAAAGTAAAGGAATACACAAACTGTAAGCCTAAAAGTGTTTGATTTCATAATACCTCACTATTATTTTGGAATTGTAAAATACTATCAGTAATGCTATGAGGAGTAAACCAATAAGGGCTGTTCTTGTTATTTCTTTTGTTCTGTCTTCATGTTTTCCTTCAGCCAGCTGCGGAGATTGCCAATCAGCTTTTCTATCTTATCGTAGTTCGCCTGAGGGATCTTGCCGCTTGAATAGAGATAGTCCATCATGATCGTCTTGGCGAAGATGTCGGCGCTCGCCTCCTCGGGATGGTAGATGTTCGTGCTCAGGGAAAGAAAGGCGTCCCTGTATTCCTTGACGGCAAGAAGATTCTGGGAAACAGGTTTGCCGTCCTTGTCGGGTTGTGGCTGCATATTGAAGCCATCAGGGGATTTTGTCAGCGTGATTCCGAGCATCTGGAAATCCTTCGGCATTTTCTTGAGACTTTCTCCGTCGGAAAAAACGACCAGCGGAAGAATGTAGGTGGTGTCCGAATCCTTTTTAACGGGCAATATCCAAGTGCAGTCAAGTGCATCCGGGTTTGCAAGATGGTGGACGACCAGCCAATCGCAGCCGTTTATCTTGTCCGCCTTTTCCAAGCCCCATATATTCTTGTAGAGCGAGCTGAAGAAGCCCGGATTGAGCCTTTGGAAGACATGGAACTGCTCATGGATGAAAAGCTCGATGAAAAAAAGCTTGTTTGGTGAACTGATGATGTTCTTGCAGATTCCTTCAGAAAGTATGATATGATGATCCCTCGTGTGAGGAAGACCTCCCTCGATGTTGTCCGAGACTTTCAGGAAGCTCCATGACAGTGCGGCGAACTTCGGATAATCCTTTTTCAGCGACGGATTGATTTCGGTGATCAGCTTTTTAATTTCCTCCTGTTCCTCTGCGGAGAAGGACTTTGCGGCGTTCTGGTAGCGGAGCCTGCATTCCGCACGCATCTCGTCCAAAGTTGTTCCCGCGATCTGCGAACCTGTCTTTGCGGACATTTCCATCGGCTGGAGCTGGTTGAAGTAAGGAGCGAGTGAATCGTTGACGATCTCCTTTTTAGCCTCGGTTTCGTCCAGGAACTTTATCTGCGGGATGTCCTCGGCGGCGCACAGGAAGGATGTGAATAAAAACAGGAAAACAGAAATGATTTTATGTTTCATGGAAGATAATATAGGATACATCGTGGCAATTTCGAACAATTTCTGAATGAATCAGGCTGTAAGCAGTGTATATTAACCCATAGGAAATATCATTGCTGTCCCAAATGGGACGGATGACTGGATGGGTGGATTGATGGATGAATGGGTTTGAAATGAATCAGAGAATGAATTAATACTTCTTGTTTTCATTTTTACATCCATCCAAGCATCCAGTCATCCATCCATCCTAAAAATATTACTGGAAGGCATTATAGATGCATTCACCTGTGGACAAGGCTAGGAATATACTGGTTGTTTCGTGCGAGGCCGGCGGCGCGCAGATATTGTCGTCGATGGTTAAGTCGAAACCCAACAAGAACTACTTTTTCTGCCTGGAAGGGCCTGCCGTGGATATTTTTGAGGGCAAGATCCGGAAAATGCAGATGGTTCCGCTGGATTTCATAAGCAGCAACAGGAGGAGCGTTGACCTTGTCCTCACCAGCACAAGTTTCCTTTCTGATTTTGAAAGGAAGGCAATCGCACTGGCGAAAAAGAACAAGGTTAAAGTGGCATCCGTCCTGGATCATTGGATTGGCTACCGGGAACGATTCCTTCCAATGGAAATATGGAAGAAGATTCCTGTCACCTGGATGAATTATCTTCCTGATGAGATCTGGGTGACCGACAGATGCGCCTTTGACATCATCCAGAAGGAAAAGTTTCCCATGCGGTTGGTGTCCAGGATGAACAACCAATACCTTGACGATATAGCGTTGACGTTTGAAAATGAGGCCAAGAGGAAGAGAGGCCCTGAAATCCTGCCCAAGAATGACGTCAAGATCCTTTATATAAGCGAGCCGGTTTCAGAGGAGACCAGGCTTATGCATAGGGACCCTGTCCACCGTGGTTTTTCTGAAACCGACATCGTAAAGGCAATTCTCCAGTTCCTCGTGAGCAACTTCAGCCTGACAAATATAAAGTTCCGTTTGCGCCTGAGTCCCAACGAACCTCAGGACAAATACGACGATCTGATCAAGGGAGTTTCACAGATTGAGAAATCCACGTCAAGGACCCTGATTGACGATCTGCTCTGGGCGAATACTGTTCTAGGAGTTGAAAGTCCCGACTTGGTGCTTGGGCTTGCCGCAGGAAAGGTTGTCCTCATCTATCAGCCGGAGACGGCACTGCGGAACAGCTGTATCCCCTACAAGACCATCATGCGGATAAGCGCACTGGACCTGGAATTGTACAACAAGCTGCTTGAACTGGTCAATCCGCCTCCGGAGCTTCCAATGCCGGAGTTTCCTTCATCAAGATCCGGTCCGATGGAAAGACCAGCTTTTCCAAGAAAGCCTAATTTCTAAAATGGATATTTTGCAGAGGTGGATTTATGAAGAATATGACGATATGTATAATCATCTCTTCTCTATCCAGTTAGCTATTTCATCTGCCATTGAATCCCTTTTTGAGAACATCAGGAAATGATCTTCGTCAGGATAATATCTGCTTTTGACTGGAACATTTATCATCTTCAGGCTTTCTTCAAATCCAGTTATGCTTTGGACTGGAATCCTGTCGTCCTTGTCACCGTGGATTAAGAGGAACGGCCTGTCCTTGGCGCTTGAAATGAAGTTGGATGAGTCATATATCCCTGGTTCTGTCACCGCTGAAATGAAGATGAATCCCTTGTACCTTTGTCCATTTTTCGCTATAGTCCGAGTGAGTCCGGTTCCTCCATTTGACAGGCAGGCAACATAGACGCTGTCTGAATCCAGCTCGGGATTTGACCTGATATATTCATAGGTTTTTTCAATGGTACTGCATTCCGGATCAAGAAACCAGTTGCCGCATCCGTAGGTTGGCGAGATAACTGCCACGCCAGATTTTTCCGCGACTTTCTTCAGCACCCAGGTGTAGCCGATGAAATTGCCAAGGCTTCCATGCATGAAGATTAATACCGGATATTTTGTTTTTTTTAGGTTTCTGGGGACATATTCATAGAAATGAAGTGTCTGGCGTTTGCCAGTGAAGATGTCCTCATAGCACATGCCGAGAGCGGAACCTGCATTCCTGAAACTTTCATCCTTCATGAGCTCGTGATAGACGTCGAGAACAAGGCCGCGCAGACGGATCATCTGTTTTTCATTGATGCCGATAGGCAGATATCGGAAGACATAGGTTCCAAGTTTGAGCTGGTCGATTTCAGGCACAAGGTTTGTTATTCTTGCCCTGTTGAATGAAAGCTGTCCGGATAATTTCTGCGAGAATCGCAAATCCTTGCTTGAGCCTGTCGGTGACACCGAATATGAATATATGAAACAGGCTATTGCTAAAAGCAATATCGCCGACTGTGCAAGCAAGGCTTTCCTCTTATGTGCTGGGAAAGCATAAATCCAGAAAAAAAGCGTTGAGATCAGGATCAGGTAGGAGCCGAGAGCAACACAAAAACCTCCTGAAGTCTCTGCATGGAAGAGGAGCTCCAGCGGAAGATAAATAAAGGGCAGCAAGATGAATGCATGGATGAAGAACAGCATCATATAACGAAAGGTCTTGTTTCTGGGAACTAGTTTCATTGCTGGCAGAACCCCATTTTTCTTGTATTACTTTAATCTATCATTAATTTAATGCATTTTAAATGAAAATCAGGTGATTGTCATATGCCCAAATACCGCATACTTGTAACAGGTTCCTCCGGAGCAATCGGCAAAGCCGTGGCTCCGGCGCTGACTGCCGCTGGACACTACGTCCGGGGATTCGATCTTTCAAAATCACCGAACATAGAGGACATGCATATTGGAAATCTCACCGACATGCAGGCTATTGAGAAGGCGATGGATTCCATGGACACGCTCGTTCATCTAGGGGCGGAGTCCAATGACTGCGATTTCATGTCCCGGCTTCTTCCGGCAAACATCGTCGGAGTCTACAACGTCATGGATTCCGCGAAAAGGTGCAAGCTAAGAAGGGTAATCCTAGCATCTTCGATGCAGGTCTACAACGGCTTCTGGAAAAGGCGCAAGCCCCCATTCAAGATAGAAGATGGTGCCGCGCCTTCGAACCATTATGGAGTGACGAAGATTTTTTCCGAATCGATGGGGCAGATGTATTCCTATAAGTTCGGGCTTTCGGTCATTGCCGTGAGAATCGGCTGGTTTACGAGGACCCCGAAGGAATTACAGGAGATGACTGATAGTCCCGGAGCGCAGAACTACTTCTTCAGCCATGACGATGCCGGCAGGTTCTTCCTCAAGGCCGTTGAAGCTGAGGGAATTGAATACTGCATCCTGCCTGCTGCCTCAAAATGGAATACAAAAGAAGTGTTCGACCTTGAACCGGCAAAGAAAGCGATCGGATATGAGCCGAAGGATACGTTCCCAGAAGGACTGCCGTTTAAATTACAAAATACATGAACGTCGAACATTCAACATCGAACATCCAACTTCGAATTAATTAATATTCAACAATCCAGATAACTTTTCGATCCGCATATAGAAAACAGTTGTCGGGCTAAAGCCCAACATACTTTTAGAGAATATCGATACGAATGAAGTTATATTCGATGTTCAAAGTTCGATGTTGGATGTTCAAAGTTCAGTTGTATATGATTACCTTTCCGTGCTCCATCAGCATTGTCTTCAGCGTAGGATATTTCACCTTCATATAGTCGATGAACAGCTGTGGATCGACTGAATTCCCCTTGAACATGTCGTAATGCGCCGGGATTGTCAGCGACGGCTTGATAGTTCCTGCGAGATCCGCAGCTTCCTGATAGGTCATGTTGCCAATGCAGTTCCTGGCATAGCGTTCAGCATCCCTGCCGTTGATCGGAAGCATCGCGATGTCAATCTTCCATTTACGCAACTTCGCCTGGATCCCCTCGTAGATGCAGCAGTCGCCGGAATGGTACAGAGTGACACCATTTCCTTCAAAGATAAATCCAAGATGCGGGTAAAGTCCGGTCTTCTCGTCGTAGTCGAGGAATTCATGGGCGGCAGGAATTGCAGAAATCGTAACATCCTTGATTTTTATTGTCTCCCCGTCGTTCATTCCCTTTAGACGGTTCTCGGGAATGCCAGTTTCCTTCTGCACGGAATCCTTGACAGTCTTCGGCAGGACAAATACCGCGTTGGGAGACTTTGCGGCGAGGGTCGGCCAGACTTTCCTGTCAATATGGTCGGTATGATCGTGGGAGCCGGTGATAATATCCGCGTTCGTCAGTTCCTCAGCGGGCACTGGAGGAGCGAAGAGACGGTGACTGCTTGGTGAAAGATAAGGATCAATGTAAACGATCGTCTTCCCGAGCTTGAGCGCGAAACTGTGCTGTCCGAGCCAGCATAGGGCCGCCTGTCCGACCTTGAGATTGATGCTGTTGAGTTCAGAGACGATCTTTTGTCCAGTGCTTTGCATGATAATTTCTCTCCTTTGGTATTTTTCGCGGCACCGCACTCCACGGAGCGAATCCTGCGCTCGAGTATAGAACCGAGAGCCATATATTGAAAATATCTTAATAGGTAAGATATTATGAAAAGTCAGTCTTGTCCTAAATAGCTTTTAAAAAAGCGTGACTCCTTTTGGGGATATATAATATCTCCAGAAGTTAAACAGAAAGGAGTCACGAGGATATGAATAGGTGTACAAGTC
>Ga0209417_1001468_pt1 | contig 42928 bp, 63 predicted proteins | sample RifGroF2_FD_184002 | JGI IMG/M metagenome (GOLD analysis project Ga0209417, IMG submission 184002) | Groundwater microbial communities from Rifle, Colorado, USA - Groundwater F2 (SPAdes) (version 2) | ecosystem: Environmental > Aquatic > Deep subsurface > Groundwater | place: Rifle, Colorado... | reverse complement strand
ACACGAAGGCAAGGATTTATGGAAAGATGGAGTGGCGGGATTTAGTATCGAGAAGAATAAGAAACGATTAGCAGATCATATATGGGGTTTAAAGAACGCAAACTTGGTTACTGTAACAACTAAGAATCTAAAAGAATACGCAAGCCAGTACAATAAAAATGTAGCCGTACTACCAAACTGCATAAACTTTGAAAATTGGTGGAAGTTAAACTTAATTCCGAACCGGCAACTTAGGGTCGGTTGGTCTGGGGGAAGCAGTCACTATGAAGACCTGTATTCGATCAAAGAGCCTTTAAATAAACTTATGCGGGAATTCCAATTCAAATTTGTGTACTTTGGACACGGATTCCCCGGAATAATTGATGAAGATAACAAACATTTGCTTGAAAGCCATTCCTGGATTCCGTTTGAGGGACATTCATTCAGAAGTATGTGTATGGCTTTAGATATAGCAATAATTCCTTTAAGCGATATGAAATTTAACCAATATAAAAGCTCTATCAAGTGGTATGAAATGTCAGCTATGGGCGTGCCTTCGGTAGTCAAAAACATTCTTCCGTATTCCGAGGATATAAACGACAGCAACTCGATGCGTTATAGAACTGAAAAAGAATTCCATGACGCACTTAAAACACTTCTTCTAATGCCTGACAAACGTCAGGAGATCGGGGGAAATGCTTACAGTTATGTAATTGCCAACAGAGACGCAAAAGCATGGGCTGACAAATGGGTTGATGCTTATAGGGAGACCGTCTTAAATTGACAACTATTAAATTAGCTGATAATCTTTAATTGTTCTCATTTTTAGGGGCGGAAATACCGCTCCTTTTTTAATTGAAAGGGGGTGAAACGAATGGCAAAAAGACAAGCAGACGTAATAAATGTAGCGGGGTTTTACAGGTTGAATATTGTTGACCACAAAGATGGTGGGGCGAAAGTTGTGGGAGATTCGGGGTGGTGTAAGAATTTAGTTACAAACCTAGGATTTCAGCACTATTTAATTGAATCAGCGGGTGCAATCGCAGGTTCTTCTCAAGTAACTGCATTTGCATTAGGGTTGGGAACAGCACCAGGTGCAACAGCAACATCTCTTGAGAGCGAATTGGCCGATGCTACCAACTGCCGATTTACAATGACTCCTTCGGTTGTTTCGTCCAAGACTTTGCAGATGGTTGGAACTCTTGCCTCCAATATCATCACAGCAAACAGAACGATACAAAACATCGGAGTTTTTGCAACGACAGCAGTAACAGCAGGTTCTATCCTTTGCGGTAATACCTATGCTACGTCTCAACTGCAAACGAATCAGAGCGTAAATGTGACATATCAATTGAGATTCGCCACAGCCTGACTTTAAAAACGTTGCCACTTATGAGCTTTTTGGATTTACGGCAACGTTACCAGAAAGCTCATCAGTTTTAATATGACCGAACAAGAAAAGGTAAAACTGTTACTGAAATTAAAATCTCACGTAAACATTAATTTGGGTGCGGGGGAAAATCTAATAACTGGTTTCATAAATGTAGACGTAGTAGAGAAGCCTGGGATCGATGTTGTTTGTGATTTGGAGAAATATCCATGGTCATTCCCAGACGAATGTGCTGACTTAATTATTGCTTCACAATTAGTTGAACACATTGATCCCCACGGTGGAAATTTCATTCGTTTCATGGATGAGGCGTGGAGAATATTGAAGGTCGGTGGACAGTTTATGATCGCAACACCTTATGGACAATCGGCAGCTTATGTTCAAGATCCGACACACTGCAATCCGTGTAATGAGTTGACTTGGAGTTACTTTGATCCAGCAGATGAAATGACAGGCGGAATGTTGTATAAGAATTACAGACCAAAACCTTGGAGGATTTTAGAAAATTCGTGGTACAGCCAAGGCAATATGGAAGTATTACTTGAAAAGCGGAAAGACGACAGGAGTTTTCACGAAATTGAACTTACCAGAAACAGAACCTTGACTATTTTAAGACCTGAACATGACGAAAAAAATTAAAAAGTTGAATCTTGGGTGCGGACTCTGGTTAAAATCCGGCTTTATCAACGTGGATAAATACTACACCGAAGAACAACTAAGAAGTAAAAGTGGTGCTTTCAAAAATGCTAAGGTGGAAAAAGACGCTGAATTTGTACAAGCAGATATAGGCAAATTACCGTTTCCAGACAATTATGCTGATTATGTGGAGATGAACCAAGTGATCGAGCATTTTCCCGTAAAGCAGATCGTAACCTATATGAAAGAGGTTCATCGGGTAATGAAAAAGGGTGCAAAACTTTATATCTCGGCTCCTTCTTTTAATGGGGTTGTGTCTGAGTGGTTGTATATGGTTTCCAATCCGCCATTTAACCCTGAAGAATTTTTGGATTTAGCTGAAGTAATTTATGGTAATCAGTTGGCGGATGGAGAGATGCACAAATGCCCGATAACACCTGAATTTATCAACTTTATCTTAACGGCGGTAGGCTTTAAGGGTTCAGTGTATATTGCAAGGAAAGGTGCAAAAGTGGCTGAAGTAAAATGGCTCGTACCGTTGACAAAGAATGCAGTATTTAGAAACGATCAAATAATTGTAGAAGCAGAAAAATGAAATACCATACATTTGAAAGCGGGGGAATAGTTAAAAATAGCGGTAAATGGCGACTAAGGTTTGTTATCGGCACGCCAACAACCGGACTTGTGAGAATGGAGTGGGTACAGGCTAGGTATTCACAATTAATTCCTACTAATTGGAGTTCGGCTGAAATTATGCAGTGGATCCCTACTTATTGTCCTTTGCAGTATCTTGTGTCAGACGCACAGAATATCATAGTTAAGAAAGCCATTGAGCAGGACGCAGAGTGGTTATTCTTTCTGGAAGAAGACAATATCCTACCACCTAACACTTTTTGGAGATTAAACGATTACATGCGGAAAGGGGATATTCCGGTAATATCCGGACTATATTTTACAAAGAGTAATCCACCTGAACCCATGATTTACAGGGGATATGGAAATTCCTATTATGACAAGTGGAAGTTCGGAGACAAAGTCTGGTGTAACGGTATCCCGACAGGAACATTCCTTTGCAATATGAAAATAATGAGAGCTATGTGGGATGAAAGCCCAGAATATAAAGCAGGAGATACGTGGACAAGGCGGGTTTTTGACGAACCGCACAAAACTTGGTTTAATCCCGAAAGGGGAAGGATGGAAAGTAAAACAGGTACTTCCGATCTTGGGTGGTGCGAAAGAGTGATGAATGATGGCTTTTTTGAAAAAGCCGGATTCCCTAAATACCAGAAAATGAAATTCCCTTTTTTAGTAGATACGAATATATTTGTCCAACATATCAATCAAGCTGGAACAATCTATCCGTTAGTTGTTCCAAAAGAATTTGAACCAACACCTAAAAAGAAGAAGAAAGAAGAACGTGTTATTGACGCAAATAAGGCTTGGAAAATATGAGCATTAGTCAAGCTAAAAGGCTAATCAAACAGGGTGCCGTTGAAGTAAATGGAAAAGTTGTCAAAAATTTGTTGTTCAAACTTAAAAAAGGTGACAAAATTAAAGTCGGTAAGAGGACATTTTTAGAGGTATGTTAGAAATAAATGTAAACGACACAATCTTCACAGCTGATGGTTTTTCAAAGGCTGTAAAGATAATAAGGAAAGCTATATTAAAGTGGTTCAGGTCTAATGACCAAAAACCGCTTATTATTACTTTTAAGAAACTTGAAGACAGGGGTCCTCCGGTATTGGGGATCAATGTCAATGACGGCATTGGAGCAAGTGGCGGTCTAATATAAGACCGTCACTTTTTTGTATATGGCACTATCACTAGGAGTAAATTCGGGCTTTGTAACATCTGCACCAACGGCTGACCCTGAGGGAATAGGGTCAGCTATTGATGCGAACGCCCGTGTAACAAAACATACCTCACCAGCAGGTGCGACAAATATAACTGAGGTCGGTTGGTGGCGTGATACTGGTACTAATACGGCTAATTGGGAGATTGGTTTATACGCAGCAGACGGGGCAACAGTACCGGGAGAAGCCGGGACAAGACTTTATGTTGATAATTCAAACTCTAGTTCTTCTGGTGGCTGGCTGACGGTGACGGTTGACTGGACGATTACTGAAAATACTGTTTACTGGTTGGGAGTGCAAATGGATGCCCATGCGGGGTCAAGCACCATTGATAGTGCTGCCTCCGGTGGAGCAGGAATAGATGCATTAACAACTGTAACTTCACTACCGAACCCTTTTAATGGTGGAGCATTATTGGACACCGATGGGATGTATGCCATTTATGCTTTGGTTGAAACAGCCAATAAAAGTATTAATGTCTTTGATTCTGTAAACGTAAGCGAAAGTGTAATCGCATGGAAGAGCGTACAAGCCATAAATGTCTATGATTCTGTGAACGTTTCCGAAGATATAACAGCAGAAGAAGTTGCATCAGTGACCGACCTTGAAATAGATGTTTACAGCTCAGTTAATGTTTCCGAAGATTATTTAGTCAGGCAAAGACACTACGGCAGTTGCGGGAATCTTCTATTGGATCCGAGCTTTGAAACAGGTTCTGGTTGGACCAAAGGGGGTACTACTGCAAATGTTACTTATCCATCAACGGAGCAGGCATGGGATGGATCAAACTCCTTGAAAGTGGTTGAGGAAAACGGTAACTGCTATGCCTATCAAGATGTAAATGTCTATGAGGGGGAAACACTGAAACTGAGCGGCTACATTTATCTATCTTCATATACAGATGGTGGCTTGTGGGTAAAGATGGTTAACACCTCCTGGAGTGGTTACGCCCAGTCATCGGGAGTTGATACGACCGGAAGTTGGCAAAGAGTGGATTGTAGCTATACGGTCGGGGCGGGCGTTACAGTTGTCAGGGTTGTTTTGGATTCATATAGCGATGCAGACTTAACGGGATATTTTGATAGCATAATGCTTGAGGTGTCGGAGTCTGTTTCAGAATTCTGTCCACTCACTTCTCGAACAACCTGTGAAGTAAATGTCTTTGATTCTGTAAATGTAATCGAGGATGTTACCATTCAACAAAACTGCTACAACATCAATGTCTATGATTCAGTAAATGTTAGTGAAAGCATTACCGCAGCCAGGAACTATCACGAAGTAAATGTATTTGACAGTGTCAACGCTTCTGAAGATATAACAATACTACAAACCAACTATATCGTATCGGTTTTTGATTCTGCAACAGTAGCGGAAGACATTACGACTGAAGAACAAACAACGGTTACAGATCTCGATATTTCCGACATTTACGATAGTGTTTCTGTTTCGGAAAACACCACATCGCAAGTTCCAACAACTTTTGTTAATGTATTTAACTCTGTAGTTGTTACAGAAGATATATCCGCTTTTAAAAATAGCCATAATATCGATGTTTTTGACAGTTTAACTGTAACGGAAAATATTACTACCTTACAAGCAAACCTTGTTCTTAGTGTATTTGATGGTGTTACAGCAACAGAAGACCTGACAACAGGGACAACTCCAAAGAAAGTTAATATCTATGATGGTGTAAGTGTAAGTGAAGATGTATCTGCGTCAACAACAGAAAATTTACAACTAAATGTAAATGACTCGGTGGGTATATCTGAATTGGCTCTGTTACCCAATTTTGTTTTTGTAGCAGATAGTCAATTTCACACAGGAAGCGGAAGGTTAAGATTTATTGGTGCCAACAATTATCCACTTATACAAAATGAGTATTCGACAGCAGAGTTAAATTCATTTTTTGCAGAATGTAATACAGATGGAATAAAGGTTGTGAGATGCTGGACCTTTAATAAGTCCAGCGAACCAACAAACTCTGCGGGTTTTAACCGATACCTTTCTGGAGGAGAATTGTTGTGGCGTGAGGAATGGTTTACAAACCTTGATAATGTACTAGATCGGGCAAGAGCGTATGGGGTAAAGATTGTCCTTACTTTAGTGGATAACTGGCCTCAATATAATAATTGGGGACCAAAACAACAGTATTGTTATTGGTCAAACGAAATATATTCAACTGTGTATGATAGATACAATCAAGGTAACGACTTTTTCTTGGATTCTAATATAAAGGCGTGGTTTAAAGAGTATATCGCCAAACTTGCCGCAAGGACAAATACTGTTAACGGGGTACCATACTCTCAAGATGATACTATCTTTTCCTGGGAGCTTGGAAATGAACTTCGGTTAGATACAAACACAGACACTGACCAAAATACAACATCTTCCTACAGGCTTACTACTATGACAGCCTGGAGGGATGAAATTGCGGATTATATCAAAACACAGGACCCAAATCATTTAGTGGGATCGGGAGGAATAGATCAGTTTTATGATTGGGTGTCGGGCGATTGGGTACATAACGGAACATATTATGGACAGGATTATGAAATACAGCATCAATCGGCAAGTGTTTCGGTTGACTATTTTGACTTTCACCAATATGCCTATGATGACGATTTCAACTTAAGAACTTATGGATGTTACGATGGATTTCCAACTACTGCAACATATGAAGGATGGAAACACCAGCTTCTTGATTATGTAAACATTGCCAAAACCAATGGAAAACCCATTGTAATGGGGGAGTGGGGTGTAAATAAACAAAATGAAACAGAAAATCCGCTTGACGCATATCCGAAGGAGGATAATCACACCATTTTATTTAATAAGTTCTTCAATCAGGATGGTGATGGAATTTTGCTTTGGCACTATACAAACCTTTTTGATGACAACAACTACAACATCAAACCTGATGGGGTACATACGGGAGAATATGCCAATTCAAATGACAATGACGATGATAGCGAACTTCTGACACTTATTCAGTCTTGGAATAGTACATTTCCTGATACACCTAGTGTCGGACCTGATGGCTACAATTTAGTGACGGTCACGGATGACATCACCATTCAATTATCAAGTAATCCCCAGATAAATGTAAGCGACAGTGTAAATATAAGCGAAGACATTACTATTCAGCAAGCACAATTCAAGATCGGTGTATTTGATTCTGTTCTTGTTTCTGAAGATGTAACTGCTATCGAAGCAGTATTTATTATTTCAGTATTTGATAGCTTAACCGTAAGCGAAGATATAACAGTTTCATTATTTACAGGTGGTCATTCGGCAAATGTCTACGATAGCATTAATATTTCGGAAAGTATTACAGGTATTACAAACCGATTTGATGTAAGTGTTTACGATTCTGCCACTGTTACTGATGATACAACTGTTTCAACCTCAACGGGGAATTATGAAATTAATGTTTATAATTCCGCAACCGTCACAGAAAATATTTCAATTTCTACCGAACCGAAACAAATTAGTGTTTATGACGGAATATCTGTATCGGAAAGCACAACTGCCACTCAAAATGCGACTTATTGGGAAATAAACACCTATGAAGGAATATCGGTATCCGAAGATATAACCACTTTCATAGATAATTTATATATATCTACCTATGATTCTATAACCGTAGCGGAAAACCTTAGCGGTTTACATCTTGGTGGTTGGACTTTAGTTAGTGAAGCCTATGTACCATGGACGGAAACAAGCGATGTCAGCTCGACATGGTCGAATTCTGCTGACTCTAGTACACCATGGGAGGACGCATCCGAAAGCACTGTTACTTGGACGGATACAGAAGATGTCAGTAGCATTTGGACAATAATTGACAGCGAGCCAGACAACTGATAATCTTATATTGATACTCATTTTGTTTGGGGTCGCTGAAAGGCGGCTCTTTTTTTTATGAATAGGGGAGCCTTAATTACAGATTTAAAGAATATGATCGGACCCGGCGTTGAGGTTGGGGATACAGGTCTATCAACGTGGTTAAATGACGCTTATATGCAGATGTGTGACGAGATAATCAAGGTCAATCCCGACTACTTTGTTAAGTCTTCCACAACGGCTACGGTTGCAGATCAGCAGGAGTATGATTTGCCCTCAGATTTTGAGAAAATTGTTAAGGTGGAAGTTTCGATAGACGGCACCTGGAAAAGAGTATTGCCTATGGGAGATGCAGATATTAGACATATTACAAACTCCGACACATTAAATTCACAAGGTTTTTCTACAGCCGACCCCGGTTATTATATTATTGGTGATAACATCGGAATTATGCCTATACCAGATACCACAACAGCTTCAGCTTTAAAGATTTGGTACACCTACACACCTACAGAATTAACAACTGATGCAACAGAACCCTCTATTCCCGCAAGGTATCATCATCTTCTTAAATATGGTGCTTATGCCAATTATTTAGACCAAGACGAGGAGCATGTTGCAGCCGAGAGGATGAGGCAAAGATTTGACGCTTTAGTTGCAAGAATGGTAGAAAATCTACAGGATAAACAAACAGATGAAGTTAAAAGTGTAACCATTACTCAAAATCCTGATATGTATACCGATGACTCATATATCTAATGAAAATGAAAAAATGCGAGAATTGTGGAAAAACATACATACCCAAAAAAGGAAGAATGAAGACTTCTCGTTTCTGTGGTAGAAGTTGTGCGAGAATTGGTAAACCAACACGTTTAGGAATGAAAAATTCTCCTTCTCATCGATCTAAAATTTCTAAGGCTTTGATGGGAAGATTTGCACCGTGGTTATTTTCTGAAAGAAATGTTAATTGGAAGGGTGAAGAAGCGAGCCTTGTTGCAAAACACGCTTGGATAAAAGTGAGGGCAGGGAGACCAAATTATTGTGAGAAATGTAAAACGACAACTGCTAAAAAGTTCGAATGGGCAAATATAAGCGGAAAATATAAAAGGGATGTGACTGATTATTTGAGGTTGTGTTCGTCTTGTCATTTAAAATTCGACAAACGGGGATTTAAAAAAAACCATAAATATTATGCGCACTAGTGCAATTTACTATAATGATTATTCTGGAGGACTCAACGACACGGCTCACCAGAGAGAGATAAAGAGGAACGAAGCCTCGTTACTGCGTAATTGGGATATAACTTATAAGGCTTCTTTAAAAAGACGGACTGGACTTACCAATGTCGGGATGTTTCAACCAACCGAATTTATTACTGTAACTGAAAATGTATCTATTTCAATATCATGATCGAGGGGTTTACATCATATTTGAGAAAGACTGGAAGCGGAAAAGACCTTTTATTGATGGAGGGCGGGATACTTCGTTATTACAACAGCACAATTTGGGACCCTATCGGGACGGGATTTACTACAGGGAATGATATGTCTTTTGCGACAGTGCCTTACAATGACAAATTGTACTTCTGTAATGAGGATAATACTATTCACATGTGGGATAGGGCTTCGGTAGTAACCAACGACTGCTTAACTGATTTGGGTGCGGACATACCTCACGGGAATATTCTTAAATGGCATAAAAACCATATGTTCACCTGCAATAACGCCACTTATACGGGGACGACCTATCCAAACGAGATATTTTGGTCGGCATTTGGTGATCCGACAACTTGGGTACCGGCAACCGATAAAATATCTTTACCTGGTGGTGGAAGAGTAATTACTATTGAAGATTGGGGAGATGCATTGGCTATTTTTAAAGAACATTCAATTATGTTCCTTACGGGATGGGGGGATACCGACTGGACAGTAACAGCAACCGCATCAAACCTTGAAAATATAGATGAAGCTGTAGGGACAATATCACCCAAAGGAGTTACCAGAGTTGGAAATGAAATTTGGTTTATAGATGATGAAGCACAAATAAGAAGGCTATACAAAACACAGATGGATACTTTTAGAAGGGATATTGTATCTACTAAAATTCAAACTACTATTGCGGGAATAAACAAAGCTTATCTGCATTTAGCAACAGCGTGGACTTTTAACGATAAGGTATTCTTTTCAGTACCCAACGGTTCGGATACCGAAAATTCTCTGGTGATGGTTTACGATATTATTGCTTCTAAAAGGACGGGTGAAGAAGCCTGGACTACCTATACAGGTTGGAGTGTCGATTTTGCCGCTACTTATCCCACATCAACAACGCCCGATCTTTATTTAGCCAGTCAAAGAACGGGTAAGGTTTATAGACATTATGGAGAAGATGACGATGGAACTGCGATAGATGCAAGGTGGGACGGAAAAGAAGACGACTTTGACAATCCGGATACTTATAAAAGATATAAGTGGGGGAGAATTACGGGATCATCGGAAGGGGGGAATGTAGACGTTGAATTTTACGCTTCGGTTGACGATGCAGACTTTGCAGATTTGGGAGACTTGAATTTACAGTCTTCGGGTGGCACTTTGGGACCAACTGGGACATTTGAACTGGGACCAACAGGAACAACGGCTATTTTGGCAAGTGCCGGAAGTGGAGAATTTAATTTCTATTATTCATCTGGTGGGGGATCTGTGACCGGAAGAACTTTAATGCACTCAATTCGACACGCAGTAGCCAGCGAACAACCTTCGGTTAATGGTTATACAAGCCATATCGGGGAGAGACAAATTTGACAGTTTTTAATATGAACTATAAACTTAAATTGATTCAAAATAGCGGATCACCGTAGGGTGGTCTATTTTTATTTATGGGGATTTTATCTAAAACTAAAACTTGGGCAGATGCAGAAAATGTCAACTACACGGACATAAATGCAAACTTTGACACGCTTTACACTGAAGTAAACGGCAACCTTGATAATGATAATTTAGACGCTTCAGCTGCTATTTCGGCAACTAAAATATCAGGTACGGCAGTTACCTTAACCGGTGCCCAGACAATTACTGGTATTAAAACTTTTTCAGCTGCAACAAAGCCTTACTACAAAAGCAATACTGATGTTTCAACAGTAACTTTTGATTTAGATGTGGGAAATATCCATACCGTAACACTTGGGGGGAATCGAACACTGGCTATTTCAAACGAAGATGCAGGACAGTGTTTTATTATTCGCTTAGTCCAAGACGCTACTGGGTCAAGAACTGTAACCTGGTTTTCAACCATCAAGTGGGCTGGCGGATCAGCTCCCACATTAACTACTACAGCAAGTAAATGGGATGTATTAGGATTTATTTGTACTGCCGCCGATACTTATGACGGATTTGTTATTGGACAGAATCTTGGATAAAAGATTTGTCAATAAAAATGAAAAAAAATGACAGAACTAATTGGCACTTCTCTATTTCTGGACTCTAACTTACAAGAGTATTGGACTCTTGAGGATGCTAATGCTGATAAAAACTCCAATAATCTAACGAATAACGGCAGTGTGACGTTCAGTACAGCCAGGTACACAAACGGTGCTAATTTCGGTTCATCCAACTCTTCAAAGTATTTAAGTTTGGCAAGTAAGTTGAATTATTTGGGTGGGGCATACTCTATCGTCTTGTGGTACAAGCAATCGTCAGAAATTACATCGGGTACTTATACCCTTTTTGGAATTGATGACGATACCAGTAAAACAGGTCTTGACATAAGATATGAATATAACAGTGGAACTCCAAGATTGGGTTTCTACAGGGACTCGCATGGAGTTTTGGCACAAGGATTTTATTCTACGCAATCGCTGGGTACAACTTGGCATCAGATTGCTTTGACTTATGATGCGTCAACAATTAAAGGATATCTTGACGGAGCATTGCTTAATTCGACATCGGCATCGGGGGATGGGATAAATACTACCACTGCTGGGATAAATATTGGCAGGTCTATTCGGCTTACCAGTAACTACACATCAGGAATGGTTGATGATGTTGCGGTATTTAATGACGAACTGACATTGGCTGAAGTCAACTTATTGGCAAAGGATAATTACGCAGGATTTTTACTGAATTTTATTTAATATGGCACTAACGGCATCAGACTTACAAAAAATTGGTTTTAACGATCCAAATGTAATTAACGGGATTTTAAATAACCCATCAGAAGTTGCTAGATATGAAAAAGAATTGGGTTTAACTGGGGGTTCTTCAAATCAATTTTCTTCCATATTTAATACAATGTCGGGTTCAATAGATCAATATGTGAACGACCTTTTAGACTTTGCAAAAGATGATTATGACTTTGCTGCAAAATGGATTGAATCACAATACACAGATGCGATGGGAACAGATGACCAGGCAAGAAAAGAATTTTTAAAGAGTGTTGCTAATGAATTAGAAAATAAAATAGGAACAATAGCGTTTGATTATGAGACCAATAAATACAGACTGAATGAAGATACAACAAAAGCACTTAATAGGTTGGGTGAGGATGAGAAAGTGGCTAAAGGGGAATTAACCACAAAAACACAGCTTGAAAGAGAACAGCAAAATTCCAGTTTAAACCAAAGAGGCATAATTCAGGGAACAAGGGAAGAAGCCACCGGATTGGCAAGTAGAGATATAGGGTTACTTGAAAGCGATATTCAAAACAGGTTTGAAGCACTTGATAGGATTATGGGTAGGGACAGAGAAGATATAAAACTGGCTTCAACAAGAGGTCTCGAAGATATAACAACGGGCACAAGAAGGTCGGCATTGGGTGCACAAACTCAACACGATTATGGACTTGAACAAGCCCAGAGAGAAAAAGAAAGAAGGGACTTGGAAGCTGAAGCAGAAAGAAAGAAAAATAAGGATTATTTAGCGTCATTAGGAGCATATTTAGGATGATAGACCCAGCAGGATTTATACAACAAAACAGACCGAAGGTGGATTTTAGTTTTATGGATGAGATATTGCCTTATATGCAGAAAAAAGCCAAACAAGGAGCTGGTGCGGTAGGAGAAGCTGTGGGCAATTTTGCACAGGAAGTACAGGATTTTGTTTCACCGGTAAAAGGAAAGTTTAATATAACGCAGAAGTTTGGAAACTATAATCCAGCTCTTTATTCGGGAATTACAAAAGGAAGTAAACATTTAGGTTTAGACCTGGCAACACCGCAAGGAACGGATGTATATGCACCGACAGCTGGAGATGTTAAATTCGGCTTTGACAAGAATTGGGGAAACTTTGCAGATGTGATTGCGGATGACGGAACGGTATATAGATTTAGTCATTTATCGGAACAAAATCCCGGACTAACAAGAGTAGCCGCAGGACAAGGAATAGGCAAGACGGGTAACACAGGTAATTCAACCGGATCACATCTGGATATTTCGGTACGCAAGGGAAGACAATATATTGATCCAATGAGTTTAGCATGGTTAAAGAATTATTTGACGGGAGGTGGACAAAATGGTTGATATACGAGCAGAATTAGAAAAGAAAATACTTGAAAGCAATCAAAGGGCATCTTCATTATCGGAGCGGTTGGGTCAGATAGATCAATTCAATCAAAATACAGCCGTACCGCAGATTTCGTCACAAGGTCCAAAGGGCTACAATCCGATGAATTCACTTCAGGCATTGTTTCAGATGATCTCGGGAAGAAAAACAGTACAGCAGGATGTGGAATCCGAAAGAACTTCAGGGCTAAACGCTTTAACGCAACTATCGGATTATGAACAGGCAAACAAACCAAAGGAAGTTGATTCATTAGATAAGATTACAAAAACGTTACAAGCTAAAAAGTTAGCCAAAGAGTTGGGGCTTGATATTGACTTTGAAACCGGAGAAGTAAAATCTACCGAATCCACAATATCTCCAGAAAAGCAACGCATAATATCTGACATTGATGAAGTATTGGGTAGAGACACAAAGTCAATCACAGGATTATTGCGTTTGGGTGGAGTCATACCTGGCTCAGAGGGCATGACTACAAAAGCGAAAGTCGAACAAATTAAGAATAAATTATCACTTACGGAGAGAGAAAAATTAAAAGGAACGGGAACAATATCTGACTATGAGGCACAGATGTTAGATAAGTCGGTTGCCGCATTGAATTACAAAATGTCTGATGAAGACTTTAAGGCAGAACTGGAAAAAATAAGGGGAATATTGTCAGGTGAATATAAAGATGGAAGTGAAAGTAAACAGGATGACCCTTTGGGAATACTATGAAACCAGAAGAAGTTGGAAAAAGGGTAAAAGCAAAATACCCACAATATCAGAATATATCTGATGAAGAAGTGGGTAAATTAACTATTGCTAAATATCCTCAGTATGGGGAACAACAAGTAAAGCCACAGAACAAAGCATTAAATCTCGCATCCAGAGTATTGTCTGCACCTTCCGATATTTTGGGTGGAATGATGAAGGGCGGGCGTGAGTACATGACGGGTGATTATCAAGCACCCAATCTTGGAAAGATAGGCGATTTGGAATTGGGGAAATTACTTCATCCTTCATTGGTTGGCGGTGTAAGGGGATTAAAAGACCGGACACCAGTTATAGACGAATTACCGCAAACATTGGGAATAAATCCCGAAAGCGGAGCGGGGATGGCGGTAGGGTTGGCTGGAGAGATAGCAACCCCCGACTTGTTGGATGTTGTGAAATTCGGTAAGGTGGCTTCAAAGATAACTTCAAAAATGGGTAAGGGAGTAACAGAGACGGGTGAAAAACTTGTTGTGCGAGGACTTAAACCATCACCTTCACAACAAAGGAAATTCCTACAAGAAACGGGTGAGTCTTTGTCCGACTTTATGTCAAAAAATAAAATTACTTCTAATTTTGTTGAAAAATCTTCGGAAAAACTTGACGAGTTGCAATCGGCATTTGACGAGATCGCAATTAAAAGCAACAAGATGGTATCAAACGAGGACCTGTATAAATCATTTGCGAAGCGGATCAAAGACTTTGAAAGCAATATTATTCCTTCAATGCAGGGTAAATCAGAAGACATTAAAAGTGTTTTCAACAATCTAATCAACAAATACCTTCCCAATTTAGCCGGTGATATTAAAAGCGGAAGAAAATTAGGTAAGGCAAGTTTTAATGTTGGCGACTTAACAAAGGAAAGAAAAGTAATTGATAAAGCACTCAAAGAAAATCAATATCAACTTCCGATTGAACAGGCGAGTTACTTGAGATCCGTAAGAGACGCACTTCAGGAGACCATACAGGAAGCGACCAAGGGACTAACCTATAAGGGAAAGAACTTAAAAGAATTGGGAAGAGAATTGAGTAAATTCTATAAATTTCAGGATATAGCGGAGAAACAGGCGGGGCTTGGTAAGGGAACTTTAATGCCTGGACTGACTGATCTATTGGCGATGGGAACTGGATCACTATATGGTCAAGACCCAATGGATCGGTTAAAGAATGCTTTGTTGTTTGGATTGTCAAGACGAGCAGTGAGCAATCCTAAAGTTATCGGCGGGACTTCAAAAGTAATGCAAAAAACAGGGGAAGTTATCGGGGGAAATAAAGTTACAAAATCATTAGAAGCACTGATGCGAGTAGCAAAAGAGATGGGTATTGATTTTAGCCGTCAATAAGTGGGGAAAACAATCCAAGAAGGATTACGTAAAGCAATCCGACATAGATTGAACCCGACAGAACGACTAAAACAAAACCTATGATGGCGAATAACTTTGCCATAACCATATCATACACTAGCATGTCAACTAAAACAGAAAATTTTACACAACGGGAACTTTTAATCCGAATTGATGAGAGGCAAAAACAAATGTCTGAGGATATTGCCTCACTTAAGGCTTGTGTGGAAGGAAAAGTATCTTTAGATGGAGATTATGAAGATATAAAAGATAAGGTTGGTAAATTGTGGGATTGGAAAAACAGAACAATAGGTTATGCCGCAGGAGCAGGAGCTTTGGCAAGTTTAGTTTTTGAAGTAATTAAAACTTTTGTATGAAGAAAATTGTAATTCAGGCAGGGCATAGCAACAGCCAGTATTCCACACTTGGGCTTGGAAGTGGTGCTCCTGGCGAACAAGAGGTAAATAAAAGAATAGCCGATAGGCTTTGTGCCTTATTGAGAGAAAGAGGTTTTAGTGTAATTCAGACAGACGCAAATGCCTATGGTGATGTAAATGTAACAGGACAAGACCACGATTTGTTTTTGGCACTTCATTGTGATGCTGATTATGCAGGAGATATGGGGAGTGGATTTGCGGATTTCCCTGAACCTTCAACCGATGGTGCAACCATTGAAAGTCAAAGGATTTGCGGGATATTCAATAACAACTATTTTCCCGATGTCGGGATAATTTATAAAAGCAGGAGCAATTCAAAAACCCGTTTCTATTATATGTGGCAATACCTATCAGCAAAAACCCCTTGTGTTCTAATTGAGATGGGACAATGCCAAGACCCCCACGATAAAGTGTTACTTGCCAACACCGACTTAATCGCAAACGCTTTAGGAAGGTGTGTGTGCAAGTCGTTTGATGTGCCTTTTGATCCACCAGTTACACCAGAACCGTCTGTAACACCTCCAGTTACACCGCCTGTTATACCCGAACCGTCTGTAATTCCGCCTGACACAGGACTTACCTTGATTAAAGAAATAAAAGACGTTGTTTGGGATAGGTGGACATGGATAGGTAAAACGAATGGATGGAAGGTTAGGCTGAACCAGTTGAAAGCCTTACTGCCGAAGTAACCATTTATGGATACTGATGAACATTATATAAAAGACGAATTAGCGAAATTTAGCAGAAGATTGGACAACATACAAAAGACAATGGATTTGTTGTTTGCTGATAGAGAAATACTTGAAAATATTTCTGGTCGTCTTACGGCTTTGGAGGAACAATGGAAGCTAACACGACAACATGACAACGAAGTTAGAAAAGATATTAAAGAAGAAATACAAAGCAGCGGTGAAAAAGTTGCATTGGCTGTTGAAACCAAAATTGAGGGGATTCAGAAATTTGTCAGAAGCAGAAAAAAGAATCCAGAAGAATCTTGGTGGAAAAAGTTTTGGTTGTGGAAAAAAACTGGGGGTGAATGATATGGCAAAGATAACTTTATCTGAAGTTAACAAAAAACATTTAAAAATTATCGGCTTTTTGACAGTGTCCGCAGTTTTGGCTTATGTTTTAAGTTTATTAGCAGATAAGCCAGAATTGGTTTATTTGGCACCGTTAATAAATTATGTTCTCTATTTTTTGAAACTTGAGCTCGATAAAGAGGGATATGTTCAAGTAATTAGAAACAAATAAAATGACGGAAAGGTGTGAACTATTAGCAAAAGCACAGGCACTGGCAAATCATAGAGGACTGGACTCATCAAGAGTTGAATGTCCATTCCTGAGTGTTTGTAGAGGAACAAGGTGTTATATGTTCGATCCAGATACACCTAATGAAAATTTTGAAATTGCTGAGGACCTTAAAAGAATACAAAATTCAGTTAAGGGATAGACTCTGGCGGGGGTTCCCTCTTAAATATTAATCGGTAAAAGAATTTGAAAACTTCTTTATCTTTGGTTGGTATATCACCTGCGGTAAAGGGTTTTCTTACCCATCTCCTTTTGGGGTCGCTGTATATCAATTCATTTCCATATGCGCGAATTATATGTTGATAAACAATCGTCATATGCTCTCTTTTCCCACCTTCAACATCTTCAGGAATTAATAATTTATTAAATATCTTGGTGAGATAGTAACGGACATTGGCTTCACTGTAATTTAATTTGTCTGCAGTCTCTTTGGTGCCCGCACCTGAAACTATCGAAAAAGCTATCCAAAACTCAATTTCAGTTAAATTCAAGATTAATTTTTCTTGAAGCTCCGACATCATAAAGGGCTTTTTCCTTTTCGGAGCTGGTCCTAAATTGAACCATTTTTTCTTCTTCTTGGGGGACATAAAGTTTAGAGGCTTCCTCGAGGCATCTTAGAGTCTTTTTGCTTGTGAATATTCTCAATATCGCTAAACTAATTATACACACAAATCTAATTGGACACAGTGAAGGGAGAGAATGAAATGGGTTGCTTATTCGGAATTCTGGACTACCTGCTGATCAAGTCTTGGATATGGCTGTTCTTTTTCTTCATCAACAGCCTCAAGTATATGGCGATGGTGCCGGTCGCTATCTTTGTGGGACCGGGGAAAACCATTCACCGCCTAGCACTCAGCAACACTATCCGCCTTGTGGGATGGAATGATCCCGAAGTCTACAAGATCGAGCGGATCAAAGTCATTTTGTGGATGAGCTGGGCTAGCTTGTATATAGTCTTTGTTTCCGTGATGATAGCTTACGGAAACCTCTCGCAGTAATTTGAAACTATCCTGACGAGGGTGTATCCTGAAATAGTGGAGTAAAAATCCACCTTCTAATTTACTCCACTACCCAAATGGGTTAAATACGATGCGCACAATAGGAAAAGAAGAGTATCAACGGGTAAGTATGATGTTCGACTGGGCGACCCAGGATCACTATAAATTGTGGTTCACAGGCAAGCTGGAGCGCCACAGACGGACGGAACAGCTGCTCCCCAGGCTTGTGAGATATGGGCGATTGGTCAGCCAACAATACGGCAAGAAATTTGTCTACGCAACAAAGAGTAAGAAAAACATCCCCATACTTCACGGGCTGGGAGTGACCGAAACCATTGTAAGAATTTGCCGAAGCGATAATGATGGCGACTTTATACCCGAGAGACTTTTCAAAGGCTTTGGATCAGTACCAGACTGGGGCATCCGATACAACGAGAAACTCCTTCTGGTGGAATTTTCTACACAAAACAATTTTGAAGGCGCAAGGATCATCAAGACCAAGATGACCAATTACCGCCAGAACCTTACCAAGATAATAGAGCATTTCGATGCTTCCGAAGTGGTTGTACTTTTTGTGCTGGATGTTTCCAGCGAAAGAGTAGATAACTTCGTGAAACGAAATCCATTTGATGACCCATACTTTTTAGTGGACTACGAAAGTTTTACTAAAGTTCCATTCGGACAACAATTCAGTTCATCCATCTATATGTGGGGGGATGGCAAACGCTATCCTTTAAAAAAATGAGCATAGACTTATATAGCTTTTGGAACGTTATAAGAAAACCGTCACCTGATCCGTTTGTTGATCTTTCAATGGACTATCTTTACGATGATGCCCGAACAAAAGGGACAGGCATTATCGGAGAATCAGGAACAGGTAAGACTGAGCATCTGGCTGGACACACATTCGACTGCTTTGTGCGCCATCCGAAAGAATCGATCTTTGTTTTGGACTGGAGCGGATCCTTAACTGATGCACTCTTTAACCTCATCCTTCAGGACAAAAATTATGAAAGGCTTTTGGAGAGAGTTGTATACGATGATATGGGAAATCCTGAATGGGCGACTCCCCTACCTGAGTTTTCAAAAGAGTACGGATACTATGAAGATCAGGTGCAGAGAGTTGCGCAGAATTTGAAACGCATAAACCCCGAACTGGAAAGAGCGCCGATCATTGGTGAACTGGGAATTTCTGTTGCGGTGAATTTCTTTAAACTTCTGACCGCTATTGAAAACGAACACGGTGAGAGCTGGCAGATCACGGAAACGAAAAAGCTTGTCTATAACGAACAGCTTTTAAAAGCAGCGTGTGAAAGATTTGGTGATCGGGTGCCTGATGCGAAATACTGGCTTGAAAATGGTTTTCAGAAGGCTCCCGAATCCGAAAAGACCCGCAAGACTACAGCACTGATCGGAACGCTTAACGCTATCGAACCTCGAGCTGTAAGAGCCAGGCTTGGATATTACCGCCCGGGATGGACAGCGAAAGAAGCCATCGAAAAAGGACAGTTGGTAATTTGCGATGGAGCAAGACTAATAAACCAGGAGATGACGCAGAATTATTTATTTATGCAGGCATACTCGCTGATCCTGGAAGAAATTAATAAGAGGCGACCGAGTAACCCCTTAGACCATCCCGTATCACTGGTACTGGATGAAGTCTATTCGCTTCTGAGAGTTCCTGGGATGGCACCTGAAATTGCGAGCCTTTCACCGCAGTACCGTTCACGAAAGTTACAGCTCTATATTGTCCTTCAGGAACTTGAACAATTGAGTAAAGATCTTCGACCGCACTTTTGGAGCTTAGGAAATATTGTATGTTTTAAACTTTCAAACCACGCAGAAGCGTTTGAAGTTGCACAGCAGTTTTTTCCGTTCGATCCGTACTTTGTAAAAATTGCGCCGACCAGAGAAGGACAACATCCGATGATGGAAAGTGCAAATGAACAATACTTAGAATATGCGGACTGGATCAGTTCGCTTGAACACCGGCAGTGTTTGATAAGACGGTATGAAAGCGAACGCAAGAAGCAGAAGAAAATACAGTTTGTAAGAAAGACTTATGAAACTCCGCACGGTCAATTACATATGAGTGTCGAGAGTGCCAAACAATATTTAATTGAAAGACGGGGTGTAAGAGTGCGGGATGCGCTGGAGGTAATTAATAACCGTACATTGGGCGGGACGCAAAAAACAGCGCAGAAAAAACCGCCAGGACTTTAACATAGCTTCTACGGACTAGATCCGTTTAAGCACTTCAGCAGACTTGATCTGTTGAAGAGGTCAGACCAGGGAGGGGGTGAGACTATGTACGATAAGGCTTACAGACCTTGCCCTGTATGTCGGACTAAATTATCCGAGCTGATGAAGCACCGAGAAAAAGGTGTGGATTGGGATGTGTATGAATGTCCTAATTGCGGATCGGAAATTTGGATCGATCACTACAAAAGGTTGAGGCAACTGTACACGAAGTAATTCGTACACGGTCAGCCAACCTTCTTGGTCTGACCGTGGAGTGAACTATGAAAGAAATTTATTTACCACCATCCAGAGCTTGTGGAATATGCCGTAACCGGATGAATGAAGTGTGTCTTGAAAATTGCGCAATTAAAAAGAATTACCACGACTTTGAACCTGATATGACAAGACCTCTTGAAAAATTACCGACCTTGACCCTTACGGAATATATGGAGCTGACAGGACCGATGAAAGGAAAGTGGCTATTTATACAACAGACTAAATTAATTGAGTTTTTGAAAGGAGAGGACAATGGCACAAGGTAGTAAATCTTGCTCTTTTCTAACCATACCCGAAGTCGCAGAGTACCTTCATATTTCAAAGAGCAAGATTTACTACCTTGTGGCGAAAAAGAAGATACCCCACATCCGAATACAGCGGAATGTCCGGATAATGGAAACCGATCTGGTAAATTGGATCAAGAAAAATAAGGAGAACTAAGATGGATACCAGCAAGTTTATCCCGTTTGATAAGGTAGCCGACCTAAAACTATTGACTACCGATATGGTTTTCCAGATGTGCAGTAAAAGTCTCATACCGTATATCAACGACAGAGGACTTTTGCTGGTGAACCCCGACTATGTTTCAATGTTTCTGGGGGACATCATCGAGCAAACGCCTATGAACAAAGTGAGAACCGAAGAAGTCGGTAAGAAGAAGGTGAAGAAGAAAGCCACTGAACCGCCGGCAGAAGAACCTGCTGTCTTACAAAAAAGGACGGGTATTTTGTCTGTTGACAAAGCCCGTCCATTTTTTTAAGATAGTTCTAGCCTTAGAACTATGCAAAGTTTAACACGACAAGACAAATCACTTCAAGAAACAACTTCAGTTGGTTATTCCGAAGACACAATTAACCGAATAGCAGATGAAATAAAAGCCATTCTGACGGAGGGGGAATTTTCCGCTCGATGGACATTGCTTGAAACATATCACAGAGTCGGCAAATTAGTTATTGAAAATTTTGACCATCCAGCTTATGCCGTTGCAAGTCTTGCAGTAAAAATAAATAGGTCTGAAAGAACTCTTTATTATGCCATAGCCTTTGCTAAAAAATATCCTGATATAAACGTATTACCAGAAGGCAAAAATATTTCATGGAATAAAATAATAACAAGATACTTAACTCTCCCAAACGAGAAAGAAGAGAAACTTCAACCTGTAGATAAACAATTATTAAAATGCCCGAATTGCGGATTTATGTTCAGTAATGATGATTTATGATAACGACCAGAGAGGATATACACAACGGAGTAACTTATAGGAAAATTGAAAGCAATAAACCCGTTGAAGGAGTAATTGCATTTGACAGAGAGAAGCTTGTTTTAAGCGGTAGACCAGCAATCGAGGTTATGGAAAATTCCTACAAGTTCGGAAATCAGATACAGATAACTTTATTCAACCGTGCAGGAAGCATAAGACGCAGACCACGAGTAGAGTATGCAGGGAAATACGACCGCATAGAGATATTTTTTGATAGAGAAGAATTTAAAACAATGTGTGAGGAATTTTTAAAGATATGAAATATTGTACTGAACCAAGATGCCAATTTCCGGTTGATAATCTTACATACAGAGTTTTGAAAGATGGAACAAAACATTTAGTTGGTTTTTGTGTGCTTCACGGTTGGAAATTCTTACCATTTGTAGATAATCTAAAAATTCCCGTGAGTACCAAACCTTTATCTAGTAAAAAAGAAAGGGGCGGTGCTTTTAGAAAAATAAACAATTATCAGAAGCCTACGCTAAACCAAGCGGAACTTCTGTAACAAATAAAGCTCTTTAATTGGTTGATGGGGGGACTGTAAAAAGTCGCAAGATGTAAAAGACCGAGTGTCTGGGGTAGCAACATATAGGGTAACACGCACTCCTATCCTACGCAGAAATGCTTAGTTGCTACGGAAGCAACTGGTGAGAGTCCAGTTATGCCCGAACTTAAAAAAGCGGTAAATCAATTAAATCTTTTGTAAAAATAGTTTTTCCGTTTACAAAAACAGGAAGGGGAACTATTACCTAAAAAGAATAATATACTATGTATAACCAAAAGCTTACAGAATTAAGACAAAGGTGGAAGGATGAACCGGATAACAGATCAATTATCGAAGTACAAGCAAAACTTATTAAGATGGCACAAGAATTAGAAGAAAAGAAAATAAATTCGGTGCAAAAACAAAAACAAATTTTAGATGAAGTTTTCGGATAAGCATTAAATAGGCATTAAAGAAATTGACAGCTCGGTATTTTTAATTTTACCTCACTGTCAATTGCAATTAAGATTGTGACTCCCCTGGGACTCGAACCCAGAACCTAAGCATTAAGAGTGCCTTGCTCTGCCAATTGAGCTAGGGAGCCAAGATTTATTGCATCATCAAAGAACGGGCAATTGATTAAGAGTCTGTCCTTCAAGTTAAACAATACCCCAAATATGGCAAATAAGTCCAAATAATAAGAATTAGGTCATATATGGGTGTCTAATGAGTGCTTTAATTCCAATAATTCAAATAAAACTAACCCCCACGCATTAAATATGCATTAAGTCGTTTATCTTTTCAGCAGCTTCTTTCTGAAGCGAAGGTACAACGTGAGAATATGTATCAAGGGTCAGACTAATTTGACTATGCCCCAGCATTTCCTGGACGACTTTCGGATGGATACCTCCTGATAACATTAATGTAGCTGCGGTGTGTCTTAGGTCGTGGAAGCGGATCTCCGGCAAACCCGCTTCCTTAGTTTTTAGTTTAAAATGCCTGACAATATTTCGTGGACTGAATGGTGTATTGTTTTTGGTAACAAACACCAGTCCTAGTTTATTTGGTGAAGCGTCAAAGTGGTTTCTAAGCGCATCCATCGCAAACTTAGCAACAGATACAGACCTTCTTGATTTATCAGTTTTTGGCTCAGTAAGTACAAGGCCTTTTCCAACTAAATACTGAAGGGCACGCTGAACACTAATTTCGCTTTTAATAAAGTCGACATCTTCCCAGTAAATACCCAGCAGTTCACCTTCCCGCATACCGGTTCCGATCGCTAGAGCATACAAAGGATAAAAGCGGTCATTCTCAACAAACTTCAAAAAAAGTCTTGCTTGTTCTGGTGACCAGACATTCATAACACTTCTTTTGGGGCTGGGAGCATCTACAAGGTCGCAGACATTTCTAATCACCATATTCCATCTCAAAGCCTGGTCAAGAGCCTTATGTAAGATGGAATGGATAAACTGCACTGTTCTCTTAGACAATGTTTCTAACTTCTTAGAATAGAATTTCTGAATTATAGGGGGGGATAGCTGGGAGAGTTTATAGTACCCCAGCTCGGGCTTGATGTGAATTCTTATTAGCGACTCATAGGCTTGAAGGGTTTTTTCCCGCAAATTGTGGGTGGCGACATCTCTGATATACAACTCTAAGAATTTATCTAAGCGGATATCTTTATCTACTACCGCACCATCCGAAAGCTCTTTCCTTACAAGGAGTAGCCACTCTCTTGCACTTTTCTGGTCTTTAAAGTTCTTACTGCGCCTCTTACCATCAGGCAGGGTGATTTGTGCCAGCCAACCTCTAGTTGTCTGACTGATACTCCCCTCACCTTTGCTTCTTCTATGTGCCACCGCTTGCTATTACTCCATAAATATTCTATCATACCTCGATGGATGAATTTACTTTTGGTGACAAGGAATTGAAGAATATTGCCCGGGCATTGGGTAAGCGTGGGGGTTTAAAAACAAGTAAAAGGTATGGTTCTGACTACTACCGCCAACTCCAGAAAAAAAGTACAGAAGCCAAGAAAAACAAGAAAAAATAGGCACAAATTGCTAGTTGACAAGCGGTTATCAATTTAATAAGATTACATCAGAAATATGATAAATGAAGTCTTAATAAAGAAAGCAGAAGAATTAGCCCAAAGCCTCACCCAAGAAGAAATAATAGAATATGAAGAAACTTGGGAAGATATGCTCTATTTCGCACATCAAATATATGACCCTGAAAAGATAGACAGATGCTTTAAGATGGTAACAATTTATAACCTAGCCCTTTCAATGAAAGAACTAAACTGGAGCGATGAATGGAAAAATAGAGATGTAAGTAATTATCCTTTACCGCCCGATTATGCTAACTAATATGTTGAATAATAAAAATAGGAAGAAATGTAACGGTTGCGAGAAAATAAAACCTTTATCGAGTTTTTACTACAATTCTCACAACCAAAATTATTCCTATCATTGCAAAGAATGTGATAGGAAAATGCAGGTGGCGCAATTTTACAAAAGATATACACCCGAACAAAGAAGGGAAATGTGGAATAAAGCTACTAAAAAATCTAGGAAAACAAATCCCGCAATGTGGAGTGCTGGTAAGATAGTTTATAGAGCTGTTTCATCGGGGGTACTTAAAAGACAATCCTGCTTTATTTGTGGTCACGACAAAACTGATGCCCACCACGAAGATTATTCTAAACCATTAGAAGTTGTATGGCTTTGTAGAAATTGTCATATAACAAAACATTTACAAAAAAGACAATCATTATGACACCCGAAAGACCTATGCAACCAGAAACAAAAGAAAAATCTATAAATCCTGAAAATCATACAACGGAAGCACCAGCCAGTATGACTTTTAAAGTTCTATTTAAAGGAATTGAAGTCCTTGTAACGAACCGAGACACCAACGTCAGTATTCAACCTTTCTTAGAGAAAGCAAAGACGGCTATTACCTGGGCTTTGGATAACGGCTTTGAAGCTCCTCCACAAAGAACCTTCTACCCAAAGAAAGAAAAAGTTGTTGATTATGTCGAAGGGAAGAAATGTCCAAAGTGCGGAGGAGGAATTATAAAGAAAGTAAGTAAAGCGGGGAAACCTTTTGAGAAGTGCGAGAATGGCAAGTGGGACTTTCAAAACAACAAAGCAACTGGTTGTGATTTTGTAGATTGGTTGAACCCGAAAGCAGATTGGGATAAAAGAGAGCCGTACTCAAACCCCAAAAATGTTATTTCAGTAGATGATTACGAAAGTTACGATCAACACTTAGCATCAATTAAAAACGAATAACTATGAAAAAACCCAAAAGCAGGATGTTCACATACAAATTAGTTTCACCGGAAGGGGTTGCGGTTGAATACACCTCGATCAAAAAGAGTGCGAAGGAACTGGTTGAGGGACACGCTATGATTGTTAAGTATTTTGAGAAATTGGGTTGGAGGGTTATAAGATACCAATAGATCAATATGAAAAATAAAACCAAAACTATAAAAGAAATTAATTCTGAATTTGTTGAATGGGCTGACAAATATGTAGATATGAAAAATAAAGTAGATATAAGCAAAGTAGGAAATTACAGCTGTACAAAAGACGGGGTAGTAAAGGATCCCGACAAAATTATTAAAGTAAAAATTGGGTATGACTACAGATATCTAAGACCCTGCGACAATTTTTATAACACATTCAAAAATTATGGAAAATACGAAGAAATAGACGAAGTAGTTTTTGAAAGAATGATGGAACGCTGGAGTTGATCTTTAAAATGATTCTTTGTGAGGCGAACCGGCACGGTATTGCGAGATATCAGTTTCTGGATTTCGTCACTATTTTTTTTTGTAATTGGGGTGATCCAATTAGGCGGGATCGCCTCACAAGGGATTATGAAAAACAACAAATTAAAAATATTTGGACTTCTGCTTATAGGAATATTGATGGTTTTGTTTGTATGGGTGGGGGTTTTATACATTAAGACCTTACAGGAACCAGATCTCCCCGAATTCACCCACTGGAACGATGAACCCAAATATCAACTAATTATGAATATGGATAAAGAAACTTACGATAGTATACAAAACCAAATAAAGAATAATTATGACGGTGTTATAAGGTTGAATATTGAAATCGTGCAATAAAAACTATGTTAGGCAATAACTCACTGGACAGATATAAAGGTGCAAGGAATAGAAAGGGATATAGGGAAATAAGTATTGATGGAAGGTATTATTTTGTACATAGGTTGGTAATGGAAGAAAAAATAGGTAGAAAGCTAAAGGATAATGAAGTTGTTCACCATATGAATCATGATAAAAGTGATAACAGGATAGAAAATCTTATGCTCTTGGAAAAAGTGGAACACCTAAAAATACATACCCAAGCAAGGAAAAATGGAAAGACGAAAAAATGTTTGGTTTGCTTAAGGGAATTTTATGTACCTAAAAGTAGATTTCATTATCTTTGTTGTTCAAAAAAATGTGCTGGTAAATATTTGCACATGATTTATTCCCCCGATCACTTTGCTCACCATACACGATATTACAGCAAAAAGAAAAAGTTGAACTCATAAAATGAAAACGCAAGAACAGATATTGGTTCCCATAAAGACTTTAAAAAAATTTGTGATGTATTTCGACCTCACCAACCACCAGATACTAATTGAAAAAGACAAGGTATTTTTTACAATAGAAAAGAATGAGATATTTCCGGTAATGAGGGGGTTAATTTCCGCTATTCAAAGATACCACCGCAAAAAAATAAAAAATGCTTAACTCATCACATTTTATATCAACAACAGATCCCAAAACTTGGGATGAACTTGTTAAAGATAAGGTAGTTATTCAGTGCAAGAAATGCAAGAAATGGATATGGACCCGTTGGCACTCAGAAAAAGAATGGATCGACCAATGTGCGCTTTGTTATAAAGATGATTGATATATTTGTTCGGACCAAAAATAAACTTAAAAAGAAAAAGTATAAAACTGCCGGTATCAAATGGATGAAGAAGTTACATAAAAGGCTAAAGGGGGTGAAATAAATGAAGATAACTAAAAAGACTAAAGGAATAATTGACGAAGGTTGGAGATATAAGTACGAAGGAGATTTAATTTCTGATGAAGAAATAGAAATAGATTTAGATAAAGGATTATATGTTACCGGCTCGATTGGGGCTGGTAACTCGATTAAGGCTGGTAACTCGATTGAGGCTGGTAACTGGATTAAGGCTGGTGACTGGATTGAGGCTGGTAACTCGATTAAGGCTGGTAACTCGATTGATGCTGGTAACTCGATTGAGGCTGGTGACTGGATTAAGGCTGGTGACTGGATTGAGGCTGGTAACTCGATTAAGGCTGGTGACTCGATTGAGGCTGGTAACTCGATTGAGGCTGGTGACTGGATTAAGGCTGGTGACTCGATTGAGGCTGGTGACTGGATTAAGGCTGGTGACTATAACGGAATATCAGCAGGACTTTATATTACCTGTAAAGGTACTTTAAGTTTTGGATTAAACGCTTACGCAGGAATTAAAACTTGGGGAGAAGCCACGGAAGAAGAAAAAACTATCACTTGCGGAAAGTTACTTAAAGGAAATATCGAATACGGAATACTCAAAGAAACGGGAATTGAAGTAATAAAAGATAACTTAGTAGGCAAAGAAGTAGAAGTTACAGTTGACGGCAAAAAATACAAAGCGGTTATACAGGAAGCCTGAAGTAATCGGGCTTCTCAATATAATAAGCATTTTAACAACTTAGAGGGTTTTGGGGTGCGGTAGTCTGTCTAACGGCAATACACATTGAAGGATGGAGTTAGAGTCCGAAAAATGTCCGCACCACCAAAGCTCTTTAGCTTAAAGAATATGAAAATAAGCATAGTAATTACAGAAGGTGCTAAACAGATAATGATGACACCTGAAACAAAGGTTGAGAAAGAGGCTTTGAAGTTTATTGCACCAGACGATGAGTTGAAAGTTGTAAGTAAACATAGAGTCGGTTGGGGAAGTTTTGGAGATGACTATGATTTTCTTGAATATCAAGTCGGCAAGTGTCAGGGTGGTTATTACAGACCATTTGAGACCAGAGATAGTTTGATGTTTATTATTGAGGACAAAAAGGACAAATCTAAATAACTTAACCAAATAATATGACAGGGAATAAAAAAGAAAAACGGATATGGGGTTGGGAGGATTGTTGTCCTTCTTGTGGCACACCAAATATAGATACTAATAAATGTGCGGTGTGTGACTTTAAGTGGAAAAAAGGATGTGTTTATTTTTCAAATACAAGTATTGCCGACTGGTCAAACACAAAAAACATAGAAATAACACTAAAAGGCAATTTAATAAAGCACGAAGGATATAAGACATTAAGGGGTTTTGTTAGTTGGCTTAAAAAAACAAATGTTCGTTATAGAAAAATTGGATTAAGTGGTGATTATACTTTTAGGTTGCCGATGAAGCCGTAACTCTTAAACAAATAATATAAAGGTGGTGATTAAATATGATGATTTGTAAAACCTGTAATGTAAAATCAGATTCAACCAATAAAAAAGATTACAAGTGGTTAAAACAAGAATTTAAGAAGGCACACAAAGGACACAAAATAGAAGAAACCAATTCGTAAACAAATAATATGACAAAACTAAAAGAGGAGTGGGAAGGAGAATTTATAGAAGTAATTGATAAATATAGTGCGGTTGGAATAGATTTGAATGGTCATAAAGCCGAAGTATTACCACAAATGAGAGACTTTATTAATAATCTTCTTTCTTCTCAACGCACCCAACTCTTAGAAGAAATAAAGAGGATTATTGACAACAGAATACCGCCAAGTGAAAGATACGACATTTTGATAGAAGAAATAAATACACTCTTTGACAAATACATATGAAAAAGAAAAATATAAACAAACTAATAGCCAAAGCCATTTAAAAAGCGCATTATAAAAATACCTGAGTGCTGTAAGAAACACATCCGCAAGGATGGCAAGAAATGAAAGAGAGAATATTAAGAGATAAAGATGAACGTGTGTATCAACCAAGGATCCATTCCGAAAAAATAAAAGCACTTTACAGGATCGGTGCAGAGACAGGCGTTCCAATGACGGTACTTGTTGATTACTTTTTGGGAAAATGTATAGAAGCCTATGACAAAAAGAAAGCCGAAAAGGAAGCCTTAGAAGATGAAGTAGCCTGGAACCTTGAAAACAAACAACCGGAAGAAGATGACGATGCGGAAGATCTAACAACTTATCTGGAGCCTTATCAAAACTCACCATATGGAGCGATTGATTGAAGTTCACAACCCACAGCCAGAAGTCAGGAAAAATGCTGAAAAAGCTGTCGACTGGGAGTTTAAAGACGAAGCCCAATATCTTTATTTAAAAGGGGTTCAATTAAGAGACAGGCTAATCGATCCGATAGCAAGAATAGACAGAGGGCAAGTTCCTGATCCGGTAATAGGTTTTGAAAACTTAAGAAATTATAAAGTCTTAGCAGAATACTTACTTGTAAGAGATGCAGTAGGACTTTCTTGCAGGATAAACTTCAACGCTGAGCACTACATTGAAAAAGACGGTAAAAAAGAATGGCGCTGGGGCAGATGGGCTCAACTTGAAACTCTAACCCACGAATACATCCATTTATGGCAACAACAATTAAATATAGGCAAGCCTGGTCACGGTAAAGAGTTCACTGAAAAGATGGAAAGTATGGGGCTTCATCCGTTACCGGGATTTGGTTGTCATATGGCAGTTGCAGATGAACCTTTTTCAATTTTAATGAAAGAATGGGGAATAGAAAGACCTGATGATGTCCCTTATGATGATAGAAAAATAGACTGGTTCAAAAATGGTAAAGAAATAAAAGGAAGATCAAGTTTATCAAGATGGAGCTGTGGGTGCCAAAATGCAAGGATAGGTGCTAAAGAATTCCACGCAGTCTGTACTAAGTGTAATAACCTTTTTGAGAAGATACAAAACCAGAAAGTAAAAGAGCAAGAACCGAAGGCTGAAGACAATAAGTAGAGTATAATTTCTATAAATACTCTCTGAGGTGAATATTGGAATCCCCGGTTATCTCCAAAAAACTTGATATAGGTTTTACCCGAACTTGCGAATGTGCTCCGACACATATTAATTGTTTAACCGCTAAAGAGTGGATCAAGAACCAATTAGGTGTATGGCAGTTCAACTATGAATCACGGGATATCAGAGACAGAACCCTTCATCCAGCAACGTTTCCGATTTCGCTTGCAAAAAAGGTAATTTCGCTATTTTCCCATCAGGGTGAGCTTGTGCTGGATCCTTTTGTCGGAAGTGGGACTACACTCGTTGCAGCCCGTGATTTGGACCGAAATGCCATAGGCTTTGACTTGAAAGAAGAATATGCCAGTTTGTGCAGAACAAGGCTGGCGAGTGATACGCTGTTCAACAAAACTAAACAAATGGTCGTGGTTGATGATGCTCTAAATATTCCTAATTACTTAGAAAATGAAACCGTAAGTCTTATTTGGACTTCCCCTCCCTATGCTAATTTGCTCAATCGAAAAAGAAAAAACAAGTCAAGGAGGGGTGATACAAGAAAAAACGACCAGTATATGAAAGTGGAGCAGTACTCCCAGGACCCGAGAGACCTGGGTACAATGCCGCTTGATATTTATACAAAGGAAATGGGGGACATTTTTGAGAGGATACTTCCTCTTTTAAAACCGAAAGCTCACTGTGTAATTAATGTGCCTGATATGTGGTGGGAAAACCAAAGAATAACTATCCACGTAGCTTTGATCGAAGAACTGCGCAAACGGGGTTATGAACTCAGGAACATCATTATCTGGGATAGAACGAACATTGTGAACAGGATCGGCATCTTTGGGTGGCCGAGTAACTACATCACGATGGGCGTTACATTTGAATATCTTTTGGATTTCTGGAGACCACCCTCTAATGGAGAAGATGCTAACTGACAGTGGGGCAAAGGCATACCAAAAGAAAGAGTTAAAACCTCATGACACAATTGGAAATGTTCCCGATCCCAACCAGTGACTCAGAAAAAGGACAACCGATGAAAGTTTACACTAAAGAAAGCCTAATTGAATCACTAAAAGAAATCAGAGCAATGGGATGGATTAAAAGCGGAAGACCGGGAAACGCAGGAGCCGTAGGAAATACATTAGAAGATTTATTGGGAATTGAGGAGAATAACCTTCCTATTCCCAATGCAGCAGAATGGGAACTAAAGGCACAAAGAGGTAAAAGCGGATCCCTCACAACCGGTTTACACATAGAACCGTCTCCAACAGCTTTTAAATTCGTATCAAAAATACTTCTTCCTAAATACGGATGGCCTCATAAGGAAGCAGGAAAAAAGTATCCGGCAGGTGAAATGAGTTTTAGACAGACAATCAACTGCTGCAATCGGACAGATAGAGGTTTTGGTATTTCTGTAAATAGAGAAAAAAGAAGAATAGAAGTATCGTTTGACTATACCCAAGTTAACCCTAGACATTCAGAGTGGCTTGAATCTGTCAGAAGAAGAGTTGACTTAGGTGAACTCAATCCGCAACCTTATTGGGGATTTGACGATATCTTTCATGCAGTGGGAATAAAACTAAAGAATTGTTTTTATATTAAAGCCCAATCAAAAATTGAGAATGGAATTGAGTACTTCTTCTATGACCGGATTATGGTACTAATGAGCCTCAACCAAGACAGGTTGATAGAGACCTTTGAAAACGGAACTATGTTAATTGATTTCGATGCAAGAACGCATCACAATCATGGAACTAAAATTAGGTCAAGAAAAGATGTGCTTCCTTTGTTATACACAGAGGTTATAACAGTTTGATTTTTTGCGGAAAATGTGCAACAATCCGCTTGATATGTCTGTCCACGGGAATAAAGTCAAGCCCACTAAACTTCAGAAGGCAACGCTTGAGATATTAAAAGAGAATCCCAATATGCCTCTAGGTAAGGCTATGGTAGCCGCAGGATATGCGGAAAATACCAGTAGGAGTCCAAAGCAAAAGTTGGTGGAAAGTAAAGGATTGTCTGTTGCGATAGAGGACTACAGAGAGATACTTCGAGACAAGGGAATAACCGAACATAAACTTGCGGAAAAACAAGCCGAGTGGTTAGACGCTAAAAAGGTAGTATCTGCACTTGTAACAGGCAAGAACGCAGACAGTAAGACTACCGACTTTATAGAAGTTCCTGATTATCAAATTCAAGTCAAAGCGGGGGAAATGCTGAGGGAGGACTTCGGTTTAAAACAAAGCGGTCCGCCCATAAATATAAACTTTAATAAGATAGCAACCAACCAAAAACAGGAGTATGGCATCTAACGGGGGATACAAAAGGTTCATAGAAGATAACTTTGAAATTGTCGACAAAGAAAGTCAACTGATCCCTTTCAAACTAAACTCAATTCAAGATAAATACCTGCTTGAAGATTACTCAGGCAGGGATGTTATTTTAAAAGCAAGACAGCAGGGTTTCTCTTCACTTATCCTTGCACTCTTTACCACCGACTTCATACTGAAAGAAAACTCCCGATCGGTAATTGTTGCAGACATTGCAGATAACGCCATTGAGTTATTAGACCGAGTAAAAGCCTACATCAAGTCTTACGAATACATCAACAAAGTACAAGTACCCCTTAAATACAATTCAAAGTATGAACTATTTAATGAATCTATGTCTTCAAGATACACCATAGGTACAGCTGACAATACGGAATTCGGTAGATCCAAAACAATAACTAATTTACATTTATCAGAATTTGCATTTTATAAACATCCTGAGCTTTTGTTTGCCGGTGCTATGCAGGCAGTAGTACCAACAGGCAGGGTGATCATAGAGACGACTGCTAATGGGTATAACTTTTTTAAAGGATTTTGGGATGAATGTGTACTAGGCAAGCGCCCATTCAAACCCTTATTCTACAAAGCTAGTGATTTTTATACACAAGAAGTTTTAACTCAAAAGAAAGCAGAACTTGGAAGATTCTTTGTCCAGGAATACCCTAACACATCAAACGAAGCATTTATTAAAGCAACGGGATTAGTTTATACCGATTTTGACACATCAAGGCATATTGTAGATTTACCGGACTTTAAACCGGTTTATTATATTCGGGGATTAGATAGGGGTTACAGAAACCCTACGGCAGTATGTTGGGTCGCCGTAGACAAAGATGACACCTGGTATCAAACTAAGGAGTTGTACGAGGTGGAGCTAACTAATCCCCCCTTAGCAAGAAAGTTATCCGAGCTTCGGGGGGATATAGAGCCTGAATACTCGACAATGGATTCCGCACAGGCATCTGATATTAAAGACCTAGCTGATCTGGGTGAAGACTTTGTACCGGTTAAGAAAGAGTCGGGAGAAAGCACAATAAACTATGTCAGATATAAGATACAAAAGTTTTCTGAAAGATTGCGTGCCGGCAAGTATTTCGTACATCCAAGTTGTAAGCACACAATAGAAGAATTTTTAGCTTATAGATGGAAAGATAGGTCAACACTATCCGACTCAGACACTAATCAACCTGAAGAACCTGAGAAGTCAAATGATCACATGATGGATGCACTAGGGGATTTAAATGCTATGTACTTCCATGATTATATTGAAAAGGAAAAGAAACCGTGGGAGGGTAAGGTTCCCGGCACTTACATCCCACCAGCTCAGGAAGAAATTGACAAGGAAACAAGTTTCTTTGAAGATAGACCTGATACAGATTGGGATAGTGTATGAAAGACGATCCAAAAACAAAGTTTGAAAAGGATTTAAAAGCCTTCTTTCCTGATATATATAAGTTAAACAATGTCGGGAAGTGGGATAAATTCTTTTGGGACGCAATAACTCAAATGCTTAAAATGGTTGACACAAATGGATCGGGTGAAATTTATATACGCTATAACGGAGGAAGAATTGACAGTTTGTATGTAAAAGAGAATATTTTATTCGGTAGAAGCAAAGACCCCAACCTAAGTAAAACTAACGAATTTTGACAATAAACGTACTATCGTTATAAACTTAATTGGTCTCATTGATACGGGACGGCAAATAGTGCCGTCTTTTTTTATGGAATACATAATTGCAGGTCTATTCATTCTTCTAGTTGTGCGGGAATATCTATCTTTCAAAGAACGCAAGGATATGTTGGATAGATTAATGTCAAAAAACTTCCAAGAATACAAAGACAACACCCAACTAGAAGAAAACCACCTAGAACCTGAACCTGACGGGACTTCTGAAATCGAGGAGTCTAAGCAAGAAATAATTTATGGCAAAGAAGAAGACTGAAGATATAGAAGTTATACGAGCCAAATTACAGCGTGAGTGGTCCGTTGCCGAATCAAACCGCAAGGAGGTGGATTGGCAATGGTTTATGTATGATTTGTGGGTATCGGGTAACCACTATGCTAAATGGGACAATAACACGCAACAAATAGTCACCAATGTAAGGGATAAGGGTAAAGTAAAAGTTGTAATTAATAAAATTTATTCTACTTTACGGGCTGTAAGAAACTTCTCACTTAGAAACAAACCACGAGCTGAAGTAACACCTTTTAATTTAACCGAAGAAAACGTTGAAGAAGTGAATAAGCTAAATAGATACTTAGACTACCTTCACGACAAACTATTTCTCAGAAGAAAGCTGAAGGCTGTTGTATGGAACGCTTTAAAATATTCGGCTGGTTTTTGGCAAGTGTTGTGGGACGACCAGGCGGAAGATGGATTGGGTGAAATAGCTGTCAATATGGTTGATACTTATGATCTTTATTGGGATCCCGTAGCACGTGATCCAAATGAAGCAAGACATGTAATTTTAGCAGTAAGAAGAAATGTAGAAGATTTAAAGAACGACCCCAAATATGACATCAAGGATATGAAGGGTGATGAACTTCTGTCGGCTTCATCTTTGAAAGCAAGACTTATGCAGGCTGAAAAGGGTATGCGGACTTTCGGTGAAGAACGGTCTAATTCCACAGTTATTGTTAAAGAACATTGGTACAAAGAATTTGTTGATGAAGAAGTAGAAGGACCAGACGGAAAGCCAACCAAGATCAAGAAAGCAAAGATAATGATAGCAGCTATGGCGGGAGATAAGATAATAAGACAACCTGAAGATACCGGACTTACAAGATTTCCATTCTTTAGACTTCAAAGTGATGTTGAACCCCTAAGTATGTACGGTACTGGTTGGGTTAAAAATTTAATATCCCCTAATAGATTATTAGATAGGCTTGAAAGCCAAGTAGCCGAATATAACGATTTGATGAATAGGGGTAAGTGGGTTGCAGACAAAGGATCGGGAGTAAGGGTAATTAATAACGAAAACGGACAAATCATAGAAAAGAAACGGGGATTTGAAGTCAACCAACAGCCCATTGCTCCAATGTCGGCTGCTATCTTCCAACAAATAGAAAATGTTAATAGGTACATAGAGGACTTGGGTGGAGCACACGATGCGTCACTTGGACGAATACCGACAAGCGCCAAGTCGGGTGATGCTATCGAAGCCTTACAGGTGGGCGATTCAAACAACTTATCCGAAGTTATAGAAAATGTTGAGGAATTCCTAGAAGAAGTGTATGAACATATCTTAGCGATAGCGGCAAGTAAATATCAGGTTGTCAGAAGGATAATTCCTACCACTGCAACGGGTGAAAAGGTCTTTTTGGATGTAATAGGTGAAGAAGCAGGAGAAAGAGCCCCGGAAGGTGCGACTGTTATTTCAGCGAAAAATGCAGTAGATGTAAAGATAACTTCTTGGATCGCACAAACAGCCGAAGCAAGAAGGGTTGTTTTAAAAGAATTGTATCAACTTCAAGCCATCGACCAGGAAACACTTTTGGAAGGTTATTCTATCGGATCAATATCAAACATTATCAAGAAAAGTAAAGAAGAAAGACGATTAAGAGCGGCAGAACAAATTGAAATAGGTGCCGCACAAACACAAGCCAATGCTCAAGCTCAAGCATCGGCTCAACCTGCGCAAGCCCAAGAAGGCAAAGTAGAAGCGATAGCGGCTATCCGTCAAATAGTCAACGGTGGCAAGCCTCAACCTCCCCAAAACCCATCACAGGAATTCTTACAATACATTGATGCCTTCATATCTTCACCCGAAGCCAAGTCGTTACCAAAACAATTATTACAGGCAATTATGGTTTATAGGGATCAGATCGTTCAGTCGGGCGGTCAACAGTGAATTTTAGTATGGGGTGTCGATTCGGGCAGGCTCGACATTCCCTACTAGGATTTAGCGCCGTCCTAGACCAATCTATGTTTTGTCGTTGGCATACAACGTAAAAAATGTAGAACATACAGAAAGGGGGTGATTTAAATGACTAAATCACAGGGCGAGGATGTTACTGAAGCGACTCAGGCGACAGAAACCGATACTGTCGACACTTCATCCAGTGTAGAAGAAACGGCTCAGGATTCGGAGGAGTCCTCTAGCGCAGAGGGTACTGATGAATCAGAGAAAAGCGTTCCTTACTCACGATTCAGGGAAGTGAACGAAAAAGCCAGGAGAGCGGACGAACTTGAAGCAAGGATTAAAGAGCTTGAAGGAAGAACTGCACAGACTGAGGTGAATCCTCAGAAGGAGCAGATCAAAGAAGCTCTTAAACCAATTCTTGATGAATTAGGTTATGTCAGCAAAGAGGCTCTTGAGCGTGATAAAGAAGATGAGTTTGTAAAAGGTGAATTAACTCGATTAGAGGATAAATATAACGGTAAAGACGGACGACCAAAATTCGACCGCAACGCAGTTGTAAAATTTGCGATGCAAAAGAGAATTGGCGACATCGAAACCGCTTACGAAAAATTGCACCAACAAGAACTTATTAACTGGCACGTTAAAGAGGCGATTGCTAAATCCAGAGGCATCAAGACCGAAACTTCTGACGGATCGGGATCATCGGAATCGGGTGTTACAAACGATGACCTGAAAGATGCAGTTGCGAAAGGCGATAAAAACGCACTTCGTACCTACATTAAAAGGATCATTAGATCCTAACCGTAACAAAAAAGATTTGGGGGTGAATTAATTTATGGCACAGGCATCAGCAGTAAAGACATACGAACAGGTTGGTGAAAGAGAAGACCTTACAGGACTTATCACAACGATAACCTTGCACGAAACTCCTCTTTTTTCTGGCTTGGAACATGTCAAAGCTCGTGGAACTTATCACGAATGGCAAAAAGACACTCTGTCAACAGGTAGCGCCAACAATCAAATTGAAGGTGCTGACTTCTCGTTCTCTCTTGCAGAGTCAAGAACAAGAACAGGAGCATATACTCAAATCTTTTCTAAGACTATTGAGGTATCCGAAACAATCAGAGCAGTCTCTGTTGCAGGTCTTGAAGACGAGTACGCTTACCAGATGGAAAAGAAGATGAAGGAAATTGCTACGGATGTTGAGAAAGCTCTCATCACCGCCACAGGCAATTCTGGAGCTTCTGGAACAGCTCGTAGGCTGAAAGGTATTCTTTCGTGGTTGACGGCTTATGTTGAATCCGGATCGGGAACTGGAACTCAAGCATTAACTGAAACACTGTATAACACAATGCTTCAGGAGATCTGGGGGAACGGTGGAAGACCAGATGCAACTTATGTAAACGGATGGCAGAAGAGAAAGATTAGTGCTTTCGCAACTTCAAATACAAGGTATTTGGAAGTAGACAGTGAGGCTAAACTTATCAACAAAGTATCTGTTTACGAGTCGGACTTTGGTGTACAGCGTATTATTTTGGATTCCTTCATGGATACAGATACAATCGCAGTACTTCAAAGAGATATGTGGAAAGTGGCTATGCTTAGAGGTATTTCTCAAGTAGATGTGGCGAAAGTCGCAGATTCAAAGAGGGGTGCGCTTGTAGGTGAATTGACACTTGAAGCACGAAACGAAGCATCGTCAGGAAAGATAATTCAACTGACAACCAGCTAAACGGACTAGCCTATCAGTCTATTACTCAATAGGTAAAAAGGAGCGGTATTGTAACCGCTTCTTTTTTTTGTTAATATAACTTGTCTATGCCCAGACTTGCCACTAAACTTCCCAAATCTTCAGACCAATATATTACCGTTGACGACCAAAAACTAAGAATGTCTTTAATTGCACTTGCCGACAAGATAGACCAAAAGGCAAGGGAAATAATTTACAGAACTTACAACGATCCAGAGATAGCTTCAATTTATCGGGGAATAAGAAACTTAAATGTTTACCAGCATGGAAGCAAAAGCAAGGTTCACAGAAAAATAATTGAATTTCCGAATATGTATGTGGATATGTTTGTTGATACCGTATTGACAGCCATTTATGGTAAAGACTGGCTAAAGAATAAGAAAGCATTGAGGCACGAGTTGGTTAAACCGTGGCACGTAGTAAACCACCTATGAAAGAAACTTGCAAAGACTGTAAAAACACAAAGTGTGAACAAATTAGAGCAGACGTTGTGGAGAAAAAGTTAGTTATGCAGTCATCAGAGTTATTTGCGGGGACAATAAAGAAGTGTCCTTTAAAGAAAAAAGAAGAATATCACGGGGAGGGAATAGCGTGAACTACTTAATTACCGGTGGGACAGGATCGCTTGGTACACATCTTGCCAAAAAACTTATTAAGGAGGGTGAGAATGTAACCATCTTTAGCCGAGATGAGTACAAGCAAAGAAAGATGCTAAGAGAAGTCAAAGCACGTTACATTGTCGGAGATGTGAGAGACCCCATAAGTACAATAAAGGCTTTTAAGGATATTGATGTTGTTATTCACACGGCGGCGTTGAAGCACGTCCCTGTGGGTGAGGAACAGCCTGAAGAAACGATAATGACGAATGTATTTGGAACGACAAATGTCATACACGCCTGTAAAGTGAACAATGTTAAAAAATGTATCTTAATCTCAACCGACAAGGGGTCACACCCCACTACTTTATACGGAGCTACAAAAATGGTCGCAGAGAAGTTGTTTATTTCAGCCAATCAGCAGAGCCAAACTACTTTTTCTTGTGTAAGGTATGGAAATGTCATTGGTTCAAGGGGGTCGGTAATAGAAACTATTTTAATAGACAAGCCAAAGAAGTTGACCATAACAGACAACAGAATGACACGCTTCTGGATAACCTTAGATCAGGCTTGCAACCTTATATTCCTGGCACTAGATAAAATGAAGGGTGGGGAAGTGTTTATACCCAAAATTCCTTCCATGAGTGTTGTTAATATGTTCAAAGCACTTGCACCTGACACAAAACTTACAGTTACAGGAATGAGACCAGGGGAAAAGTTGCACGAAGCACTTATAAACAAGGACGAGTCTATTCATACAAAAGAATATGACGACCACTATGTAATTGAACCTGAACTATTTGGTATTACTTATTCGGACAGGATATTTGAATACACCTCTGAAAACGCCAAAAGACTTACTAAAGAAGAATTTTTAAAACTTATATGAGTGAGAGAATACTGTGGTTGGGGGGAAACCAGCCAAGACACCTATATTACGCCAATAAGATAGCAGACACTTTTCCTATGGTAGGGGGGATTATGCAGTTAAGAGGTGATTCCATTAAAGAGCCTGAAGGATTATCACCTATTGATTCAGCGAACTGGCGACAGCACTTTGAAGAACGAAAAGACGCTGAAATAAAATACTTCGGTAAACAGGAACCTCCCGATATTCCACTTCTTACTTTGGACAAAGCTACTTTAAACGATGACGATGCGGTTAAATTCGTAAAAGATTTAAAACCAGATATGGCAATAATTTTCGGTACGGGAATGATACGGGAACCGTTACTTTCAGCACTTCCCGAAAAGACAATTAACCTACATTTAGGGTTATCACCAAGATACAGGGGTGCTGCAACCTTATTCTGGCCATTCTATTTTATGGAACCGAACTGGGCGGGAACAACCTTCCACTTTATACAACATTCACCGGATGCAGGAGATATTATTCACCAAGTAGTACCGGAATTGGAAAAAGGTGATGGGATACACGATGTAGCCTGCAAAGCCGTCTTAAAATCAACTAAGGAGGCTCTGGCTTTATTTAAAATGGATAAGTGGGAATTATTCAAGCAAAAACCTGAGGCTGGTAAGAACTTTTTAGAGAGTGATTTTCAACCAAAACATCTAAGAGTAATTTACCAGACTTTCAACAACGATTTAGTGGATCAATACCTCGACAAAAGGATAACACCCAAGGAACCGAAACTGAGGAGGCAATTTATATGAAGGTCGCTTTATACAATTTCAACAACATACTAGACGACCTGTATAAAGCTATTCGTGATCGCGGGGACTATGTAGGTGATTGGCAACAATCCGACACTTTAGTTGTCTGGCAGGATGCCGTAGGTGTTTTGTCAACAATGTGCCGGCAGGCAAAAGAAATGGGGAAAAGGGTAATAGTTGCCGAACACGGGCTTCTTTCAATTAACGACTATATCCCACCGCTTTCCAAACCTTTAATTGGTGATGTATTTATGGCTTGGGGACAAGAAACAAAAGACTGGCTGTTGGATGCAAATATCCCCGAAGATAAGGTACAAATCACGGGGTCAACAATTTTTGGCAGTTTGGGTCCAAGAGTGCCACACAAAGGAAAAAGGGTTTTATTTGCTCCTAGACATTGGGTCAACGACATTCCTGAAAATATGGAGGTTGCCAAAATGTTAAAAACTTATGACAAGGCTTATGTTTATTCAAAAATAATATTGGGGGAACACGATCCTTTTGAATATCCGAACCCAATAATGTCGGAGCGGGACAAGAGCAATCACATAAAGCTGTGTTATGAGGCTTTAAAACACGCTGACGTTGTTGTTGGAATTGGTGAAGGAACATTTGCGGCGCTTGCTTATTGGATGGACATTCCCTATATTTCAGTTGACTTGTGGAAGCCTAAAGAATTGCTAGGCAAGATATATTCAAAAGAAGATTTTTATTCACAAGTATCCTATGCCTGTAAATTGGTAAGACCGAAGAAATTGCTTGAAGTTATTGATTATGAGCTGGAACACCCTGAAAGTATGAAGGAGCTTAGAAGGTGTTTTGTTCAGGACTATCTTGATGGCGGTAATCCCGAAGAAGCACTGAGAAAACAATTAGAAGTTATATATGGATAGAGATTATATTCACAAGTTTTGGAGAAACCCAGATATTGAGGTCAATCCAGATTATAAAAGGTTTGTAGACATTTGCAGACAGGAGTTTTACTTAAAACTGAAACCCATTAGCAAAATGTGGCTTAGGGTTTTCAAGAAGTATGCAAAAAAAAGCGATTCTATTTTGGAGTTAGGATGTTCTGTAGGAAGAAATTTATGTTATTTGAAGAAGTATGGATTTAAAAATCTTAAGGGAGTCGAAATAAATGAAAATGCCCCCCAATTCTCAAGAGAAAATTACGGTGAAGATATAAGTAACTTGATTGAAATATCAACGATTGAGGACTGGTTAACTAAAAACAAAGAAGAATACGATGTTGTGTTTACTTCGGGAGTATTGATGCATATTCATTACGATAGTGATTGGATATTTGAGAAAATGGTTAAAATTGCTAAAACCTATATCTTTATAGCAGAAGTCGAGTCAGACCCCGCTAAATATAAATTTCCCAGAAATTACAAGGAAGTATTCGAGAAATTAGGAATGGTTCAACTAGAGGAGAAAATAGCCATGGAATTAAGTCCTGCTACTACTTTAAGAATATTTAAAAATGGCAAAGATACTTGAAATAGGTTGCGGACCCAAAGACAGACAAATAAAAGAAGCGGATGGAATTGATTTGATCGACTTCGGACAAAAGTATGTGGGGGATTTTATGACTTACAAATTTCCCAAGAAATATGACATTATCTTTTGCCATCACGTTATCGAACACTTGCCTGATACAGTAGCTTTCTTCAATAAGGTGGGTGATGTATTAAAAACAAACGGGGTGATCGATATAAGGGTGCCAACATTTCCGAGTGAGTATGCTTTTATTGATCCGACACACGTTAAGTTCATACCAGGACCCGTATTCTTCTTTTACTTCACAAAGGACAGCCCAGCAGGGCATTGTTATTCAAAGAAGGAATTTGAAATTACGAAGGTGGAACGGGATCGGTATGAGTGGGAATTGCATATATGTCTAAAATTAAAATAAAACCATTAAGAGTTATGGGTATGCCGGTTGATAATGGAGGTTGCGGTTGGTACAGGATAAGACAGCCTTTTGAGATGATACAAAGATTTACTCCAAACGACACGCACATAATAGATCAGCAAAAAGATAATATGGTCGAAGTTTCAAAAGCGATGGAGATGGCAAATATCCTAGTAACAAGACCAGGTGGAGAAGTGGGTATTAAACAAATACTTTCAATGCCTGAATATATCGGAAAAGCGTGGGCGTTAGATATTGATGACAACACCGAACTGATAAGTCCTTATTCCAATCACTACGAAGAATACGGCACAGAAGAAGTTAAACACGAAGGCAAGGATTTATGGAAAGATGGAGTGGCGGGATTTAGTATCGAGAAGAATAAGAAACGATTAGCAGATCATATATGGGGTTTAAAGAACG
>Ga0209417_1001467_pt1 | contig 42933 bp, 37 predicted proteins | sample RifGroF2_FD_184002 | JGI IMG/M metagenome (GOLD analysis project Ga0209417, IMG submission 184002) | Groundwater microbial communities from Rifle, Colorado, USA - Groundwater F2 (SPAdes) (version 2) | ecosystem: Environmental > Aquatic > Deep subsurface > Groundwater | place: Rifle, Colorado... | reverse complement strand
TAAGATGCTATGGCGTGACGAACAGCTCTAAAAACAAAGCGGTGAATAATCACCGCAGTCCAAAGTCAGGCCGAAGCGCCTGACGTAAAGATGCAAAGACAGAAGAACCGGAGAACATGACGTGGATAGTACTGGAATATGCGTATAGTAGTCAGGGCTAAAGCCCGTACCTACTTTAGAACAGCCTCTGCGGACTGATAAAATTGAAGAAATCATAGGATATTTTTTTCATGAATGAAAAAAATAAAATAAACGACGTCGACTTCTCCGTGGTGGTTCCAGCCTTCAACGAGGAGAACTTCATCGGAAAAACCCTCGGCAGCCTGCTTGAGGCCACAAAAACCCCGCATGGCGGACTAAAGGGTGAAATCATCGTCGTAGACAACAACTCCACGGACAGGACTGCGGAATTCGCAAGAGAAAAGGGGGCGAAGGTCGTCTTCGAAAAGATCAACTGCATTGCACGGGCGAGGAATGCCGGCGCGAAGGCCGCAACAGGAAAATATCTTTTCTTTGTCGACGCCGACACCTGCGTATCCGCAAGGCTCATGAACGAAGCACTGCTGCAGATGGAGGACAGGAAAGTCTGCGGCGGTGGAGGAGACGTGACATTTGACATCGAACTCCCTCTCTTTGGAAAGATGTTCCTGGTGTTCTGGAATACGCTCGTGAAAATTTATCCGATGGCTGCCGGCTCATTCCTGTTCTGCCGGAAGGACGCCTGGGAGCAGACCGGAGGCTTCGATGAAAAACTCTACGCATCGGAGGAGGTCCACTTTTCCCGCGAACTTCGCAGATGGGGGCGCAGTAACGGATACAAGTTCAAGCTCCTGAAGATCCAGACCGTGACCTCCGGCAGGAAATTCTCATGGTACTCGGCAAGCCGCATCGTGCTGAGCTTTGCGTTCTTCGCAATCTTTCCGTTCGCCGTACGAAGCCGCCGGCTCTGCGCAATGTGGTATGAACGGAAATGAATGGCACCTGTGGAGCGTCCCGAGGCCTGAGCGCTCGGGGCAATTTTCTTAATGTAGCATTCGCTGTACTCCGGCGGCGTATAAATCTCAGCAAAGGAACTTAATTCTCTTGTCCGTGACAGACAACACTGGATTCAACCGAGTCTTCCACAAAGCATCAGCAGCTCCCGTAAACCCAGTTGTGTATTGTATTCCATTGAAAACCGATGTATTCTATGGGATATGGACAGTGAAATAAAAATTATTATTTATCTTGGAGTTACAATTGGGACAGTTTTGCTTCTTACCTTTATCCCATCGCGGATATTGAAATTTTTAAAAAGTAAATACGTTGGTGAAATAACAGACGAATCGACCAAGGAGCAATTGAGGAAAAGCCATTTATTCTCAGTAGTATCCGCAATAATCATAATTCCATACGGGATATTCATCTGTCCCCTGGCAGTATATTTTGCAATTATCCTCACTGAACTGTTCTTAAAGGGTAAAATAAGCTGGTGATAAATTCTTAACCATCGGCCAAGTTCGCGGAAAGGAAGTAAAGATGACATCATCCAGTCCAGCCGCCGCATCAAAATCGCCACGGCTCAACATCGTGGTCGGCAGCCTCACTCCGCCAGGTACTTGACAAAAGGACATTCGAAACAAGGAAAGGGGAACTATATGAGAGCAGTGTTCGCAGCAGCCGTAATTATCTTGTTGGGAGCTTCGTGTTTCGCGGAAGACGCCCCTAAAGTACAAACCACGGCACCGGATGCGGATGTCATCGCGGTCGTGCTTGGCAGGAAGATAACGGTCAAAGAAAAAGACAGGCTAAACGGAGTCATCTTCGGCGCGCTTATGGAGCAGTATACGAAGGAGAACAAAATAGAACCTACAACCGAGGAGCTGGATGCGTTCGTGCAGAAGACTGAAGAGAAGGAAAAGCTGCAGGAGGCCAAGTTCGAGCGTGACAGTGAAAAATTGAAGCAGGAGCTGAAGGAATCTTCAATCACTGACAAGAATCGCAAGGACAAGGAAGCACAGCTTCAAACTTTCGAGAAGTTCCTGAAGAATAAACGCGATATAAAAGAGCGGACCAAGGGCATGGAGGAACTGATGAAAACCAGCCGGCGCCAGATAGCGCAGAATTTCGTCAGGGCATGGAAGCTCAACAAGGCGCTCTACGCTCAATACGGAGGACGGGTGATTTTCCAGCAGGCGGGGGCGGAACCGCTTGACGCATACCGCGACTTACTGAAGGAACAGGAGAAAAAAGGGGCGTTCCAGATCATCGACAAGAATTACGAGGCTCCCTTCTGGAAGTACTTTACAAATGACTCCATGCACACCTTCTATTCCAAGAGTGAAGGCGAGAAGTTCATCAACACTCCCTGGTGGATGATGGAAGAACCGCACGAGAAATGAGTTGGTGTCGCATAGAAGATGTATTACTAATTATAAATCCTCAAATATAAAAGGAGAAAGTCCATGAAGAAATCAATCTTTATAGCTGCTGCAATGGTTGCGCTGATGCTCAACCTGCCAGCAGCCGAGAACAGCCAGCAAAAAGAGCCTGCCATTCCTGCGGGAATGACCGGGGGATATGAAACAGTCCAGGGCAAAGTCCTGAAAGTCTACTCCGCAAAAGACAATGGGGCGCAGTTCCGGGCCTATGCCGTGAAGTGGAAGGATCAGGAAATAATTGTATCGGATACGCTGTGCACAAGCAACAAGAAGGAAGGCGATACTATCACTTTCATGGCGCAGCGCATGGAGATGCCACATGGTGAACAGAAGTTAAAACTGCTTCACTTCATGATTATGGAATTCCCCGGTCTGTCTGGCCATGATATAGAAAAACTTCCCGGAGCCGAAAGTACCAAACCTGCTCCTAAGGAGTGATGACGGGAATTGAAAATAAAGGAGGGCGGGTTTTCCGACCAGCCACAGAATGATAACCACGTCAAGTTTATTATTAAAAAAAGGGGTGTGGAGATGAGTGCAATCAATTCGATGAACGATCTGCTGTCGGCTGAGGAAAGAAAGAAAAGGATTTCAGTGACCGTGATGAACTGCATCGTATGGCTGCTGCTGCTCATCCTGGCAATTGTAATCTGGCCGATCCTGATTATCTACGGGTTCGTGTGGCTTATCAACTGGATGCTGTCGGAGTACAACATCAGGAAGCTCCAGGCGCTCGGGACCACTGTCTCGGAAGTCCAGTTCCCCGAGATTTATTCTTCGCTTCAGGAAATATGCAGCGAGCTCAACATCAAGAAGCAGCCGAAGATAATCATCGTAGGGGAAAGCCAGGTCAACGCCTTCGCCCTGCGCTTTGCCAGGAAGAAGGTCATAGTGATACTGTCAAAAATGCTCGAGGGGATAGAGGATGACTCAACCGAGGTGAAATTCTTCATCGGACATGAGGTGTGCCATCTGGTGCTCGATCTCGGGGCCAGGGGATTCTTTGAGATCTACAAGCCAATGGCATACAGGTCGGCAAGGGAATTGACCTGTGACAATTGTGGCGCGTTCTTCGCCAGGAATCCCGAAACCGCAAAAATCTCACTGAAAAGATTATGCATTGGGAACATGCTTGTGCATAAGCTGAAAGACGAATACCTGATAGAGGAGTCGAAATACATATATTCAGGATTTACGGGATGGCTGCTGAAAAGTTATCTCTCTCATCCGCCGATTGGAAAAAGAATCCAGAACATAAATGATTTCTTCAGCGGACAAGGATGAGGCTCAATTCAGCAGGCACATTAAGTAGGTACGCCCTTCAGGGTGTACCATTCTTAAACTCATGGGACAGGCTGAAGCCCTATCTACTATACGCATATTTGCATATAAGATGCATCCCTACAGGCTTCTGTCCCAGAGGGACGAAATGGAAATAGGCAGGGGGCTTCAGCCCCTGTTTAGTGCCGTAGTTGTGTTTGCGTGCCGTAGGTACGCGATGTCAATGTCCGGACTTGTGGTTTTCACGGCGTACCTATGGCACGCCTAAATACATATAATCCATTCAACAGGGGCTGAAGCCCCTGCCTATTCTCGTCCTGTCCCAGCCGGGACAGGAAACACACATCAACTTCCAGTATCCCAAAATGCGTATAGTAGACAGGGCTGAAGTTTACCCGTCTGCGGAGCCTGTCGGACTTAGAAATGAGTTCAGGAGTGGTTGAATTTGTTCATAGTCCGCCGAGGCGGATTTGCGCGTTCTTCAGTCTTTTGAGATTCCGCTAAGAACGCTCGAACACGAGCTGTCCGTTTCCGCCCAAGCGCTACGGACAAGACACTTCCGCGTCAGCCGGCGCCTTTGAATCCGAGCCAGCCGCTTATGTTGAACCTGTCATGGTCCATTATCTTCCTGCCCAGGTTCAGGAGTTTTCCATCCTTGAGATGCGGGTGGCTTTCCGATTCCAGATGCCTGATGAAGCTCTGCCTCAGACGCGCCTCGAGCTCCTTGTCGCCGACAAGGTTGTGCTCGTCGAAAGGATCGCAGCTCTTGTCGAAGATCAGTTCGGCGCCGTCGTCGGCGAAATAGAGGTACTTGTATCTTCCGTCATGGAACATATGCTGGTTGTCGATCTGCCCGTGGAGTTCATCCCTTACTGTTTTCACATGGTCATCGAGGAGCGGAAGGAGGCTCTTGCCTGTGACGTCATCAGGGGCCGGAGTTCTGGCAATGTCGCAGAACGTCGGCAGGAGGTCGGCAAGTTCGACAAGAGAATCGCAGGTTTCGCCCCTGTGGGGCTTCATCGTCGTGGGACACCTTATTATAAGAGGTATCCTTGCAGACGACTCGAGCATGGTCCCCTTGAAATAGGTTCCATAGTCTCCGAGATGCTCACCGTGGTCGGTTGTGTATATGATCACGGTGTTGTCCCAGAAGTCATGCTTCATGAGCGCCCCCATGAGCCTGCCTATCTGATGGTCGACATTAGTGATCATCCCGTAATAAACGCCCCTCGCCTTCCTTGCCTCCCTATCCTTCATGTATGAATGCGAATTGGCGTATCGGATCTTCCTGATGGCATACGGAGTAGTCTCTTCCGAGCATGACCATCTGGGTATGACGGCCTCCGGGACATCCTCGTCGTCGTACATGCTGTAGTAAGGTTCATGTATGATGTTTTCAGGATGCGGATGGACCATCGACGTCCATAGGAAGAAAGGTCTTGAATGATCGTGTTTTTCAAGAAATTCAATGCTCTTCTGCACGGTCCAGTTGGTCGAACAGAGTTCCGGCGGCAGCGGATCGAGCATCGGTATCATCTCGTTCCTGCCTATTCCTGTCTTCATCCCATATCCGAGCCTTTCCTGGAGCCTTTCAAGAGTCCTGTATGAAATCCATTCGTTGAACCCCGCATCGAAATCAGGGTCGGCATGCCAGTGGGTCTTTCCGACAACGGCGTTCCCGTATCCGGCGCTTCCGATTATGCTGCCTAGGAATTTTTCGCGAGGCCTGCTTATCCGGAAGGACGGACAGTATTCAGGTTTCCCGTAAAGATGCGACTGGATGCCCGTCACCAGCGTAGTCCTTGCCGGGATGCAGACTGGGCAGTCGGAATACGCATTGGTGAACATCATGCCTTCCTCGGCGAGGATGTCGAGGTGCGGGGTGCGTACGCACGGATGGCCATAGCAGCCTAGCGAGTCCGCCCTGTGCTGGTCCGAAGTTATCAGCAGGATGTTCTGTCTTTCCCTCATGCCATCAATATAGCCTGGCATTGCTGGAATATCCATTGCCGGCAGGGATGAAAATATTTTAAAAAGCAGCTTTGATTTTTTCCAGTGACGGATTATATTTGGATACAAGTTGGTTACAGGATAAATACAAGCAGGAGCCACGGGGGTAGGTACAATGCAGGAAAGAATTCCTTTAAACAAGCGCATATATTCGAAGATCAAGGAGGAGATCTCCAGGAAGAGATTTTCGCCGGGGAGCCTTCTTCCGAGCGAGAAGAAGCTTGCGGAACATTTCAGCGTCAGCAGGAAGACTATCCGCCACGCGCTGAACCTGCTGGAATCCGAGAAGATCGCCTTCCCAGTGAACGGACTCGGCTGGAAGATATCGGGGATACAGCCTGCAAAAAATGTCAAGCCCGTCGCCATAATCAACTACTACAGGGACTTCAACAACGACTTCGCGCAGTCCGCCTACGCCTTCCTGAAGTCGAACGGAACAAGGGTCCGGTTCTACTATCCTGTCAGCAGCGACGCCGATCTCGAGGAAATCCTGACACCTGAAAACTACAGCGGAATAATATACGTCTCATGCAATCCTGTGCCTAAAGACCATATCGAGACCGCCAAGAAGCACCAGCTGCCGATAGTCTGCGCCGGCCTGAATTCGGCGCAGGCCTACGACACGGTGTCGACCGACAACGTGGCCGCAATGAACATGCTGATAAACCACCTCATATTCACCGGCCACAAGAACATATTCTTCGTCGGCACTAAAATCATGGATCCTTCCTTCTCCATAAGGCACAGGACATATTTCAACTCCATCAAACGGCATTCCCTCAAGCCGAATTCAATAATCCTGGACGACAACCTTCTCAGCCCCGGTTACGCACAGAAGATACTCGATGAATGCAACAGGAAGAAGAGCCGGATGGATGCCATCATACCGGTCAGTTCAATCATAGCCAAGGAAATCCTGATGCTGTTCCATGAGAACAAGATAAAAGTCCCGGAGGACATATCGCTGACAACTATCGGGCACACGTTAGACCCTAAGGAGCTCTCACATTACGGCCTTAATACAATTACAGGCGTCGTACATTCCTGGAAGGAGATCGGACGGAAAACCGCCGAACGCATCCTCTCAAGGATAAAGGGCGACACTTCACCTGCCGGAATGGAGTCTGTAAAGCCGCTCTTCACCGAAGCCGACTCCATTCTCGACCGCACAGGCAAGTCCGGAACGGCAAGAGCCAGATGACGCAGCCTATCGACGATGGTCTCCCACCGCGATCTTCGCAGTTGTGAGCAGCAATCTTGTTATAATTATTTTGATTGTCTCCCGGAAGTAGCACAAGCGTCCCGATTGTGGAATTGAATGTTCGATGTTTTAAAACAACTCGCCCTGCTCCTGGATCTCGGTCTTCACGATGCAGTCCGGCGAGTCATATTTTGCGGAATTCACGTTTGCAGCCACCTGATGGAAGTCCAGAGGGCTCTTGTGGTCTGAAAATTCCTCCTCAGGATTGACCGGGAAATATTTCCCGTCTATCCACCTGTCCAGCTTGTCCTGCGCCAGAAGGAACGGCATCCTGTCGTGGATGCCCGCCAAGTTCCTCCTTGGATTCTTCGTGATGACGCTGAAACAGAGCTGGCCGGACGGAGACTCCTCGGCCCATATTCCGCCCAGGGGGATGATCTTCATTCCCGGCGCATAAATGAAGAAAGGTACGCTCTTGCCGTTCTCTTTCTTCCATTCATAATAACCGCTGCAGAGAACGACGCACCTGTGCCCCCTCATGAGCTGGCTGAACATCTTCTTCTGGAGTATCGTCTCCAGCCTGGCGTTGTACGAGACGAAATCGTGATCCTTGTCCTTTCCCTGGAATCCAGAGGGAAGCCCCCATTTCATAAGCGTGAGGGAGACAGTTCCGCCATGGCTGAAAACCACCGGCAGCATCTGTCCCGGAGAGACATTGTAGGAGATTCTGAAATCAGAGATGTTTATCAGCACCTTTATCTTTTCGCCCCACCACCTGATGATCTCATCGAGCGGTTTCGCCTGTACGCATCTGCAGCACATATAAAATCTTCCTTCGGCAAATTTTATTACTAATTTCCTCTGATATAATATATGGAATCTATACCATATAACAAGTTATTTGAAAGTCATAGTTATAAGCGTATTGTAATCCTCCTAATGAACTTAAGGTGACATATCATGGCTGACTTAAAGACAGACCTTGGAAAGATTAAGCTGAAGAATCCGGTGATGACCGCGTCCGGAACGTTCGGCTATGGCGGCGAATACACCGAATATTTCGACATATCAAGGCTTGGCGCCGTTGTCGTAAAAGGGGTTTCATCGTTCCCATGGGAAGGAAACCTTACCCCCAGGGTCGCTGAAACATCAAGCGGCATGCTGAACGCGATCGGACTCCAGAATCCCGGCGTCGACAAGTTCCTCCACAATCCCGAATACATGCCTTTCCTGAAGAAGAGCGGAGCCACCGTAGTGGTCAACATCTGGGGCAGAAGCATAGAGGAATACTGCGAGGTCGCGGCGAAACTGGAATCCGAAAAGGACGGGATCGCAGCCCTGGAAATAAACATTTCCTGTCCCAACATCAAAGCCGGTGGAATTGCCTTCGGCACCGACATCACCCTGCTGTCGCGGGTGATCTCTGAAATCCGCAACGAGACAACTCTTCCGCTCATAACAAAATTAAGTCCCAATGTCTCGAACATTGCGGACTTCGCAAAAGCCGCCGAGGATTCGGGTTCGGATATGATCTCCCTGATCAACACCCTGCCCGGAATGGCTATCGACATTGAAACGCGCCGGCCCAAGATTGCTAACGTAAAAGGCGGACTCAGCGGCCCTGCGATAAAACCCGTCGCCGTAAGAATGGTCTATGACGCCTCGAAGGCTGTCAGCATCCCAGTCATCGGCATGGGCGGGATTTCAAACGCCTCCGACGCGATCGAATTCTTCCTTGCCGGAGCAAAAGCCATCGCCGTAGGAACTGCGATATTCGCAGACCCCATGGCGCCGATGAAGGTCTTAGAAGGAATAGACGCCTATCTCGAACGGCACGGATGCAAGAGCATCAGCGACATCGTCGGAAAAATGGAAGCCATTAAGTAGGCGGATGGTACTGATCGCTCTTATGCCGGCGGGCATCACGGCGCACCGAGGACAGCATCCTTGATGACGATATTTTCAACAGGAACATCCCTGTGCATTCCTTTTGAGCCGGTCTTCACCTTCGCTATCCTGTCAACGACTTCCATTCCAGATATGACCTTCCCGAATACGCAGTAGCCGAACCCGTTGGAGCTGGCGTCGCGGTGATCCAGGGGTTTGTTGTCGGCGAGATTTATGAAGAACTGGTCCGACGCACTGTTGATATCAGGAGTTCTTGCCATCGAGATCGTCCCCCTGGCATTCTTCAGCCCGTTGTCAGCCTCGTTCTTGACAGGAGGCATGGTTTGAAGCTTTTTGAATGACTCGTCAAAACCTCCGCCCTGGATCATGAAACCGTTGATGACCCTGTGGAAAACAGTGCCTCTGTAATGGCCCTTCTCAACGTATGCAAGAAAATTCTTCGTCGTCAGAGGCGCCGCCTTTTCGTCAAGCTCGACGACAATGTCTCCAAGGCTCGTTTTCAAAGTCACCTTGCGGATATCCTTAGGAGCCACCTGTTTTATCTCCACCTTGGAAGGGCTGGGCTCAGGCTCGTTGACTTTTTCATCTGAACCCGATTTACAGCCTGTGAAAGCGAAAAGAAGAATCATTGAAAGACAAGCGGACGATATGATTCCCACACGGATATTCCGGACATATCTATTGAGTTCCATAAACAAGTCTCCTTTGTTATAGATCAAACATTGCATTGGTCCGGGGGAAATTCAAACTGGCAAGCAGCTGAATTATCCGCGAATGCAGAATTATGACGGGTGCGAACTAATCTACTTCTTGCCTTTTTACTTTTTAGCCGTATCATATTTCATCATTCACAGTTTGTCATGCCAATCAAGAGTCTCGAGGAAACCCAAATGTCTTCCGGAATAAAAACAGCGGCCGCGATGACTGTCGGATGCCGGCTCAACCAGGCCGACACCGCCCTCATTTTCGGACGCCTCAGGGAAGCCGGCTATGAGATAGTCGGACCTGACACCGACGGCCCGCTCGATGTCATTATAATAAATTCCTGCGCGGTGACCGCATCCGCCTCCCAGACGAGCCGCAACTTCGTCCGGGCATGCAGGAGGAATCATCCTGAAGCCAAAGTAATCGTGACAGGCTGCGACAGCGAAGTTGAAAAGGAATTCTGGCAGAATGAAAAGTCCGTGGACATCTATCTGCCGAATCCCGAAAAATCAAAGATCATGGACTATATAAACGGACCTCTTCCGAAAAGGGAAGCGGCAAATGAAAAGATATTCATGGAAAACTCAACGGGCTTCTATCCGTTCAGGTGCCGTGCATTCATCAAGATACAGGAAGGCTGCGACAACTTCTGCACATATTGCATCGTGCCATACGCCAGAGGTTCGGAAAGATCGCGCCACCATGCCGAAATAATCACCGAGTTCGGCAATCTCCTCGCCCATGGGCACAAGGAGATAGTCCTTGCCGGGGTCAACGTCTCCGCCTACCGCGACAATTCATACGGCCTGTCGGAACTCCTGTCCCGGCTCCTGGAATTTGAAGGTGACTACAGGATAAGACTGAGCTCCACGGAACCGCACAAGGATAATATAAAACTAATCCCGCTCATGAAGGACAATCCCAAGATATGCAGGTTCCTGCACCTGCCGCTCCAGCATGGGTCAGACGAGATATTGAAATTGATGGGAAGGAAATATACGGCGGAGGAATTTGCGGAGTTCGCACATATGGCATTGTCAGGCATACCCGGACTCCATCTCGGTACGGATGTCATCTGCGGGTTCCCAGGTGAAACAGCAGAGCTCTTCGAAAAATCATGCAGGTTCATGGAAAGCATCCCGTTCGCCAACCTCCACGTCTTCAGTTTCTCGCCTCGTAAAGGAACGCCTGCGGCTGATTTCGAGGACCATGTCCTCCCGGCCGAGATGAAGGATCGGCACCTGAGACTTGAAGCTCTTGAAGGCCGGCTCGCGGACAAATTCCTTGACGCGCAGGTTGGCAGGACACTGAAAGTCCTGATTGAAAAAGTCCGGCACGACGGTGAAGCAGAAGGCTGGAGCGACAACTACATCCGCGTCATTTCCCATGTAGAAAATGCAAAGAGGAATTCTTTTGCGGATGTACTGATCAAGGAAAAGGCAGGGAAGATTCTGAAGGGATAAGTAACTCGGGCATTCTTGCCCGATGCAGGCACTGCACGAATACTCAGTTACTTAAAACAAATTGTAAGCGTTTCTATAATGGTTGATTTTCACTACGGCCAGTACGTGCCATCCAAGTAAGGTACTCAACGCCGAGATTGGTAATGTGATATGTATCTCTATCAACGGTGACCAGCAACCTTGTAAGTAGAAACGCCATGTACTGATCAAAAGACCATTGAACGAAATTTGATTTGAACAGCTCTTTAACTTGCTCGAAATGGGCAATGACATATTCTCTATTCTTTCCTTGCCCGCCCACTTCATTCAATTTCTTTAGAAGGAATATCTGTGTGCCGAAAATGAGGTTGTGTATTTGCTCGAACTCCAAAAGAATCTTGGTTGCGGCTAAGTGTTTAACCAGTACTTTGGCTGTATCACCTTCGGCCTCAAGTCCTCGGTCTTCCAAATCCGCCTTTATGCGTCCCTCAACCTCTCGTAGCACAATCGAATCGCCGATAGAAAACAGCAACTCTTGAACCGCTTCACTTTTTTTGCCTTTCTCTCTGCGCTTCGGGCGTTGGTGTCGCCTTAACGCCGCTCTTATCGATAGATGTTATCCGGGAGATAAGCCCGGCTAATTGACTCCTAAATAGCAACAAGAACAGCAATGCAAGCAAGAATGAGAAATGCGGCCAGTCCAACGCTTTTATTATCTCTTCCATTTTTCAAGCCCCTAGTGCTAAGAAAATGTTCGTATCAAGATGGCTGGCGATCATCAAGCTCGATACAAACTCTAAAATCAATCGTCGTCATCCATCTTTTTAATGAAACTAATGCTGGCTTTCGGGTAATTCAACATGCCTGAATAAAAAAGCAGTGATAAAGGATGGATGGCGGATAATCAAAAGATGACATGGGGATGCGTAGGCCTTCCGGTAAAATTGTTTTTTTGTATTATGCTTGTTCTTTTCCGTTCCGCAAGGCAACACCGTAACGGAAAGTTTTCTGATTATGGCAGAAACTCTTTGATTCTTCAGCATTTCAAGCTTACCTTCCAAGCATTATGAAAATTAAATTTCCTATCAACAAACATGAAATTACTGTTTTAAGCTTATTCAGCGGTTGTGGAGGGCTGGACATACCGTTTTCATCAGAACCGTATCGCATCCTTAGCGCCTACGACAGTGACCCTGCCGCAATACTCTGTCTAAAACACAACCTCGACTGCAGAGCAGTTGTAATGGATGTATCTCTACCTGAGTTCCAAAGCGAACTCAAGAAATTTGAAAACGTTGATATTATCCTCGGTGGTTTTCCATGTCAAGGTTTTTCTAAATCTGGCCCTAAGAAACATGATGACCCAAGGAACAAACTGTACCTAGCAATGCTCAATGCTATAAAAACCTTGCGCCCTACTATTTTTATTGCAGAAAATGTTGATGGAATGATACAAAACTTTAAAGGCTCCTTCGTAGACCGAATTCATTCGGACTTTTCTGATGCAGGCTACACGGTTGATCATAGAATTCTTAATGCCGTGAATTACGGCGTCCCACAATTTCGTCGCCGTATATTCTTTGTCGGCAAAAGAAACGATATCGCAACCGATTTCTCATGGCCGCAACCGATTCATTCCGGAACAAGCCGAAATGGTGAATTCAAGACACGCTGGGATATCGATGACACACCAAATCTCTTTGATAGGATCAATTTGCAGGAGCCGCTTACAATCGCAGATGCAATAGGAGATCTACTGACCGATTCAACTTCCATTCCTGATCATGTATATGATATTGCAACAAGCACAAAAGATACTTTGATCATGGAAAAAATAGAAGAGGGTCAAAAACTCTGCAATGTTCGCTTCTCCAACTCCTCTGTTTACACCTGGGATATTCCGGAAGTCTTTGGAAAAACATCAACTCGGGAACGCCAAATTCTTATGACTATCGGAAAGAATCGCAGAAAGAAGGTTTACGGTTCTATCCCTAACGGGAATCCTCTATCCCTTGAATTAATATCGAATCTTTCCGGACTACAAATAAGTGTTTCAGAAATACAAGTACTCATTAACAAAGGCTATTTGAAGGATATCCATGGGAAATATGATTTGAAAGGTGCAATGTTCTGTTCGGGATTATATAAAAGACCATGCTGGTCAGAACCAGCTCCTACGATACTTACTGTCTTCAACAATCCTCGATTTTTATTTCATCCCAAGATAGCCAGACCACTTACAGTTCGCGAATGCGCAAGATTGCAATCATTTCCAGACTCTTTTGAATTTCTAGCTTCAGGGATTACAATGGAAGATGCGTATCGTCTTATTGGCAATGCCGTTCCGCCGAGGCTTGCTCAATGTCTTGAAAGAGGAATTTATGACTTTTTCTCCATATTAAGAGGTACAAATGAAATTGAAGCTAAAACGGCTTTCGCTTGATGAACGAATCATGGAATTTGATGATTGGGTTACGCCTAGCATTGGCGATATCAAGGATACCGAGAAATTTACTTCTGAAAGAAGCTCCATTGAGCTAGCGCTTCAAACGCTTGGCAGCAAAACCAACAATTTCGCCAAACTTGATGATATGCGACCAGAGAGGCTAGCCGAATCAATAATCGAGCATCTTACTGGAAAATCCCCTGAAGATCAGATTAATCTTCTGCGTGGTGTTTTCTCCCTGTTTTTTCTTGTTACCGGCAAGTCTGATAATAATTGCAAGTGCCAATTCCCAATTTTCCTGCGTGACAATCTCCGAGTTGATGGCTTCCTCCGTGTTGTAAAATCAAACGGCGAATCAAAATTACTGAAGGCAGAAATTCCTCGAATTCTTGACGATGAGTTTCTTTCCAAGCATATCTGTGCGTTGGCTATCTTTCCTGAGTTTCAATTGCTCCTCTTATCGCAATATGTCTGTTTCCTTCTAGATGACCCCGCATATTTGAAATCTTTCTGGGCAGTAGGCAATACATTCTTTCGAATGAAGGGACTTGGATTGAATGACGAGTTCCTAATGCCGTTAGTTGTATATCGTGTAAGGGGATCTGTTAGCGCTTCAGGAGGACATGAGCCAGAGAAAATGTTAAGAGATAGGATGGAAGAATGGGGTCTCTTGCCGGAGATTGATTTTAACACTTCGGATGTCGTTGTCGGGGAACAGAGAGAAAAGAAAAAGACTAAGACAAGGGCATACGATTTCGTACTTCCGTTCAATGTTGCCGGGTGGGAGAAAAGGATTTTCATTCAATGCCAATTTTATGCCGGTGACAGTGGAAGCGTAAGCCACAAAAATGTTGACCAGACAAGAGCATCCCGGACATTTACATTATCAAAATTCAAGCAAGCCCAATTTGTCGAGTATCTTGATGGCGCAGGATATTTCGGCTCACTTAACGGCGACTTGCGCAGTATTCTTTCGATGAAGGACACAAGGGAGTTTTTTCAAGTCAGAACATCTGTAGTCAAACTGAGAGCAATACTGCAAGAGATCGGATTCCTGACTCCTCTTGAAATCATTCATGCATGGTCACTTTCAAATGGAAATGAACAGCAAACACGGTTGCTTTTGCGTACGGAAGGATATGAAGAAAAAGAGATCTCTCGTGTGTTCCTGGAGTGTTCTTCTCGAGGAATTCTTAAAATTTCCAATGACAAAGCAGAGGTTTCTGAAAAATCCATGGAAATCGCACGAAGGTATTTGTTGTTGGATTTCATTGCTCGTATTGGTAAATCATTCGCAAAGCCCCGGACAAAGGGTACAATTATAGTACCAGGTTTCGGAACGAATTTCGGTGTTTCCTTATCTGATGTGGCCGATAGCATAATTCCGAGATCAGGCATTTTCGGCTTGTCATGGGCCAAGAATGGCTTGATTCTAAAAGACATCGAATTCCTCGTACAGCAAGGCTGGATAATCCAGCAATAAGGTTGCAATTAGCGCGATTAATTTCCCGGCAGATTTTTATTTATGGAATCAATTCATCACAATCCCCTTTCAGCCCTGAAGAAATATTTCGGCTTTGAAAGTTTCCTGGACAACCAGGAGGACATCGTACGCCAGATGCTTGGCGGCGACGACCTCTGCGTTGTCATGCCCACAGGTGCCGGAAAATCCCTGTGCTACCAGCTTCCACTGCTGATTCGTCCAGGATACGGACTCATAGTCTCCCCGCTTATTTCGCTCATGAAAGACCAGGTCGACGCACTGCGCGCAAGGGGTGTCCAGGCGGCGTTCGTCAACAGTTCCGTCCCCCTGGTTGAGCAACATGAAATTTTACGCCGGACCGCAGAAGGCGGAGTCAAGCTTCTGTATGTCGCCCCTGAACGTTTCCACATCCAGGGCTTTCAGGAACTGCTCACGCGCAAGCCGCCTTCGGCCCTGATTGTCGACGAGGCGCACTGCATCAGCCAGTGGGGGCATGATTTCCGTCCCTCGTACCTCCTTCTCGGCAATGCAATCCAGAGGCACTCAATCCCGCAGGTCTGCGCTTTCACTGCGACAGCCACATCAATTGTCCGGGAGGACATACGGAAACAGCTCAAACGACCCGGCATGCATCTGCATGTAGCCGGATTTAAAAGACCCAACCTTTCATTCTCGGTGATAAAATGCGACTCAAACCTGAGAAAAAACGCCGCGGTCGATAAACTTCTGAAGGCCCCCTGCCCCACGATCATCTATGCTTCAACCAGGAAAACCGTGGACGAGATCGCCGGAAGCTTCAACTGCATGGCGTATCATGCCGGCAAAAGCGACGAGGACAGGACACTCATCCAGGATAAGTTCATGAAGGCGCCCAGTCCTACGCTTGTAGCAACAAATGCGTTCGGAATGGGCATCGACCGCCCCGACGTGGGACGGGTAATACATTACAATATGACCGGCTCACTTGAAGCCTATTATCAGGAGGCCGGCCGTGCTGGCAGAGACGGAGAGCCCGCCGAATGCGTCCTGCTGTTTTCCGAATCCGACCGCTATGTCCAGGAGTTCTTCATAGACATGGGCAATCCGTCTGAAAAGCTGCTGCGCGATCTCTACGCCGCGCTTCTGAAATCCGCCGGCGAGTGTAAGAGCGACGTCCTGGAGCAGACATTGTCAAACCTGCTCCTGCGCGTTCCAGAGGCGAAATCAGAAAACCATCTGAGCGGCGCCATGAGGACCCTTGAACGCCATGGTTATGTGGAACGCGGATTTTCAGGGAATAATACCGGGCGTCTGGAATTCACCGGCGATCTGGCAGCCCTGGCAGCAATTCACATGACGCAGTCCACACAGCGCTCTCGCTTCATAGTCAGAGCGCTCAAGCGTTTTGGCGCTCAGGCGGCTGAAGGCATCACATGCACCTATGACGAACTTTCAGAGATAGCAGGTCTTGACCAGGTACAGATCCAGCGCGTACTGCGTGCGCTTCACGGTGACTGCTTGAAATGGACGCCGCCATTCTCCGGGAGGACGACAAGGCTTGTCCGCAGGGAAAGCCGGGAACTGGACATAGATTTCACAGCGTTGAAAGAAAAGAAGGATTTTGAAATGTCGCGCATGGAGGAGGTCATCAGCTATGCCCGCTCGTCCAAATGCAGGCAGAGTTTCATCATATCATATTTCGGGGAGGAGACGGAAGGCTGGAAATGCGAGAACTGCGATATCTGCGGGACAACCGACCATAGTTCCCTGCGCGTACCAACTGAGGATGAAGTTGAGATCATCAGGGTAATCCTGTCGGCTGCAAAGGAGTTCAGCAGGCGTTTCGGCCGCGGAAAGATAAGCCAGGTGCTGGCAGGGTCAAGCAGCGCCGACATTGTAAGATGCGGGCTCAACCGGAAAAGCTGTTTCGGCGCGCTCAGGAGGCTCAAGCAGAACAATATCCTGATGTTCATGAAGTCGCTGGAAAATTCAGGATGCATAGGCAGGACGGAGAGGCACGACTACCAGTGCCTTGAAATCACGCTGCTTGGGCTCGAAGTCCTGAACGGGGCGAAGACAGTCAGGCTGGACTTCCCTGAAATACCGCATGCAGTCCCGAAGAAGAAGTTACAAGGGGACCGACTGGCAAACTCCGGGCTCGATGCAGAGAAAGGCGATTTGTTCGAGACTCTACGGCTTTTGCGCAAGGAGATCGCCGAAGACACGGACGTGCCGGCATACTGCGTGCTTCACGACTCCGCCCTGGTTGAGCTTGTAAAAATCCAGCCGACATCTCTCATCGACGCATCGGAAATAAAAGGCGTCGGCCCCGCCAAGCTGAAAAAAGTGATACCTGCGTTCATAGAAGCGATAAGGAAGTGGAAAGCTGCGCAGAACTGATAAGAATCCGAGTCACAGACAAGCTCTAATATTCAAACGAAACAACAATTCAAGAACAGCCCTTACGGGCTTAACTACTAACAAAGTCCTTTGAAGAAGAAATTGTCTTGTTCGTAGTTAATGCCGCAAGGCATGTTCCCGAGGTAAAACAGACATTCCTGTCTGTTTCTGAATTCAAGCAATCAAGCGGGCAGGATGCCCGCCCCGCTCTATTTTCTTCCGGAATCCTTGTTGTATTTTTCCAGGAAGGCCGTGAGATCGTCTTCGCCTTTTTTCGCAATTGCAGCTATAAACTTGTAACCGCCGCCGTAGATGTTCGAGGGGTTTTCCTGCATCCTCTTGTTCATGAACTCACGGCCGTATGCGGAATTGACCCGGGAGGCGACATATTCGGCAAAGCCCTCCTTGACCTTCAAATCGCTTATGTTGGGATAGTTCCCCTGCATCCAGTCATGGGCCAGTTCATGCGCGGCGACTTCGATGAGCTTGTCCCTGGTCATGCCGTACAGGAGATAGATCACGTATTTTTTGGAAATCCGCTGGTCATCGACCTTGGATACGGTACCACCGAGAAGATTCGTCGTGGTTGTAACGGTCTTCTCCTCGGTCACCTCATAATGGTAAAGCCCGAGTTCAATCCCCTCCTGTTTTTCGGGAGTGGCCTTTGCAAGCTCATTGATGTCCACAACCTTGAAATCGATGGGATGGTCCGTGCTCATTTTCAGCTTGTCCTTCATCTTCATCCTGACCTCCCTGGCTACGGCAACTACTTCCTTCTTCTCCATGACGGAAGTCTTTGCGCATTCAGGACAGATGAACCGGCCATCATTGAGTTTTTTGCAGTTGCCAGGCATGTCGCAGCAGAAGCATTTCGGTTTTTCAGTACAGTTGCCGCAGAAGAACAGCTTGCCCGTTGAACCGGTTATTATCACGCCTTCAGGAACCTTCTTTCCACACAAAGAGCACGGCATCCAGGTTGTTGAGAGGCACTTTTCAGAACAGTAGAGCTTCTTTCCGTCACTGCCTTTGAAATAGCCTCCGGAAAGTATTTTACTGCAGACGCTGCATACTGGCAGGGATGCCTGGTAGCATTTCTCCGTGCAGAAAATCTTTCCGTCGGATGTCTTAAGGAATCTTTCTCCGGGCTTTATCTCCCTGGCGCATTTCGAGCATTTGGCATTTTGCGCAGGCTGCGCAGGGGCGGCGTCAAGACTAGGAACGGCGACTCCCGGACATTCAGCATTCAAGAGCATGAATCCCAGAACCAAAAACAGCCAGAAGGCCGTTTTTAGAATTTTCCGCGGAATTTTTAAGCTTTTTTCATTCATTTTATAAAAAAATCATTATTTCTTAAGTAATTTACTGGATAACAAAGCAAAAGCAAAGCATTTTATGTGCCTTTAATTTCATATAATTGCGATTATATTGGATTTAACAAAGCTATTAAATTAAGACGAACAAGATAGATTACACATATGACTGAGACAAATAAACAGATATGCAGCATGGTCGAGATTAAAAACTCGCTGGGCCTGCATGCCCGTCCGGCCTCATTGTTTGTTCAGATCGCGTCCTCATACAAGTCTGAAATCCTTGTTGAAAAAGATGGTGATGTGGTGAATGGAAAAAGCCTCATGGGACTTCTCATGCTTGCTGCCGGCTTCGGCTCCAAGATAAAGCTGACCATCACTGGTGAAGACGCTGAAACAGCCTTCTCCTCCCTCACCGCCCTTATCGAGAGCAAATTTAACGAGGAATGATTTCCCATGGCGTCACAGGCCAATGAATCCATATTCCACGGGATACCCGCCTCCCCGGGCATAGCCATTGGTTCCGCCCTGGTCCTTGCAAGAAATGAATTCTCCCTGGAACAGAAGAAGATACAGTCCACGGAAGTAGATAATGAAATCGCGCGTTTCCGCGAAGCTCTGGGCAAGACCCGCATCCAGATCCAGGAGCTACAGCTGAAGATCCAGAAGATCCTCTCCGAAAAGGACGCCAAGATATTCGACGCCCACCTGCTCATCCTCGAAGACAAGACACTCATGGATGAAATAGAGGACACCGTCAAGAAGGACAAGCTCAACATCGATTATGTCTTCAGCAAGACGATAGAACGCTATATCGTCGCCATATCCTCCATAGAAGACAAGTATTTCCGGGAACGGGCATCGGACATCAAGGACGTCGCCGAGCGCGTCCTGAAGAACCTCCACGGGCGCGAGGACGTCTTCCTGGACCATCTGCCCGGCGAAAGGGTCATAATAGCACACGATCTCACGCCGTCGGACACGGCCGGACTTGACCGCGAGAACGTGCTTGCCTTTGCGACCGAGTCAGGCAGCAGGACCTCTCATACCGCCATCATGGCGCGTTCCATGCAGATTCCGGCAGTTGTCGGCACGCGGAACATACTCACGCTGATCAAGAGCGGGGACCTGATAATCATCGACGGACATGCGGGCAACATCATAGTCAACCCCACCCAGGAAACTCTTGCCACCTATGCCGAAAAGGAAACCAGGGAACAGAAGTTCTACGAGGAGATGCTCAAGGAGAACAACCTCAGGCCCGAAACCCTCGACGGCTTCAGGGTGCAGCTTGCGGCAAACATGGACAAGGCCGAGGAAATCAGCAACGCAAAGCTCTATGGCGCGGCAGGAGTTGGTCTTTTCAGGACCGAATACCTGCTTATAAACAGCACAGGCATCCCCTCCGAGGAAGAACAGTTCTCAGTATATTCAAGCCTCGCTTCAGCGCTCGAAGGCCAGCCTGTCATCATAAGGACTTTCGATGTCGGCGGCGACAAGCTTTCGGACGTGATCACCCCCCACCATGAAGCCAATCCGTTCCTGGGCTGCAGGGCCGTGAGGCTTTTCAGGGAGCATGAGGAGATCATCGCAAACCAGATCCGTGCGATCCTGCGCGCCTCCGCATTCGGAAAAGTCAAGATGATGTTCCCCATGATAACCACCGCCGAGGAGATAGACGAGTTCCAGAAGATCATCCAGAAGGTCAAAGAGGAACTCACCCTTGGCAAGATAGCCTTCGACGAAAGAATTGAAGTCGGCATCATGATTGAAATCCCGTCCGCCGCGATACAGGCCGACCACCTGGCCCGCAAGGTTGATTTCTTCAGCATAGGAAGCAACGACCTGGTGCAGTACGCGATGGCGGTTGACAGGACGAACGAGAAGGTCGCCTATCTGTACCAGCCTGCGAATCCCGCAATCCTCAAGCTCATCAAGAACGTGGTGATCGCCGCGCGCAGGCATAAGATATGGGTAAGCATCTGCGGGGAAATGGCAGGGGATCCCCGGTATACGCCGATTCTTCTTGGGATGGGCATCCATGAACTGAGCATGACACCGGCTTCAATCGGTCCGGTGAGACGCCTTGTGAGAAGCCTGAAGATGCACGACGCGCAGAAGCTCGTTGAAAAATCACTTTCTGCGAATTCCGCAAAAGAAGTAATCCAGATGTCAGAGGAACTCATTTCCAGGGTCGCTCCCGACATCATCAACCTGGCCGGAACTGGGGACTGATGCGGGTTTTGCCTGGAACTTAATATCGAAATCCGACTTGTCGGACGAGTCCGAATATCGAATTTCGAAACAAATTTGAACAAAGAAAACAATCATGCCTTCCAATAAAAAAATCAAGATGAAGCGTCCTTCATGGGACAGATACTTCATGGACATCGCGCAGGTCGTCGCAAAAAGAAGCAACTGCATCAGGAGGCACGTCGCCGCCATAATCGTGAAGGACGGCCGCATTATCTCCACGGGCTACAATGGAACCCCCAGGGGGATCAGGAACTGCCATGAGGGCGGCTGCAAAAGATGCGCCTCCGCCACCGCCCCCGGAACAAAGCTCGGCGAATGCCTTTGCAGCCATGGCGAGGAAAACGCCATCGTCCAGGCGGCTTACCATGGCATCGCCGTGAAGGATTCAATCATCTATACCACGTTCAGTCCATGCCTGATCTGTTCAAAAATGATTATCAACGCCGGAATAAGGGAAGTTGTCTACCAGGACAGGTATGCACTTGATGACAACGCGCGCAGCATCCTCAAGGAGGCAAAAGTGAAGACCAGGGCGCTGAAGTCCGGAAAATAGACGGATGGATGGATTGTTGGATTAATGGATGATTGGTTTTTTTATTTTCAGAATTATGTTGTTGCGAGAGTAAGCGTTGTTGGAGTTCACAGCTGTTAGCGTGTCTTAATATTCAATTTTATTTGCAACAATCCATTCATCCAGCAATCCAATAATCCATGTAAAGATATTAACTGTTCAATAGGATATTTGCATGACCTGTCCACCGTCCTTCCCCATTCCAATGTCCCGCCGCGAAATGCAGCTGCTGGGCTGGAACGAACTTGACATCCTGCTTGTCAGCGGAGACGCATATGTGGACCATCCATCCTTCGGCATCGCCATCATAGGAAGGATTCTCCTTTCGAAAGGCTACCGCGTTGGAATAGTCGCCCAGCCTGACTGGAAAAACACTGGTTCGCTCAAGTCCATGGGGCGGCCGAAACTTGCATGCGCGGTAAGCGCCGGAAACCTGGATTCGATGCTCAACATCTATACCGCCGCCAGACGTATCAGGAAGGAGGACTCATATTCCCCCGGAGGCAAAACAGGACTCCGTCCCGCCCACGCCACCGTCGTATATGCGCAGCTCGCAAGGCAGTCCTTCCCAGGGCTCCCCGTGATCATCGGGGGAATCGAGGCAAGTCTCCGCAGGTTCACGCATTATGACTACTGGCAGGACAAGATAAGGCCATCAATACTTTCAGACAGCAAGGCCGACATCCTCGTATACGGAATGGGTGAAAGTGCAATCATCGAAATCATCAAGAGGATTTCCGCAGGCAACCCTCTTGATTCAATAAAAGGAACTGCCAGGATCCTTGGAAAGAACGCGGCGGAAGATTTTCTGAAAACACATACGGGCTTTGTCGAACTGCCATCATATGAACAGCACCTCTCTTCAAAAGACGCCCTGCTGGAAGGCGTCATCAAGGTTGAAAAGGAGATGAATCCATACTGCGCCAAGACATTGGTGCAAAGACATGGCGACAGGCTGGTCCTGCAGGAACCACCGGCCCCTCCCCTCAATACCGAAGAACTTGACGAACTCTATGCGCTTCCGTTCACAAACAAGCCTCATCCATCCTACAAGGAACAGATTCCGGCATTTGAGATGATTAGGAATTCAGTGACCGCGGTCAGGGGTTGTCCCGGAGGATGTTCATTCTGCGGGCTTGGCATCCACCAGGGTAAGCTTGTATCTTCGCGGAGCCGGAACTCGATAATCTGCGAAGTTCGCAGACTTGCGGAGCAGCCCGGCTTCAAGGGAACGGTCAGTGATGTTGGCGGGCCGACGGCAAACACATATGGCAGCAAGAGAAGGAATCCGGAACTCTGCAGGGAATGCAGGAGGCCGTCATGCCTGTTCCCTGAAATCTGCGGCAATTTCCATCCCTGCGAGGAGGATTTCCTCTCTCTCCTGTCCGAGCTTGGTAGAATTGAGAGGGTGAAACATGTTTTCATTGGTTCAGGGCTTCGCCTTGACCTTGCCATGCTCCAGAAGAACCTGATGCGGAAAATCATCCGCGACCATGTCTCCGGCCAGCTCAAGGTTGCGCCGGAACACCTCGATGATTCAGTTCTGAAGCTGATGCGGAAGAACAAGTCGGCGGACTTCTTCAAGTTCCTGGAAATCTTCGATGAAGAAAGTTCCAGGGCCGGCAAGAAACAGTTCATAGTGCCTTATTTCATCTCGAACTTCCCGGGATGCACGGAGGCTGAAATGAAGAAAGTCGATGACTTCCTCAGTTCAAAATCCTGGACGCTGCAGCAGGTCCAGGATTTCATACCGCTCCCGATGACCCTGGCCTCGGCAATGTACTATTCTGGAAAAAGCCCGGAAGGTAAACCCATCGTTGTGAACCGCGGCCTCAAGGAGCGCCGTCCTCAGATGAATGTCCTGAAAAGGCAGAGATAAGAAGTAACCGTTAAGCTGGTCTTTTCCCATCACGCGCAGGGCGTTTTTACTTGTCCTGAGCCTGTCGAATGGAAACCGCCAACTAAGTGTCGGGTTAAAACCCGACATACTTTCAAGGAAAAACAGCCTCACTTCACCCGGTTTAACAGTTACGATAAGAAACAGGCATTACTTAATTTTATTTACTTCCCGCAGTTTCTGCTTTTCAAAATATTCTCCGAACTTCCTGTCCATGTCCAGCACGTCCTTCCTCTTTTCCTCGACAGCATCATTTATTTCAGCGGCTGTCCTGAGCAAAACGGCATATTTAGAATTGATGAAAGGATTCTTTGATTTTCCAGCCTTCTCCTTGATCGCCTGGAAATCAGCTCCGGACTCCCTGGACAGATTTTCATATGTGTTCAAGACAGCGTTCTTATCAGCTCCGGCCAGATTCTTATCCTTTCGGATCTTGTCCATGGCATCCTTGATGAGCTTCGGGAGGGCCGTTACCTTCTGCGAATAGGCGGCGAGATTGTCCTCGAGCTGATGAAGCCTCAGGGCCTCGGCTGAATATTCGGCCTCATTGACTTCAACAAGCTTCTCAATCTTGTCCAAACGTATTCCGGCATACTCGTTTTCGGAAACTGATTTCACAAGCCCCAGCACATTTCCAGTCTTGTCGTAGACCACGGGACTTCCGGAAACATCTTCGTTCTTCCTGGGCCTCATCGACAAGGCGACAGCGCCGGGCGAAAATCCTGAAATCCTCCCCTGTGCCATGTTTATCCCTTTTGAGGCCTGGGAAATTCCGAACGCATAGACTTTTGAGCCTGTTTCAGCAGCCTCGACGCTTTCATCCAGGTTGAACGCCGGCTTCTGGGACAGCTCATCGCCAAGTTCGAAAAATGCAATATCGCCGACACCGCCCTCAGGCATAAGGAGCTTCCTGTATTTTATTTCGGCGGCATTGAGATCAGCAATACCCTTGAACCTAGTGTCATGTATCGCAAATACGCCGAATAAAATTATGTCTATTTTTGATGCGGATTTGGCTTGGATGGAACAAGGCGATACTGAAGTATCGTCGGTTCCGGCCAAGACGAAGGCCGCGCAAAAAGAGGCATAACCGTATTACGGCGTGGGTCTTTCGGCGTTCAGCCCGTCCGCCTCCGCACAACGATGCTTCAGCATCGCCTTAGCGGAGTCGTACAGACTGAACATCCAAAATCCCCCACGTTTTATTTCGGCCTATTTGCGATACATGACACTAGTGTCGTACACCGTATCCATGCCGCTGACTACATACTTCCTGCCTTTGAAGTTCAGAACGAATCCGACGCCGATTGCAGAATCCCCCTTGATGAGGACGATCCTGCTGAGATAATTCTTAGTGTCCTTCAGCTCAGCGGTCGAAATGAACTGGAAGAAAAAAACAAGCGCCAATGAAACCAGCAGTATTTTTATTTTCTGACTATAATTCACATCCACTTTCCTTCCTTGAGAGATGACCTTGCATAAAATACACTTGAAAACCTTCAAATACAAGAGACGAATAAATCAGCCTTAACTTGCAAATCCCGTCATTCTGTCTAGATTTAATTCTATTGAAAGCCGGCAAAATGCCAGCGCTCCATTACTATGCAAACAATGACAGACAAAATCTACGAGCTGATATGCCGGACATCCTGCGAGATTCCGGATGACATTGAATCTGCCCTGGAGAAGGCGTCGCTTAAAGAAAAGAAAAACTCGCCTGCCAGGCAGCAGCTCGACATCATCTTGAGAAACATCAAGCTTGCCTCCGGCAAGAAACAGCCTCTCTGCCAGGACACTGGCGCAATAACCTTTTTTGCAAGCTGTCCGAAAAGCTTTGACAAGTCATCATTCAGGAAATCTGCGGAATCCGCAATCATCAGGGCGACCAATGAAGGCTACCTGCGGAAAAATTCAGTATGCCCCCTGACCGGAAGGAACGATGGAACCAATGTCGGCCCCGGCAGTCCGATGATCTACTGGGATGAGAAGGAACCAAAGAACCTGACCGTCAAGCTGCTCCTGAAGGGCGGTGGCAGCGAGAATGTAGGCATCCAATATTCCCTTCCTGACGACAGCCTCGAAGCTGGCAGGGACGTCGACGGCATAAGACGCTGCGTCCTTGACGCCGTTTTCCGCGCCCAGGGAAAGGGCTGTCCGCCAAGCATTATTTCCGTCTGCATCGGAGGAGACAGGGCATCGGGATATGCCGAAGCCAAGAAGCAGTTCATGAGGAGGATAGGAGAACGCAATCCTGATCCTGAAATATCAAAGATGGAGAAACGCCTTCTGTCAGAAGTTAATTCCCTCGGCATCGGTCCGATGGGTCTTGGCGGCGGCACCACGGCTCTTGATGTCTTCATTACAGCTTTGAACCGTGTTCCGGCTTCATACTTTGTGACGGTTTCGCAGATGTGCTGGGCCTGCAGGCGGGGCGAGGCGGAATTCGCAAGGGTTAAAATATAAGAATGAACTTCGCCCAGACATTCCTGATAGCTGTCGCTCTCTCTATGGACGCGCTTGCAGTGTCTATCGCCAGCGGGATCACGTTGAAGAAATCAAAGCTGAAGAACGCATTCAAGATCGCCTTCTTCTTCGGGATATTCCAGCTCTTCATGCCTCTTCTCGGCGCCGCGGCCGGTGTCTTCCTGAAGGATCTCTTGTCTGAGATCGACCACTGGGTGATATTCGCGATCCTCCTGGTGGTGGGCGGAAAGATGATCTACGAGGCTTTCATAATCAAGGAGGAGGAGGAAAAACTAGATCCTACAAATTTGAAAACCTTGATATTCCTTTCAATCGCGACCAGCATTGACGCCTTCGCCGTCGGCATCTCGCTGTCGCTTCTCAGCGGAAACATCTATCTTGCCGTTACAATAATCGGCATAGTGACCTTCATCCTATGCTTCATCGGAGTCATGATCGGTGACTTCATCGGCCACTTCTTCGAAGAGAAGATTGAAGCCTTCGGCGGGATAATACTGGTCGGCATCGGCATCAAGATCCTCCTGGAACATTTATTCTCCAAGGGGGTGTCCTAAGCCCATTCTACAGTATTGCGGTTTTGCCTAAGCCGCCTCCTAGTGTCATGTATCGCAAATACGCCGAATAAAATTATGTCTATTTTTGATGCGGATTTGGCTTGGATGGAACAAGGCGATACTGAAGTATCGTCGGTTCCGGCCAAGACGAAGGCCGCGCAAAAAGAGGCATAACCGTATTACGGCGTGGGTCTTTCGGCGTTCAGCCCGTCCGCCTCCGCACAACGATGCTTCAGCATCGCCTTAGCGGAGTCGTACAGACTGAACATCCAAAATCCCCCACGTTTTATTTCGGCCGATGAAATCTTTTCCTAACCTTTGCAGGACCTCTCCGCCTCAGGCGGATCTCGACCGAGTCGCGACCTCGTAAGACCTCGCTCGCTCTGTTATTCTAAAATGAGTATGATAGCAGATGGAGTCCGCCCACTGGATTATTTATTATCATTGATTGCATTCATGCTTTTTCCGGGTGTATATTGCTTCTCAGCAATCCGGATATCATCGTTGCCTGTCAAACAAAAAAAGGAGCCATCATGACAATAAATCAAAGGAAAGAGGGAGACGTCACCATACTGCAGGTACAGGGCCGGCTTGACGCGACCAGTGCGCCGGACGCGGACAAACGCCTGACTGCTCTTATCGACGGAGGCTGCCTGCGGATTGTAATGGACTTGTCGGGACTGGAATATGTAAGCAGCGCCGGGCTGCGTGTTTTCCTGTCATCCGCCAAGCGCATGAAACAGGCCAAGGGGAAGTTGGCGCTGGCCAGCCCCACGCCGCAGGTCAGGCAGGTTCTCGACATGGCGGGTTTCTCAACGTTCCTGCCTATTTTCGCAACGATGGCGGAAGCCGTCGGCAGCTGCACCTCCGCAGAGGTGGAACCGGCAAAGGCGGCGCCCGTCAAACTTACTGTCGCCGAAGAGATTTTCCTGCTCGCCCTGGACAACAGCCGTGGTGTCATCAAGCCCGTCACTCCTTTCGCACTCGATTATGCGTTGGGCGCCGCCCTGCTTATGGAACTTGAGCTCTGCGACAGGATTGATACGGATCTGGAGATATTGAAAGTTGTTTCAACCGCGCCTGTCGGAGATCCGCTTCTTGATGAAACATTGCTGGAACTGCAGCAGAATACCGAAGCAAAGCCCACATCGTTCTGGCTGGAACGGCTTACGATCCGGACAAAACACATAGAGGAGCGTGTCCTTGCCCAGCTGATCCGGAAGGGGATTCTCAAACAGGAGAACCGGCGCATCCTATGGGTGTTCGAGATACACCGTTATCCGCTGATTGACGATCGCGAGGTCAAGGAAGTACGTGCACGTCTTCGGGAACTGATTCTCGGCGATGACATTCCCGATCCCCGCGACGTAGTCCTGATCAGCCTGGGCAATGCCTGCCGCCTTCTGGATGATCTGTTCACACCGGAAGAAAAAGACCGGGTACGCTCCAGGATTGCCGCCCTGGCCCGGCTTGATCTGATCGGCGATGAACTAGCAAAGTCGATCCATGAGATCGAGCGCTCTATTGCCATCACATCGATCCCGAACATGTAGGGCATCCGCTCCATCGGAAAATGAGGACGATTGTTCGCCTTCCTGGCAATCCTGATGTCTGGCGGTACATCCTTGCTAATGCTCTTTGCGGTGCTATGTTAAGGCTTATGGCAAAACGAACTGGAATTGTTTTGCTCCGCACCAGAAACATCTTATCAAAAACCAGATCCCGATCGCGGGAAGTAAAGCGTGAAGGACGGGAACCACCTATGAGCAAAGCAACTGTCAATGTCAATGTCCACAGGCACAGCTACGCCAACTTATATTTCATCGAGAGGACAAGTCTGACGTACCTGCAGTCCGCCACCCTGATGAAAGACCCCGAATTAATTGACGGGTTGGAGAAACTCGGTATTGTCTGGGCCTGGAAAATGCAGAGCCGTGATTTCGTCATTGGCCTGTTTAACAATCATGAGATGAAGACGGTCAACTTGTTCCTCGACAAGTTTGCAGGCGAATACAGGAAACGCGAGCCTGGAATCCTGAAGCGTCTGAAATCACTCGGTATCAAGCAGTGATATTTTCCATGCAATATTAAAAAATCATCACCTCTAATTCCAGGCAGGGGACCTGCATCCAGCGGAATCCATGAGCCTTACTCAACATAGCGCAAGTCCGGACATGCTGAAGGCCCAGGAACGGGCCGTACGCCTCGGTGTATTGCTGGACATGGGCAGCCTCCTCCCTGTGCTGGTCATCGCCGTCCTGTCCGGATCCATGCTGCTGTATTCTGATCTTCTGGATTATGCAAGGAGCATCACTGCCGGTATAATCGCATGGGGCATCCTGCGCCGGATACGCAAAGGGGACGTGCAGGAGTATGACTATGGTACGGGAAAAATGGAGAGCCTTGGCGGCTTGGCCGGCTCCCTCATCTTCATGGTCGGGCTCCTGATCATGGCCGGATTTGCGCTGCACCGCATCTTCTATCCCATAGAACTCAATGCCGGATTTACCGCTCTGGGAGTACTTTCCCAGTTCATCGGATTACTGATATGCGCCTGGCTCTGGTGGCGCAACCTGAAGCTGGCCCGGCAGGCAAGCACTCCGCTGATCGAGATGGAATGGCGTGCGAAACGGGCGGACACCTTGAACAATCTGGCTGTACTGGTGGGACTTGTCCTGACTCTGGCCCTGCGATCCATGCCATGGTCGGTATATATCGATCCTGTGTGCGCCCTGATATTCACTGTCTACGGCATCGGCTCCTTCATTCCAACCGTCCGGGACGGCATCCTGGATCTGCTGGACAAGACTCTTGTGGAGGAACTGCAGCTCAAGATCAACCGGAATCTCGCGGTTAATTTCGACGGGTACGAGGGTTTCCACGGCGTACGCTCGCGTCGCATGGGAAACAGGGTCTTGATCGACATCGCATTGAGCTTCGATCCGAAGAAAAGGATTTCCGATATGATGAAAACAGTTGAGAGCCTGAAGGAAGGGATAAGGCACGACATCCCCAACAGCGAGGTGAACATCATAATAGAAGCCCCTGAACCGTCGGCATCACCTGATGACGAAGAAAAAAAGACACAAATAGTGCCACTGTCCAAAGAGACGCTCCCTTCCGCCCTCAAGCTGGTACGCTCCACGTTCCGCATAGAGTCTGACGACAAACCCGAATGGGAGATGGAGGAATGCCTGGAACCCGGCACCCATGTCGAGGAGCTCAGGGCTCTCGGAATCAGTAATCCCTGCTACTGGGTCCTCTGCAGCGACGGCCGGGTACTGGGGGTTACGGGAATTTATATCAATCCGAAGTACGAATCGGAGGCGGTCTGGGGCACCTGGAGCGCGTATGACACAACCAAGAAGGGCAAGCTTTCCAGAAACCGTTACCGTCTGATGCGGAAAGTCGTCTATGAGGCACACGCCACCGGCCGGAAGTATCTCCGTCTATGCACATCTGACTTCCCTGAAGAGAAAGAAGCCAACCATCTTTACGACCATGTGGGCTTCACAACATACATGACGAAAAAATCCCAAGACGGAAAATATTCCATACTGTACAAACAGGCAGAGCTGCAGCATCTGGCAAAAGTCTTCAAGCTGGATCGGATCAAGCCTGAAGAGCTGTAAGGCAGGCGGACACGGAGTCCATAGGAAAAATTCCAGATTGCGCTTTTGTGTTTTTTCATGTTCTTTGCATGTAATTCTCTTGATTTCTCAAACCTTTCGGATTAACATTGAAGCATATGGACATCATATTTACTTTCAGCAATCATTAGCTTTTCAGGAAGGTGCATCACAATGGACATTCAATCGAAAACGGGAAACGGTTTTACATCCATCGCAATCAAGGGACGGCTTGATGCGGTGACTGCGTCCGCCGCAGAGGCCGCCATCAACAGGACGATCGATTCAGGCGCATCCAATCTGGTATTGGACCTCTCCGGTCTTGATTATGTCAGCAGCGCCGGATTGCGGGTACTCCTCGTAACAGCCAAGAAGCTGTCGCGTCAGAACGGCAAGATCGTGCTCTGCGGCCTGCAGAATACCGTCAGGGAAGTCTTCACTATCAGCGGTTTCCTGTCAATTTTCCCGGTTGCCGCAGATGAAGCGGAAGCGGAAAAGTCATTTCAAATTAAATGAGATCCTATGCAGCCAGAAAACGACATCCTCTTCATTTCGGCGCCGGTCAACGCCCTGGTGGAAGGGATCTTCAAAGCCGACACCACAATCGGCGAGATCCGGCAGCACGGTGATTTCGCGCTGGGTACATTCAACCAGCTTGACGGCGAAATGGTGATGCTCGACGGACATACCTATCAAGTGTCAGGCAAAGGCGACGTAAGCCCTGTGGCCGACGATGTCCATTCACCTTTTGCAATCGCCACGTTTTTCCGTGAATTGAGCCGTGACGACGTGGCGGAAGGCTTCGAGAGCGTGGATGACCTTTTCGCAAAACTCCAGGATCTCCTTCCCTCTCAGAACATGATGTACGCACTGCGGATCGAAGGGCGGTTCTCCTTTGTCCGTACCAGATCCGTGCCGCGCCAGGAATATTACCGTCCGCTGGTGGAGATCACACGGAACCAGCCGACCTTCGAACGTACCGATGTCCAGGGCTCGCTGATCGGTTTCCACACCCCGGCATTCATGTCCTCGCTGAATGTGCCCGGCATCCATCTGCATTTCCTGTCGGATGACCTCGCCTTCGGCGGGCATCTGCTGCAATGCAGGGCGCAGCACGCAACGGTGCGCGTGCAGATCCTCCGGCGGCTGAGGATGGATCTGCCTACCTCCCTGGCATATCTGACAGCTGATTTTTCACGCGACACGGCGGACGATCTGGCGGAGGCGGAGAAGGAACAGGCACCTTGCGGACAAGTTCAAGTGCATGGAGGAAAAGACAAATGAGGTTCCATCTGATTTCACTGTTCCTCCTGATCTGCATCGTACTGCCGGCGCCCGCCGGACTGGCACAGAATCCTGAGCAGGTGGCCGTGACCCTGCACTGGCAGCACCAGTCGCAGTTTGCGGGATATTACATGGCTCTTGCAAAAGGGTTCTACGCGCAGGAGGGATTGGATGTCACAATCATGCGCGGCGGACCAGACGTGCGTGTCGGGGAAATGCTTCGATCCAGGAAGACGGAGTTTGCCTCGTTCATGCTGTCCAGCGCGCTGGAAGAGCGTGCCGCCGGACTGCCCATGGTGCAGCTGGCGCAGGTGGTGAACCGCAGCAACTTCCTGCTGGCTGCATGGAAGAATCCCGCTGAAGGCGTTTCAATAGACGACCTCAAGGATCTTGAAGGGCGCAGGATCACGGTGTGGCTGCAGGATTTCCGCGCACCATATCTTGCCCTGTTCGCATCAAAGAAAATCCAGCCTGTCATCCTGCCCCAGTATTATACGCTCTCACTCTTCCTGCACCGGGGAGTCACGGCATGCTCGGTGATGCGCTACAACGAATACCACACCCTGATACAGAGCGGCATACAGGATAAGGACCTTGAGATTTTCAGCCTCCATGATCTCGGCATCCGCCTGCCTGAAGACGGCATATACTGCCTTGATGAAACCTGGCAGCAGCGTCCGGAAACCTGCCGCAAGTTTGTCCGCGCCTCGCTCAAGGGCTGGGCCTATGCCCGCGACCATGAGAAAGAGACGCTGGACGAAGTGATGAAATACGTGCGCAAGGAAAATCTTCCCACAAACCGCATGCACATGAGCTGGATGCTGCGCGAGATGCTGGCATCGATATTTCCGGCAAAAGGCGACGACTGGATTTTTGGACGGATTTCACGCAGGACGTATGAGGACGCCAGCGGAATGCTGATCCGTTATGGCGGCCTGGAATCGGCACCGCCTTTCAAGGAGTTTATAAAAGACGGAGTTGCCAATAATGATTAACTTCCTCAACCGTTCGCTTGTGCATCGGATGACGGCATTGATCCTGCTGGGGGCCGGACTTGTGATGCTGCTGGTTCTTGGGTTCAGCTATTTCTCCCAGCGGAACAAGATCCTAGCCTCCGCCATGCAGCAGAGCGATACGCTGACGCAGTCCGCAGTATTCCAGATCGAAATACCCCTGGGCCGCGCAGAAGCAGTAGTACAGCAGACCGCCCTTTTCCTTGCGGAAAAAGATATTAGGCGCGTTGAAAGCACCGATCTCATCCGCCGCACGCTGGAACGCAATTCCGACATCCTGGGCATGGCCATAGGGCTCACTGAAAAAGCAGCAGGAGGAAGCGATTTCGAGATCCTCTATGGATGGCGTGAAACCGCAAAAATCCAGGTGCGGGACAGGGAATCGCCTGCGCTGGATTACCAGCAGGACTGGTTCTACCTCCCATATCATCTTAAGCGCCCGGTGTGGACGGAGCCCTACTTCGACAGCGATGCCAACACGCTCATGGTGACATATGCGTTCCCGATTGTTCGTTCCGGCGAAGTGATTGCAGTGGCCACATGCGACATTTCACTGAAATGGATACACAAGCTGCTTGACACCCTGCCATTGGGCAAGGATAGCATGGCGATACTGCTTTCCCAGCGGGGCACATACATTGCCCATCCAATAAAAGGATATGAGATGACCGAGACCATTTTCAGCATTGCCGAGTCACAACCGGATCCGGAAACATCCAGTTCGCTCCACCGGATCGGACTGGACATGATGAGCGGCAAGCCTGGAAGCATGACATTCAAACATCCGATAGACAACAATACGGCGTTCATACATTATCGTCCCGTACCCGCCACAGGATGGGTCCTGGGACTCATCCAGCCACAGAAGCAGGTGCTGGCCCCGCTCGTCCGGCTCAATGAAATCAGCGCCCTTGTCGGTCTTGCCGGCCTTGCGCTGCTTTTGATCCCCGCACTTGGTGTCGCCTGGTCGGTGACAAGGCCGCTGCAGAGGTTGGCCGTTGCCGCGAATCAGCTCGCAGGTGGCAACTTCGACGCCCCCCTGCCCGCTATCCGTTCCAAGGATGAAGTCGCAAGACTGACTGCGGCTTTCGAACAGATGCGCTGCGAACTTCGCAGATACATCGCCGATCTGACGGCCACCACTGCGGTCAAGGAGCGGATCGCCGGCGAATTGTCAGCCGCGCGGGAGATCCAGATGAGCATAGTGCCGAAACTGTTTCCGGCTTTCCCCAACAGGCCTGAAATAGATCTCTTCGCAATATTGATTCCGGCACGCGAAGTCGGCGGCGACCTTTATGATTTCATGCTGCTCGATGAAGACCACATCTATCTGGCCATCGGAGATGTTTCCGGAAAAGGTGTTCCAGCCTCCCTGCTGATGGCGGTCGGCAAAACCCTTCTCAAGTCCACCATGCAGGCCGTACGCGATCCCGCCCGCGCCATGACGCAGGTCAACAACGAATTGTCCGAAGGCAATGAATCCTGCATGTTCATCACCATGTTCTGCGCTGTCTTGAACATCAAGACCGGCGCCTTGATTTATGCAAATGCAGGACACAATCCGCCTTTCCTGGCAAGCACTGACGCTACAATCAGATGTCTCGAAAACCCACCCGGCCCGGCGCTGGGAATAGTTCCTGGCGCAGTCTATCAGGATCACAGCATACAGCTGGGCGACAGGGATCTTCTGGTCCTGTATACCGACGGGGTCACCGAGGCGATGAACCCTTCCAATGTGATGTTCGAAGAAGAAGGCCTGCTTGAATACATCCGCCGGGAGTGCCGCCAAAACGCAAGGCTGTTCATTGAAAATCTGGGACGTGCAGTCCAAATCCATGCCGCAGGTGCGGAGCAATCCGACGACATTACCGCACTGGCCGTCCGCTACCAGGTTGTGCCGGCCGTGACTGGAAGCCTGCATCAATCAGAGATGGAGCCTGGACGGAATCCCGATGCGGTTCTCAGCCTTAAGAATCGCCTGGAAGATTTGGGCCGCATGCCTGGCTGGATCGATGAACAGGCGGCGGCACTTGCCCTGCCACCGCAGCTGGTGATGGAACTGAACCTGGTACTGGAGGAATGGATTGTCAACGTAATCTCATATGCATACGCCGACAAATCCGAGCACGCCATCGAACTTCGCATTTGGCGCGATAACGATCAGCTGCGCCTCGAAATAGAGGACGATGGCCGGCCATTCGATCCAACCGTCCAGGCTGAAGTTGATACCACGATGTCGCTCGAACACCGCAAGATCGGCGGCCTGGGCATTCATTTCATCAAAAAGACAATGGACCGTTTCATGTATCGCCGCGACAATGGCCGCAATATTGTCACTGTCGGAAAAACCATCCCAGGCACCCCTGCGGACACCCATTCTCCTGAAAAAGAAACAAAGGCCGTCTGATGCTGAAAATGTTGAAAAATATCTGGCTGGGCGCGATCCTGATCATACTGGCGTCCGGCCTCCTTCTTTTCTCCGATCTGGATCGCCGTCAGGGTGCAAAAAAAGCATCGAAGGCACTGCCACGCCTGGCCGTGATGCAGTGGGCTTCCACGGATCTTCTCGACCACACAGTGGAAGGCATCGTTGAGGGACTGCGCCAGCAGGGCTTCGAAAACGGACGAACAGCGGACATCCGTTTTTTCAATGCTTCCGGCGACAATTCCACCGGCAACGTCATGGCTCTCGATCTGGCCGGCGGCTCCTATGACCTGGTGCTGACCGCCAGCACTCTCGCCCTGCAGGCGGTTGCCAAGGCTAATACGGCCGGACGGGTCGTACACGTTTTCGGCGCAGTGACCGATCCATACGGCGCAGGAGTCGGCATCACCGGTCCAAAACCCGACCAGCATCCCGGACATCTGGTCGGCGTAGGGACATTCCAGCCCGTCGAGCGCGCCATAAGGATCGCACGGCAGATGAATCCCGTATTGCGCAAAATCGGCGTGGTCTGGAATCCTGGTGAAAGCAATTCAGAGGCCTGCGTGCTAAAGGCCCGGGCTGCATGCAAGGATCTCGGCATTGAACTGATCGAGGCGAATGCTGGAAACACTTCGGAAGTGCCTGAAGCCATCCGTTCAATACTTGCGCGAGGTTCGCAGGCTGTCTGGGTGGGCGGCGACACTGTGGCTATTTCCTCTATCAGCGCAATTGTCTCGTCCGCACGCGCCTTGAAGATTCCGGTGTTCACAAACGATCCCGGCGATACCGCCAGAGGCGCCCTTTTCGGAGTTGGCGCCTCCTACCATGATGTAGGTATCGCAGTCGGCGGGATCGGCGGAAAAATCCTTCATGGAATCTCGCCGAAAACTTTTGGCGTTGAAAACCTGGTGCCTGAGGCGCTGACTCTGAACGAAACGCTTGTGAAAGAATTCGAGGGATGGTCAATACCCGGGGAAATCCGCACGCAAGCTAAAACACCGGCAAAGTCCGCCGCCGCGACCGCCAAACCCCAGCCACAACCGGGCCGGACATACAAGGTGGGCATCATCTATTTTGGTCCGCATCCGCTCTTCGACATGAGCATCGAGGGAATCCGCTCCTCACTGCGCGACTCAGGTTTTGTCGAAGGCCGCAACCTGGTGCTTCAACTGGCACATCCAAACAGCGACATGTCCATGCTGCCGCAGGTTGCGCGCAGCATCTCCGATCAGGGACTGGACCTTGTCATCCCCCTTTCCACACCCTGCCTGGGCGCCGCTGTCGCCAACAGGAAAAATACACCGATCGTGTTCGGCACGGTCTCAGCTCCCCTCGAAGCCGGTGCCGGGAAAAGTTTCTCAGACCATCTGCCGAATGTAACAGGTGCAGTGTGGACGGCACCGAACCCGGACTTGTTCAAATGGCTAAAGGCGGTCTATCCGAAATGCCAGACCGTTGGCTTGATCTACAATCCTTCTAATCCCAATTCCCTGCCCCAGAAGGAGTGTACCAAAGCCTTGCTGGATAAACTCGGGATACTGCTTGTCGAACGGACTGTCGGCAGTTCCAGCGAGATACAGCCGGCAGTCCAGTCCCTTATTGCCGCCGGCGCAAATGCGATCTACGGTATGGGCGACGCAACTGTTGTAAGCTCCCTTCCTGCCCTGACGCAGACCGTGAAAAGGGAGCGCATCCCGCTTTTTGTCGATGACAACAGCATGATGGGGTCCGGCGCTTTTTTCAGCTGTGGCGGAAATCCCGTCGGTGAAGGCAGGCACGCCGGCCGGATGGCAGCACGGGTCCTGCTTGGCGAGAATCCTTCAGCCATGCCGTTCGAACCTAGCACTGAATTTGAAACCGCAGTCGATCTTGCGGAGTTCGCAAACCTTGGGCTGACTGTCCCGCCTGAAATGCTCAAGGAAACCGGAATATTCCACCACGCTTCGTCAAGACTCGGCCGTCCATTCCGGATAGCCATGGTCGATCTTGTCCAGAACATGACACTTGAAGCAGGAGAGAACGGGGTGTTGCGCGGACTTCGCGAATCCGGTCTCAGGGAGAATGACGACTTCACATTAAAACGATACAATGCCCAGGGGGAAATATCCCAGCTTCCCGCCATTCTTGATTCAGCAGTTGCAGAGTCCCCCGATCTGATCATCACCGTCACGACCCCTGCCCTGATTGCAACCGCGAATCGCATCAAGGATATTCCAATCGTATTCACTGTCGCCAGCGATCCAATCGTATTGGGACTGTTCAAGAAGGAAAATCGCCCTGCGAACATCGCAGGAGTGCATGACGATCCGCAGATGGACAGGCTTCTCGACATGGCCCGGAGGCATGATCCATCAATTACTTCCGTAGGCATCATCTATGATCCGGCACAGCCAAACTCGCTCATCTCCGTGGAGAAGCTGCGGAAGGCATGCCTGGAGCGCAAAATAAAGATGTGCGAAGCAACTGCATCGACAGTATCGGATCTGCCGGCGGCGACCCAGTCCATCATCCAGCGCCGCGCCGGGGCCATATTGCTTTCGGCTGACAATCTTGTCATTACCGGATTCCCGGCTATTCAAGTTGCCGCACAGCACGCAGGCATTCCAATCTATGTAACCATGACCGAACTCATGAAACAGGGTGCATCCGGCGCGATCGGCGACAATTATGAGGCATGGGGCGCGCAGTCAGGGCGCATGGCCGCCAAAATCCTGGCTGGCGTTCCTCCAAGAGAACTTCCCATCGAAGCGACCAGGACGCAGGAAGTCATTGAACCCGTGAAATCAACTCCGGCATCTTCAACTCATCAAGCTCCGGCCCGGCCATGGGAAATCCGGATCGCCCGTTACAATGACGCACAATTTTCGGCTGATACCTGGCGCGGAATCATGGACGGATTCAAGAAACAGGGCCTGCAGGAAGGGCGCGATTTCAACGTCCGCTGCCTGAATGCCCAGGGAGACATGACAACGCTTACAAGCATCATGACGGCAATCCGGTCCGAGCAACCCGATCTTGTCATGACCATCTCCACACCCACGCTGCAGGCGGCGCTCCGGCAGGCAGGCAATCTTCCGATTGTCTTCGCGTGCGTTGCGGACGGTGTCCGCGCCGGTGCAGGCAAGTCTGAAACCGACCATTTGCCGAACGTGACTGGAATCACGACGCTCTCCCCTTTTGCTTCAATGGCCAGCCTGATCAAGAAGAGCGTCCCGGGCGTGCGAGCCGTCGGTACGCTGTTTTCACCCGGTGAAATCAACGCCGAACTTAACCGCCAGTGGTTTGATGAAGCGCTTGAAAAGGAAGGTTTGAAACTGGTTTCCGTTCCTGTCAATAACAGTGCTGAGACTACGGAGGCGACAGGAGTGATGCTCCGTTCCGACATACAGGTCGTGTGCCAGATAATGGACAACACCGCAAGACCAGGATTCTCCCAGATTGCAAAACGTGCGAAGGATGCCGGAGTGCCCTTCTTCTGTTTCGACAGCTCTGGAGTCAAGGAGGGGGCGACCTTGGGGCTTGGCCGGGATTATTACAGTTCCGGAGTGGAGGCCGCCGAAGTTGCCGTAAAGGTGCTCCATGGAGCAAAAACCGCGCAAATCCCAATAACGAATACCCGTACGGAAATCATAATGATCAATCCGGAGCTTGTCAGGAAATACGGCATTGTCCTGTCTGAGGAATATTTGAAAAAGGCGCAAAGGGACAAAGGCGCAGAGTAACAAAGAAGAATGGCATGCTAATATGAACATAGAAAAACAGATCACAGGAAATCGCGTTGTCCTGAAAGTCACCGGCCGCCTTGACGCCACATGGGCGGAGCACTTCCACAAGGCGTCTCAGGAAACAATCCGCGATGGGCACCACCACCTGCGCATCGACGCTTCCGGACTTGAATATCTCAGTTCGGCCGGCATCCGTTCGCTGATCCGCATCCAACGGGAACTTACCGCAGTCAAAGGTTCATTCGGGATCATCCATCCATCCACCTTCGTTTCAGATACGCTGCGGCTCTCCGGCCTCCAGCTGCTTATAGCTTCAGACACTGAACCTTCAGCCACCACGGAAACTGTCCAGCCTGCTGGAATACCATCCCCCTCCATGGTCCAGTCCATACCCGGAATCCGCTTTGAAAGCCATCCTCTTGCGGCCCAGGGGTTGATAACCGTGCGGGGGCATGGCCGCTGGAAACCATGGCAGCCGGTGCAAGATGGCGACGCAGTTGAAATCGGATTTCCTGTAAATGTCTTTGGACTGGGGATCGGAGCTCCGGGAAAAGATGTTGGTTCCGCACGTTCACGTTTCGGCGAGTTCATCGCCGCATCCGGTCATCTTTCATGGTTGCCAGGCGACGGCGCGGACACGCCCGACTACCTTGAACAGGCAGAACAATTCATACCAAGCCTGCAGGTCATACAGTCGCTTACAGGGGAAGGAAGCTTCTCGCATCTGCTGCGTTTCTCCCCTGAGGAGAAGGGACATTTCCTGAATCTGTCAGACCTTTTCCTGCAGGTGCTTCAAACAACCCAGTCCAACGCCGCGGCATTGATCGCCCTTGTAGAAGTAGAAGGACTTGTCGGTGCGGCCCTCTCCCGTTCTCCCGGCCTTATCCAGACAAACGACCATCCAGGTGATTTCCCGGAAATACGCAACTGGCTGGGATTCTGCGGAGAACGCATCCACGGACAGGCACAGGCTCTCGTCGTTGCATTCCTCAGCCGCGATCCCGCCCACGCCCCGTTTTCACAGCTTTCACCGTTGACATCCAGGCCGGAAATTAGCGCACATGCCCACGCGGTCGTCCTGCCCTACCGTCCGCTCCAGCAGGGAGTTTTGGAACTTGAAAAATCGGTAGGCGCAGTCTTCGAGGACAACGAACCCATCGGCCTTCTTCATCTGATTGAAGACGACCGGCCCGCAATCGGTCTCGGACAGAGCGCGTTCGTCCGTGGCGCATGCTGGTGCGCACCACTGAAATTTTCAAAGGAGCCATTATCATGACGCTGGTAATCGGAGCTTTTACAATAGGACTTATCCTGTCACTTCTATCAATGGGAGTGTGGATAAGTTTCCGGATACTGCGCTACTGCGATATCACCGTCGACGGCTCCATCACGCTTGGCGCATCGGTAGCCGCGGTACTGATGATAAACGGATGGTCGCCCTGGACCGCGACCATTGCTGCGACGCTGGCCGGCGGAGCGGCGGGTTTCGCGACCGGTGTGCTGCATACCAAGTTCCGCATACAGGAGCTCCTCGCCGGGATCCTGGTCATGACCGCCCTTTATTCAGTCAACCTCAGGGTCATGGGCAAAAGCAACGTGCCTCTAATCAACGTGGACAACATCGCCAGTCCCGCCGCCGGAATGCTGACCCGTGGCACGGGCGGAGCCGATTCAATCAATATCCTGGGCTGGCCGGTTCCCATTCCGGATGCCGCCATGCTCATCACCGTGCTGGTCATAACAGTGACAGTCGCCCTGATCATCCGCCGTTTTCTCCTTACCCATCTTGGCACCGCCATGCGCGCCACCGGCGAAAACCCGCAGATGGTCAGAGCACAGGGGGTAAATAATCAGGCCATGATCGTATTCGGACTTGTTTGCGCCAATGCGCTGGTCGGGATGTCAGGCGCACTGCTCGCGCAATACCAGGGCTTTGCCGACGTGCAGATGGGCATCGGAATGATCGTCTGGGGGCTGGCCAGCATCATTATCGGCGAAGCGCTGGTCGCAGCCCGGTGCACGCCGGGACTTGCCCTGCTAGGTGCTATAATGGGCACGATCCTGTTCCGCCTGCTCGTTGCCATCGCACTGCGATGGGGGCTCAACCCAAATGATCTGAAACTTGTAACCGCGGTCTTTGTCTTTGCGGCGCTGGTGCTCCCTGGCGCTGTCAAATATTTCGTCCAAAAGCGTACCAAGGAGAAAATCCATGATTAACATACGCAGGCTGACAAAAACATTTTTCCCAAACACCCCCAACGAGGTTCAGGCCCTTCGCGGGATCGATCTGGATATCCCGGAAGGATGCTTTGCTGGAATCATCGGGACCAACGGCTCCGGGAAAAGCACGCTGCTGAATGCCGTAGCCGGAACATTCGAACCCGACCAGGGCAGGATTCTCATTGACCAGCAGGACATTACCAATTGGGCGGAATATCGTCGCGCCAGTCTTATCGGCCGGGTCTTCCAGAACCCGTTCGCAGGCACTGCCGCCGACATGACGATCGCGGAAAACGTCGTAATGGCGATGCGCCGGGGCTGCAGCCGCGGCCTGGGACTTGCGCTGCGGCGCTCTGTCCGCGACGAAATAGCCGACCGGATACGCTCCCTCAAGATGGGGCTGGAAGACCGGCTGGACAATCCCATCGGAACACTTTCAGGCGGACAGCGCCAGGCGCTCACCCTTCTCATGGCCACTTGGTTGCGCCCTCGTCTGCTGCTGCTCGACGAACACACCGCCGCCCTCGATCCCAAGAGCGCCGCGCAGGTGGCGGAACTCACACTGGAAATCATCCGCCGCGAAAAACTGACTGCGCTGATGGTCACCCACTCGATGCAGCAGGCCGTGCAGCTGCCGGAACACATCATCATGATGCACAAGGGGCAGATCGTGCGCCAGTTCGGCGGCCAGGAAAAAGCCCGTGTACGCGTTCCCGATCTTCTCGCCGCATTCGATCATGTCCGGCGCCGCGAACAACTTGATCCGGCTGTCGCGGAAATTCTAGGAAGACAGTATGTCTGAACAGAATTTAAATCCTGTCATCCGCTATCTCCGCCAGGTGATTGTCTACGAGGCGTTCATGGTGGTGTTTGCTTCGCTGATGGTCTATTATGCACGTTCCAGTACCGCCGTATTCCCGCTCCTTTTCGCCATCGGCGGAGTCATGTGCATCTGCCTGATGCTATATACCGTGAAGGAGGCGGTCAAGGGCGACATATATCACTATCCTTATGGTACCGGAAGACTGGAAAATCTCAGCAGCATCCTTGATTCCACCGTTCTTACTGTAGGGGCAATGATCCCATTCGTACAGGCGATACAGAACCTTGTCGCAAGCGAACCACATGTGGTAAACATGGGATGGACCTCTCTGCTGCTGCTGATCTCCTGCATTGGAAACCTGTACCAGTGCAGACGGGGATTGCGCCTCTACAAGTTGAACGGCGGCCCAATCCTCTCTGCAAACTATCATGGATATCATGCGGGTTTCGTCCGTGACGGCTGCTCATTCGCCCTGATAGGCATCTGCTGGTATCTTGAGAAAGGCAATCCGGTCTTCATGTCGCGTCTGGATTCAATTTCCACGATTCTCCTCACCTTCTATTCATTGTACCACTTCCTGCCGCAGATATGGATCAACTTCCGTTCGCTTGCAGACTTCCCGACCTCGGAGGAGAACCAGATAAAGATCATGGGCATACTGGCGAAGCACTTTGACCGCTATGAGCAGCTCGGCATGATCTACACGACCAACAAGGGGAAGACGGAGGTGCTCGAGGTTGAACTTGCATTCAAGCCCGGGATGAGCATCGACGAACTTGTAGAACTTGAAAATGCAATTCGCCAGGACTTCAAAGCACAGTTCCCCGACTGCGTCTTCCGTATCATCCCTCTGGTACACCGGGAAGAAATCCCAAGCTCCAAAGCTTGAAACACACAGTCATCCCAGAGGATGGATGGATGGATGACTGGGTCTGAACTCAAAGAAAAACTAAGATTTACGTCAGGCGCTTTGGCCTGACCTTGGACTGTTTGCCCTGAGCTTGTCGTAGGGCGGTGATTCATCACCGCCTTGTGTCGCAAAATTCATTTTCATTCCCTTTTTCCTTATTTGCAAAATATAGGTAAGCGTTAAGCTGGGTGAAGTAAGGCGGTTTTGCCTAGAAAGTATGTCGGGTTTTAACCCGACACTTAGTTGGCGGTTTAAAAACCGCCCTACTTATGTTATGAGGCTACATTACCAGCTTAACGCCTACATGAAAATAGAAAACAAAGGCCTATATGGACATTTTATTAGCCGTAATGCATTATACATCAGCGACTTTAAGCGGTGTCGTTAGCACTTATAATGTTGAATATCAGCACGATGCGATGAGTTAAATCCCAAATATCAGCCTTAAACGCTTAAAACAATGCCAAATAATGCGTTTAAGGCTTGTCTTTACTGATATTCCGACCAAATTAAACCCAATTGGATATATTCAACATTACGGAGAATAAAGTTTGGGG